>Ga0075467_10002416_pt1 | contig 14702 bp, 12 predicted proteins | sample DEB08_DNA_9_FD_75067 | JGI IMG/M metagenome (GOLD analysis project Ga0075467, IMG submission 75067) | Aqueous microbial communities from the Delaware River and Bay under freshwater to marine salinity gradient to study organic matter... | ecosystem: Environmental > Aquatic > Marine > Coastal ... | reverse complement strand
CCAGGATGAGGCACAGGTTCGTCTGCACGCATCCGCTTTTCACGCCTTGTCGCAGAACGGCGGCTTGGCACCCCTCATGGCCCCGGATCATTCGACTGAAACCTTGCAAGGCGAAGGCTGGTATCTGGGCGCCGGCGCTGCAAACGCAGTGCGTTCGGGCCTTCAAACCCTCACCCCGCCTCGCCTGCGCAACGACTGCTTTGCCATGCCACAAGGCGTGGCCTGGACACCGGTAGATGCAGCCCTTGACCGCCTCCGCGCCGTTCTGCACCCGGTCACAAGCACCGAAAATATCCCACTCGAAAACGCGCTTGGCCGCGTCCTCGCCGCCGATGTCACCGCCCTGCGCGCCAACCCGCCCCACGCCAATTCTGCGGTCGATGGCTACGGCTTTGCCAATGCCGCTACAGGGCCTGGCGTTTGCCAACTCCCCTTGGTGCAAGGCCGCGCCGCTGCGGGCCAACCCTTTACCGGCAGCGTTCCAAGCGGTCAGGCCATCCGTATCCTCACCGGCGCAATCTTGCCCCAAGGTGTCGATACTGTGGTGCTGGAAGAAGACTGCGCCATCTCAGATACCGCCATCGCGTTTGACGGCCCCATCAAACCCCGCGCCAACACCCGCCGAGCTGGCGAAGACCTGCCCCAAGGGGCCACCGCTTTGCCCAAAGGCCACAAGCTCCGCGCGCCCGATCTGGCGCTACTGGCGGCCACAGGCACGGCGCAAGTGCAAACCTATCGCCGCTTGCGGGTCGGCGTGCTGTCTACGGGCGACGAGATCACCAGCCGCAACGCTGCTCCGCACCAAATCTATGACGCCAACCGCCCGATGTTGCTCGCCCTCGCGACGGGTTGGGGCTATGATGTGGTTGACCTTGGCCATGCGGCCGACACCCCCGACCATATCCGCGCAAAGCTCGACGATGCGGCCAGAACCACTGATGTTGTCCTCTCCTCGGGCGGCGCATCGGCGGGCGATGAAGATCATGTTTCACGCCTACTTTCCTCCGAAGGTACACTGTCAAACTGGCGCATCGCGATGAAACCGGGCCGCCCTTTGGCGCTGGCACTTTGGCACGGTATCCCCGTCCTCGGCCTGCCCGGCAACCCGGTTGCAGCCCTCACTTGCGCGCTGATCTTCGCACGCCCTACGCTCTCTACCCTGTCAGGTGCAGGCTGGGTGGAACCGCAACGCTTCACCGTCCCCGCTGCCTTTTCCAAATCCAAAAAGGCAGGCCGCCGTGAGTACCTCCGCGCCCGCCTCAACGGCGATGGTCACGCCGAGGTTTTTGCCTCCGAAGGGTCGGGCCGCATCTCGGGCCTGTCATGGGCCACAGGCCTTGTCGAACTCCCCGATGATGCAGCCGAGATCACGCCCGGAGCAGCAGTCCAATACCTTCCCTACAGTGGTATGGGCCTAACCTGACGCCATTTCATCTTGGCAAAAATACCTATAGCTTTTTTGCGTTTCTTAAAACAAACGCGTTCACATAGCGCGTTGAAATCATTGATTTCAGGCAGGGCAATGTGGTTCAATTCAAGTCGAAACGCTTTAGGCCCGCCGAATCAAATAATACTGCGCAGGTCCAATATCGCCCGACCCAATAAGCACATGCCCCGACTCATGGCAAAAATGCGGGATATCAATCACCGCTGCGGGATCGGTCGCCAACACACGCAAAACCGAATCCGGCTGCATGGTTTTCAGGCGCTTGCGCGCCTTCAGCACCGGCAGCGGGCAAAGCAGCCCCTGCGCATCTAATTCATCATCCCAATCCATGCCGTTTTCCATAGGTGAAATGCCGTCTCCTGTCCATCTTTTTGCGTGTCGTGGTGACAGAACTTAGCTTTCAAGATGTAGCGTTACGATAGATAACATCTATCAGACCACGGAACAGCCCTATCGACCAAACCCCGTATCGGCGCTAGACCCGCGCGAGACATCCAAACCACCAGACGCAAAGGAAATGGCCAATGGCACTCGATCAGCAAGACGGCATCTGGAAATCTGGCAAGGGTAAGGGGCGCCGTGCCACCAAAGGTCGCCAGCTGGAAGATGCGGCATGGGATCAGGTGAAAACCCTTCTGGGTGATCGCCCCCGCCGTCGCGATTTGCTGATCGAATTCCTGCACCTGATCCAAGACGCCTACGGCCAGCTCTCCGCAGCCCATCTGCGCGCTTTGGCCGAAGAAATGCGCCTGTCCATGGCCGAGGTGTGGGAGGTCGCAACCTTTTACGCCCATTTCGACCCTGTGCGCGAAGGCGAAGCCAGCCCTCCCGATCTGACCATCCGCGTCTGTGACAGCCTGTCTTGCGAACTTGCAGGCTCCGAGGCGCTGTTTGACGCGCTGACCAAAGGTCACGACCCCGCAAAGGTCCGCGTTTTGCGTGCGCCATGCATGGGCCGCTGCGATACAGCCCCTGTACTGGAACTCGGCCACCTGCACATCGACCACGCCACCCCTGCCAAGGTGGAAGCTGCCATCGGTGCAGGCGATTTTCACCCGATTATCCCGCTTTACGAAGGCTTTGCTGCGTACACACAAGCAGGTGGATACAAGGCACTGACCCAGTTGCGCAAAGATGGCAAATGGGAGGCCGTGCAAGACATGGTTATGGCCTCGGGCCTGCGTGGTCTTGGCGGCGCAGGGTTTCCGTCTGGCAAGAAATGGGGCTTTGTGCGTGCCAATCCCGGCCCGCGCTATCTCGCCGTCAATGGCGACGAAGGTGAGCCGGGTACATTCAAAGACCGCTATTACCTTGAACGCACCCCGCATTTGTTCCTTGAAGGGATGCTCATCGCCGCTTGGGCGGTTGAGGCGGATAAATGCTTTATCTATATGCGCGACGAATATCCGGCCGTTCTTCACATTCTTGCCCATGAAATCGCCGCCCTCGAATCCGCGGGCATTGTTGAACGCGGCTATATCGACCTGCGCCGCGGTGCTGGTGCTTATATCTGCGGCGAAGAATCCGCGATGATTGAAAGCATTGAAGGCAAGCGCGGCATGCCCCGCCACCGCCCGCCGTTCGTGGCGCAGGTCGGTATTTTTGACCGCCCCACCTTGGTCCATAACGTCGAAACGCTCCACTGGATCACGCGGATTGTGCGCGAAGGGCCCGAAATTCTGTCTGGCGTGGAACTGAATGGCCGCAAAGGCCTGCGGTCATATTCCGTTTCCGGTCGCGTCCAAAATCCCGGTGTGCATTTGCTGCCTGCAGGGTCGACCATTACCGATATCATCGCTGCTGCGGGCGGCATGGCTGCGGGCCATACGTTCAAGGCCTACCAACCTGGCGGGCCGTCTTCTGGCCTGTTGCCTGCGTCGATGCATGATATTCCGCTCGATTTTGACACGCTGCAACCGCATGGCACTTTCATCGGCTCTGCCGCCGTGGTTGTTCTGGGCGACAAGGACAGCGCCCGCGATGCTGCCCTCAACATGCTCAAATTCTTTGAGGCCGAATCCTGTGGCCAATGCACGCCTTGCCGCGTTGGCTGTGAAAAAGCGGTCAAGTTGATGCAGGCCGACAAATGGGACCAAGCGCTGCTGACCGAGTTGTCGAATGTCATGGTTGACGCGTCGATCTGCGGCCTTGGCCAAGCTGCCCCCAACCCCATCAAGCTGGTGATGAAACATTTCGCGGAGGAAATCTGATGTCGGTGAAATTCACACTTGATGGCCGCGAAGTCACCGCCGAACCCGGCCAGTCAATCTGGGAGGTCGCCAATGGTCGTGGCCTGATCATCCCGCATCTCTGCCACAAACCAGCCCCCGGTTACCGCCCTGATGGTAACTGCCGCGCTTGCGTGGTTGAGGTTGAAGGTGAACGTGTCCTTGCCGCGTCTTGCATCCGCGAACCTGTGGAAGGCATGGTCGTCCACACCCAGTCCGCCCGTGCGCTGGCGGCCCGCAAGATGGTCGTTGAAATGCTGGTGACGGATCTGCCCGAAACCAACCACGACACATCGTCCCATATGGTTGATATGATCGCGGCGACAGGGGCCACAGGCACCCGCTTACCAAAACTGGAAGCCACGCGCATCCCGCTGTTGGATGACAGTCATGTCGCCATGCGCGTCAACCTTGATGCCTGCATTTCTTGTGGCCTGTGCGTGCGCGCCTGCCGCGAAGTGCAGGTCAATGACGTGATCGGCATGTCGGGCCGGGGCCAATCCAGCTATCCCACCTTTGATATGGCTGACCCGATGGGCGACAGCACCTGTGTTGCCTGCGGTGAATGTGTGCAGGCCTGCCCAACGGGTGCCTTGATGCCTGCCACTGTTTTGGATGACCAGCAACGCGGCGACAGCAAGGATTTCGACACCGAGGTGAAATCCATCTGCCCGTTCTGCGGCGTAGGTTGCCAAGTGTCCCTCAAGGTCAAAGACGGCAAGGTCAAATTTGTCGAAGGCATCAATGGCCCCGCCAACGAAGGCCGCCTTTGTGTCAAAGGTCGTTTCGGCTATGACTACATCCACCACCCGCACCGTTTGACAAAACCCTTGATCCGCAAGCCGAACATGCCCAAAGGCCTGAACGTCGACCCCGGCAATCTGCTCACTCATTTCCGCGAGGCGACATGGGACGAGGCGCTAGATTTCGCCGCAAATGGTATGGCGAAATTGCGCGACAGCGACGGTGGCCGCGCGATTGCAGGCTTTGGTTCGGCCAAATGCTCGAACGAGGAAGCCTATCTTTTCCAAAAGCTGATCCGCCAAGGGTTTGCCCACAACAACGTTGATCACTGCACCCGCCTTTGCCACGCCTCATCTGTGGCGGCATTGATGGAAAACGTAGGTTCGGCCGCCGTGACGGCCACCTTCAACCAGATCGAAAACGCTGATGTGGCAATCGTTATCGGCGCGAACCCGGTTGAAAACCACCCCGTTGCCGCGACCTTCTTCAAGCAGTTCACCAAGCGCGGTGGCAAGCTGATCGTGATGGACCCACGCGGCGTTGGCCTGCGCCGTTTCGCCAGCCATATGCTGCAATTCCGTCCTGGCTCGGATGTGTCTATGCTGAATGCGATCATGCATGTGATCGTCGAAGAAAAGCTGTACGATCAACAGTATATCGAGGCCTACACCGAAAACTGGGAAGCTGAAAAAGCCCATCTCGCCAACTTCCCGCCCGAGAAGATGGCGGCGGTTTGCGGCATCCCCGCCGAAACCCTGCGTGAGGTGGCACGCACCTTTGCGGGCGCCAAAGCGGGCATGATTTTCTGGGGTATGGGCGTGTCGCAGCATATCCATGGCACCGATAACGCCCGCAGCCTGATTGCTCTTGCGTTGATGACCGGCCAAGTGGGCCGCCCCGGCGCGGGCCTCCACCCGCTGCGCGGCCAGAACAACGTGCAAGGCGCATCTGATGCGGGCCTGATCCCGATGTTCCTGCCCGATTACCAAACCGTCACATCCGACAATATCCGCAATGCCTTTACCGAGGTGTGGGGATCGGGTGATTTCAGTGCTGAAAAGGGCCTGACCGTCACCGAAATTCTGGATGCGGTCCATGAAGGCCATATCAAAAGCATGTATATCCTTGGCGAAAATCCGGCCATGTCTGACCCCGATGTCACCCATGCCCGCGACGCTTTGGCCAAGCTCGAACACCTGATCGTGCAGGATATTTTCCTGACCGAAACCGCCAACTATGCTGATGTGATCCTGCCTGCGGCCGCGTTTTATGAAAAATCGGGCACGGTCACAAATACCAACCGTCAGGTCCAAATGGGCCGCGCTGCTGTTTCCCCTCCGGGTGAAGCACGCGAAGATTGGGCGATCACGGTAGAACTGGCAAAACGCCTAGGGATGAACTGGACCTATACCCACCCGTCCCAAGTTTTTGCCGAAATGAAGCTGAACATGAAGTCGCTGAACAACATCACATGGGACCGGTTGGAGCGCGAAAGCTGCGTCACCTATCCCAGCCTGTCCGAAACTGACCCCGGCCAGGCGATCGTGTTTGCCGATGGCTTCCCTCGTGCCAATGGCCGCGCGCGGTTCGCCCCTGCCAGCGTCATCGCCCCAGATGAGGTGCCAGACGCCGACTATCCGATGATTCTGACCACGGGTCGGCAGCTGGAACATTGGCACACCGGCTCGATGACCCGCCGTTCAAAGGTGCTGGATGCCGTGGAACCTGAGGCGAACTGCTCGCTCAACCCCAAAACCCTGCGCCGTTTGGGGGTAGAGGCGGGGGGCCATGTTCGCCTGTCCACTCGCCGCGGCAGCATCGTTATCATGGCTCGGTCTGATCGTGCGGTGGCCGAGGATATGGTGTTCTTGCCCTTCGCCTATGTCGAGGCTGCGGCGAATATCCTAACCAACCCCGCTGTGGACCCTTACGGTAAAATCCCGGAGTTCAAATTCTCGGCCGTTAAGGTCGAAAAGGCTGAAACGATGGCTGCCGAGTAACACAAAACAGGGTCGGGGGATGCCCCGACCCTAAGCCTTCTCTGCCGCGACCATCCGTTCGACCAGTTTGCGAAACCGCATCGCACCCGCATCCAGCCCAAGGTTAAGAAAGGGTGTTGCGGGCGCCGCCATGCCACGATGCACGGCCTCTAACACCGCCTTATCCTCGTTAAACGCCATGGTCGCCCCTGCAAACATCCTCTCGGCCATATCCGGACTGCCGGGAATGGCATTGCAATGCTGGAACCAGAAATACAGCGTATTATCCCCATCGACCGGCGTCATGAAATTATACGAAAAGTTGCGCAAGGCCACATCGGGCAATCCGTCATCGCGGCCACCCGTGCCAACAGGCGTGTAAATCGACCCGTTGATTGCCACGGCAGGCAAGCGGCATTCATAATGCTGCTTGCGGTCGCAATTCCCTTCAAAGCTTAGGAACGGTTGGTAATAGGGCGAGGCGGGCGCATCATAAATCCAGCGCGACACGATCACACGGTCTGCGCCTTCCTCTAGATCCAAGGGGGCATTATCCGTGCCTGCGCCTGCGAAGGACGTAAGATGCACCCACGCCACATGGCTTGGGTCCAGCAAATTATCGACCACCCACAGGTAGTTGCAGCCAATCGCCAGCGAGCCGCGCTTGGTCACCCCCCACTCCGGATTGTCGAAATTCGGAATGTCGATCAGCGCGCCTGCGTCCGCCGCCCCATCGCCCGGCCATATCCAGACAAAGCCATACCTTTCCACCAGCGCATAGCTGCGCACCCGCGCGCGTTTGGGAATGGCATCGGGCTGGGTGGGTGCCGCGACACAGGCCCCCGTCCCATCAAAGGTTAACCCGTGATAGCCGCACACCACGCGATCCCCGTCCAGCTTGCCCATCGACAAGGGCAACTTGCGGTGCGGGCAGGCATCTTCCAGCGCCGCCACCGTCCCATCCGTGCGGCGAAAGAACACAATCTCACGCCCGAACAATTGCATGGCGTGCAGATCGCGGGTGAAATCCTCGCTCCGCCCGGCGACATACCAACAGTTCAGGGGGAATTCGCCAGAAAACATATGCAGCCCTTTTTGGCTTTTGGTTCCGTCATAAACAGGCACAAACGACCCTCAATCAACACCGATATCCCGCAAATGCACTAGACTTGGATCTGCACCATTCCACCCACAACCCGCGCCGGAAACACCTTGATCGGGCGGGTCGTTGGGGCGCAAACAGCGCGACCATCCCGCACATCAAACGCGCCTTGGTGCAGTGGGCATTCAATCACATGCCCGTCAAAATACCCGTCACACAAATTGGCCCCGGCATGGCTGCACAGCGCTTGTGACACATGCACCCCGCTGGGCGCATCGTACACCGCCAACCTGCGCGCACCCAGCATTACAGGCGTGATCCAGCCTTGCTCCAATTCCGCAACGGCGATCAAATCCTGCCAATCACTCATCGCGAACCAGCACCATCGGCCCGCGGCACGCGCCCGAAAATCTGCGCCAAGATTTGACGATGCGCCCCGATATAGCCCCCCGGTTCTACATGCACATGATCGCGCAGCTTTTCATGCAAACGCGGCAAGGCGTGGAACGGAACGGACGATGCATAGTGATGTTCTGCGTGGTAGTTCATGTTCCAGCACAAAAAACGCATCGGGCGCGACACAAGGTTTGTCCGCGTGTTTTCAGTCATCAAGGCCACCGTGGGCCGCCCGACATGTTCTGTCATCCGCACAAACCGCATCACCGGTTCACCCAAGATCAACGGCACCAGCCAAAACCACAAGGGCGCCCACCACTGGAACACCAGCATCGCTGCAAAAATTGTGGCGTATACCGCCACCATCACCCGCGCCTCACGGATCAGCGTTGCTTCGGCAACCTTTGGCACGAAATGCCGCTCTGCTTGCGTTAACCGCCCCAGCGCATGGCGCGAAATCTCACCCAGCTTGGTGCGCCAATAGGGGATCGCCGAAATATACCATAGATAACCCCAAATCGTGGCAGGCAGCGGCACCTGTTCGGGGTCTTCGCCGGTGATCTGAGTGTGGGTGTGATGGTCGCAATGTTCATAGCGGAAAAACTGATGCGGCAGGCCGATGATCCAACCGCAAATCACTCCGGCATAGTCATTATATTTGCGTGTCCGAAACACCGTGTAATGCACACATTCATGCTGAAGCGAAAAGAAATGTACCAACACCACGCCATGCACAAACATCGCGGGCAGCATCCACCAAGTGCCAAGCGCCAACCACACCAGCCCAGTTGTTCCTGCCAAAAGACACAACCACAGCGCCAAATGCCGAAAGGCCAGCGCATCGGACCGCTGCATAAATCCGCGCAACTCGGCACGGGTCAGCTTGCCTTCGGCAAGGGCTTGGGTGATGGGGGTGACAACATCCATATCTTACTGCCGTGCGTTGGTTTCCAGCCGCCGAAACAACAGCGACAGCCCGAAACACAGGATGAAATATAGCAAGGCCGTGGTGATCCAGGCCTCAAATATCATACGGGTCGAAGCGACGAGTTCCACCGTTTTATAGGTCAGTTCCTGCACCGAGATCAGCGAGATGATCGAGCTGTCCTTAACCAAGGAAATGAACTGGTTTGACAGAGGCGGCAGCACTTTGCGCAGCGCTTGTGGCAAGACGATAAACCGCATCTCATCGGTCCAGGACATCCCGATCGACCGCGCCGCCTCACGTTGTCCGCGCCCGATAGATTGAATCCCTGCGCGTACGATTTCACCGACAAAGGCGCTCTCAAACAAGGCCAGAACGATGACCCCGGAAATCAGCGACGGAAACCGCCGCATATCGCCAAAGAAAAACTCCCACACCGCAATGTCATCTTGGCGCGAAATCCCGCGCGCCCAAGCTTCCATATTCAACGCGGCGATCAATTGTTCCGATAGGAAAAAGAAGAAAATGAACACCACGACCACAGGTGGAATATTGCGCAGCACCTCTAGATAGGTCCGCGCCAACATGCGGATGGCAAGGTTGTTGGCGGTGCGCGCAATCCCCAGAACGGTGCCTAGGATCAGCGCCAGTACGCTGGAATAAATCGCAATGCGCAGCGTGTTGATCAACCCTTGCAACAGTAGGTTGGTGTACCAGCGTTGGTCATCCGCATCCCAGCGCAGGATGTAATTGGGAATACGCTCCCATTGCCATTTGTAATTCAAACTGCCCGAAATGCGAAACCAGATCACCGCGATGAACAGGGTAATCACGGCAAGGATAAGATAATCCAGCCAATGCAGTCTTTGGCGTTTTTGATGGCGCATAGCTGTCCTTGAACGCCCCCAAAGGGGCTAAGTGAAAAGGCCCGGCAAAACCTGCCGGGCCGTTCCTTTTACTGATCGACCTGATCAGCCCAGGCAGTGCCTTTGAACCAATAGTCGTTACGCTCTTTCAGGTAGCCGTTCTTCCAGTTGATGTTGATCCAGTTGTTGAAAAAGTTGGACGCATCCGGATCACCCTTGCGGTAGGCAAACGCCTCGCCTGTCGCGAGGAACGTTTCCTCAAAGGGTACGCTGACCGTTTCAGGGTTCTTGCGCGCCTCGGTCGACGGGCTCGGCTCGGACATCATCGTCGCATGGGCATTGCCGTTCAGCACCTCTTGGGTCGCAGCCCCATCCTCATCAAACAACAACAGGTTTGCTTCGGGGAACAGCTGGGCAATCACGGTTGCAGGCGTTGCCCCACGGCGGGCCGCAAAGGTTATCTCGGGCTTGTTGTAATCTTCCAGCGCCATGCCGGCGGTCATCGCGGTATTGGCCAGAATGGTCAGCCCCGAATAGGCATAGGGGTCGGAAAAATTCACCGTCAGGTTCCGCGCAGGTGTCACCGACATGCCCGAAATGATCACGTCAAACTTGCCCGATACCAGCGCCGGAATGATCCCATCCCATGCGGTCGGAACAAACTCCACTTCGACGCCCATATCAGCGGCCAGTTTGCGACCCACGTCCAGCTCAAACCCGATCAGCTCGCCCTTTTTGTCGCGCATCGACCACGGCGTGAACAGCGACAGACCAATCTTGATCACGCCTGCTTCTTTGATCTGCTCAATCACGCTGGTCTTGGACAGATCGGCACGCGCGTCTTGTGCAACAGCCGGTAGCGCTAGGCTGGTGGCAAGGGCAATGCCCATCGCCGCACTCATCATACGTCTTGTCAGTTTCATAATGGTAACTCCCGTTGGTTGGCTTTGGTATCAGTCTTGAACAGCGTAGCGCTTTTCAAGGTAGCTGGCGAAAGTGGAGATGATTAGCGTTACTGCCATATAGACCGCTGCAATCGTAAACCAAATTTCAAAACTCATATAAGTGTCGGAAATGATGTTGCGGCCAATCGTTGTTAACTCCACCACCGCAATCACGCTAACAATGGCTGACGATTTTATCATATTCACCACCTCGCCCGTCATCGGCGGCAGCATGAACTTTATCGACTGCGGCAAGACGATATAGCGGTAAATCTGCGTGGTGGTCATCCCGATGGATTTCGCAGCCTCCCACTGGCCGCGTGCCACCGCATTGATGCCGCCGCGAAAAATTTCAGACATCAAGGCTCCGTGAAACACGGCCAAACACAGCACCGAGGCGCTGTAACGGTCCAGCCCGAAAATCGGCCCGAACACATAGTAAAACACATATAGCAGCACCAAAAGCGGCATGTTCCGCACGATTTCAAGGTAAACCCGCGCCACAGCTCGCCCCACAATCAGATCTGACAGTCGCAACAGTGCCACCAACAGCCCGATCCCCAGCGCCAAGCCAAAGGCCAGCGTTGACAGTGTGATGGTCCCCACCAATCCCCAAGGGATTTCACCCAGCGTGATCCCGCTGTCACCTGTAGCATAGAAATACTGCGGAATGCGGTACCACTGCCAATTATACCCCATCGCCTCGGCACCCTTCAGCGCCAGCTCAATTAGCCCCCACATCAACACAAGGTAAATCGCAATCGACGCAGGCCGCGACGAGACAACCCGCATCACCCTTGTCCGCTTCCGCAAGGCCGCCACCTTAATGCTCCAAAATCTGGTCAAGGAACATGCGAGCGCGGTCACTTTTGGGGTTTGTAAAGAATGTTTCGGGCGGCGAAACCTCGACAATCCGTCCCGCCTCCATAAACACCATCGTATCGGCCACGCGCCGGGCAAATCCCATCTCGTGCGTCACGCACACCATGGTCATGCCAGACTCCGCCAGTTCCACCATAACCTCCAGCACTTCGGAAATCATCTCAGGGTCAAGCGCACTTGTCGGCTCGTCAAACAGCATGATCCGCGGTTCCATGCACAACGACCGCGCAATCGCCACGCGCTGCTGCTGGCCGCCCGACAATTGGCTGGGGTACTTGTCGGCCTGTTCGGGAATATGCACCCGCTCAAGATACTTGCGCCCCAAGGCTTCGGCTGCGGCCTTGTCCATCTTGCGCACTCGAATGGGGCCGATGGTCAGGTTCTCCAGCACGGTCAAATGCGGGAACAGATTGAACTGCTGAAACACCATGCCCACCTCTTGCCGCACGGCGCGAATGTCCTTTGTATCCTCTCCCAGCTCTATCCCGTCAACGGTGATCGTGCCTTCGTCATGCTCCTCCAACCGGTTGATACAGCGGATCATCGTGGATTTGCCCGACCCGGAGGGGCCGCAAACCACAACCCGCTCTCCTTGCCGCACCGTGAAATTAATGTCGGTCAACGCCTGAAACGGGCCAAAAAACTTGGCCACATTGCGCATATCAATAATGGTGGGGCTGTCAGACAAAGGGGCGTTCACTTTCGACAAGGGTAGGCCTGCATTCATATAGGCGCAGCTTTGCAGGTATCCAGCCTTGTTTCAACCAATGCCGCCAGCCCCCACGAAAGGCATAGCGAAAGCTGCCTAAAGTATAGGCCAATGCCTTTAAAAAGGGCGGCGCTCGACTCCATAACCTCTTTTAGATAATCCGCTTTCCCAGCAGGCCCGACCAAGCTACCTTGTAGATCGCGGCAAGGGGACAACCATTAATCATGACGAAATCAAAGACCACCACTGTGCTTTGGCGGTCCTTTCGCTTGTTCGAGTCCCTAAAGGCCCCAGTCCTTTCACAAATCATTGCCGCCGCCCAACTCCGGCAATGGCCCAGCGGCACCACCTTGTTTCAACGCGGAGAGGCTGGCGAATACCTCGTCGCCCTCACCTCGGGCCGCATCCGTTTGTCCGTGGGAACCCCGCAAGGCAAAGAGCTCGTCTTGCGCCATGCAGAGGCCGGCGATGTGTTTGGTGAGCTGTCCTTGTTCGATGGCGCCCCCCGCTCGGCCGAAGCAACGGCCTTGGTCGCCTCTGATGGCTATGTCCTGTCGCGCCGTGATTTTGATATTATCGCCGCCCGCGAACCTGGCCTGCGCATCGCCGTGACCCAATACCTCTGCCGCATGCTGCGCGATACGACCGAACAACTCGAAGGCCTTGCGCTCTATAATCTGGAGGCCCGCGTTGCCCGCTTCCTTCTCTTCACCCTGCGGCAAATCCACGGCGATCACCTGCCGCCCAACCCACTGTTGCAACTCGAAATCAACCAATCCGACATTGCCGCCGTTCTGGGGGCCAGCCGCCCAAAGGTTAACCGCGCCCTGCAATCCTTGCGCGATGCAGGCATTTTGCAAAAATCGGGCGAGGCGATGAAATGCGATGTGGCAGCCTTGGCGCAAATCGCGGAGCCCGCCAATCCCAAGCCATGACCTTTAGGGAGCAATGCCCCGCACATCCACCGCCAACATGCCCGCCGCAACCGCCGCTGTCATGCCTTGATCGCTGTCTTCCAGCACAAGGCAATCGCAGGCCGCAACCCCCATCCCCGCCGCCGCCATCAAAAACATCGTCGGGTCCGGCTTCGCCACGCAGGCCTCGCTTAGACTTATCACCGGGTCAAACAGCGGGCCAAGATCACAGGCCGCCAACATGGCCTGAACTACGGGCGCTTCGGCATTTGACGCAACCGCCATCGGCACGCGCCCAAACCAGTCGCGCGCGAATGCCACCACAGGGGGATTCGGCCTGCAACTTTGTGCAATCCCCATGGTCGCCTCAATGCTGTCTTGTACCGCCCGTTCAACATCCAGATCGCAGCACAGCGCGTCCCGGTACTCCGTCAGCATATCGCGACGTGCAAGCCCGGTGCGCTGCCCATACCAAACCGGGTCCAACACCGCGCCTTGCTGCGCCAGCGCCTGCCCAAAGGCCGCCAAATGCAAACCCTCGCTCAGCACCAACGTGCCATCGCAATCAAAAATCAACGCCTTGAACGGCGGCAAAGTCGCAAGCAAACCCATTAACATCGCCTTTCCGCGAAAAAAACACGATGCGGCAAGGCGCCCGCCAACGCAATCGCCTCTTTTTCTGTTCACAAATATCCCCGGAGGAGGGTCTGGGAGGGGGCAGGCAGCCCCCTCCCAGCGGTTCAACCATCCAACCGTGTCACGCCGCGGGCTTAAACCGCGCGGTCGCTTCGTCACAGCAATAGGCATCCGCCATCGGATAGGGGTTGCGGGCCAGTGCATCCACAGCCGTAATCACAAAGTCGGCCTTGGCATCGTCCATCAGCGCCGACAGGTTCAACCGCGTCCAACCCGGCTTTTCCATTTCCTCGCCCCGCAAAATCGCAGCACGTATGGCGTCCGATTCCGCAGGCCCAATCCCTAACAACCGATGTGCATAGGGGCCAGCACAGGCGCATCCGCCCCGCGCTTGAATACCGTGCACATCCGACAAAAGCTTGGTGAACAATTGGTGGTGCAAAAAACCACCCCGCGCCGCATCACGCACCCGAAACGAAAAGATCGGCAAGGCCTGCGCGTCCATATTCCCCATCAATACAATGTTCGGATTGCTTTGCCAAACTTTCAACGCCCGCGCCCGCAATTCCGCGTGCCGTGCTGTCATATGGGCCTGCCCAATCGCCGCCTTGACCAAAAACACCAAGGCCGCCCGCAGATCGCCCACCACATTCGGTGTCCCAGCCTCTTCTCGGGTCGCAATATCGGTGCTGAAATCATGCGCTGTGGGCGACACAAACTTGACCGTCCCACCCCCCGGCTGAAACATCCGGCGCGAGCACACAGCCCCCTTGCGCACAATCATCACCCCCGATGCCCCCGGCCCGCCCACAAACTTATGCGCCGAAACCACAGCAGCGTCTTTTTCCGCATCTGAACCCGCCCGCATATCAATGGGCAAATATGGCCCGCCGCCCGCATAATCCCACACCGCCAACGCGCCATGACGTT
>Ga0075467_10002414_pt1 | contig 14707 bp, 26 predicted proteins | sample DEB08_DNA_9_FD_75067 | JGI IMG/M metagenome (GOLD analysis project Ga0075467, IMG submission 75067) | Aqueous microbial communities from the Delaware River and Bay under freshwater to marine salinity gradient to study organic matter... | ecosystem: Environmental > Aquatic > Marine > Coastal ... | reverse complement strand
CCCCAAAACCCCAAAACCCCTTTATTTTATGTGTTGAATGTTATAGAATTTAAATACTGGCTCAGTTCGGGCGCCAAAGCACTCGAGACAGGCTATGAAGACTAAGACTAGGGGTAAACGGTTATTTAAGCGTGAACGTTAGTTTTTTGTTAATTGAAAGTATAAAAAATTTAAAGATCACTTAGGCAGCATGAAAAGAATCCAAGATTCCGGTCAGGAGCAGTCTGTCTCCGGCAAGGCCACGAAGCCTCTGATCAAGTCAATGAAGAAGGTATGTCCCCACACTACACTCCCCCGCTCAACTCGACGAGCTTCTCAATTAACAATCTAATTGTTTTGTTTGTGCAGACCCCCAGCCAGCAAGTAATCGCGCATGGCGGCAGCAAGAGCGCGATCGAACAGTTCCCCAAACCCAAGATTATCCAGTTCCTCAACATCGGCGATAACTCCATCCACATCGACTCCCAGGTCAACGTCGACGAGCCTCTTTTCGCCCCAGAGCCCCATGTCATCCAGTTCACTAACTACGAGCCCCAGCAGACCAAGGAGCAGGTCCTCCGACTCAGGTAAGTTTTAAACCCGTCCCCGGCCCCCAAGGTGTGTGGCTGCGAAGGCGCACTTCAGCGGGGCAACTATGAGCCCCTTTGCGCGCGTCCGCCTTGCCAATCTTACAAACTTATTATTATAAGTGGGCTCGATCTCGCCCGCTAAATTCAAACTCAAATTTGTAACGCTCAAATTTAGAAATAAGGACCGCGTCGCCCGCAGCATTCGCATCATCCCCCCAGATAGCAAGCTCTTCACCGTCACTCCCTCCAAAAAGTCGTCCCTCGCCGCCTCTAAGACCAAGGGCAAGGCCACCAGCGACGACATAGACAACCTCTCCAGTAAGGTCGCCCCCGGTATGGAGATCACCTACTTGGTCAAGTTCTCCCCCGAGGCCAAGAGTGATTACGCTTACGATTTAATGGTTATAACCGAGCGCGAAAAATTCATCGTTCCCATACGCGCCCGCGGTTGTCGCGCCAAGCTTGACTTCCCTGACCACGTCGACTTCAACCTCGTCCCCGTCAAGTTCGACAATGAGAAGCCTGTGATGATCAGGAACGTCGGCGAGAAGAACACCAAGTGGCAGATCAGGGCTCCCGCCTCTTTTACCGTCAGCAAGTCAGAAGGCATCCTCGAAGTAGGTCAAGTAGAACAACTTGTCTTCCACTTCCAGCCCACAGAAGCCCGCAAATACAACGAAGAATTGTCCCTCATCTACGACCAAACTCAGTAGGTCATCCCAATTAGCGGTGAGGCCCACAACGATAACGTTTACCTCAGCAAGGGTCACGTGACCGCCGACCCTACCTCTATCACACTTTTCAGTCACCAGTATTATAAAATCGCCAACAAGAGTGCCGTCCCCATTGAGTTCTCTTGGCGTGCATTTGCCACCGATGGTGAAGAGACTGAGAAGAAAGACCGCCTTTGCAAACAACTGGCTAATGAAGAAGCTGAAGAAATCAATGAGATTGAATAGGCTTTCGCTTCCGGCAAGGGTCTAAGCGACGACGATGGCAGCCTCGATTCCGACGACTCTTACAACGAGACTGAGATGGAAGCCAAAATGGAGCGCCGCCGTCAAAAAGCAATTTCTACCATCGAAAGAAAGTACACAGCTATCAGAAAGGCTGTCGACGAAGACAAAATGCTCTTCCAAGATGAAATTTTCTAAATTGAACCCCTCGAAGGCAAAATATGGCCCAACACAGAAATGACGTGCTGTGTGACCTTCCGTCCCCAGGGTCCCTACCAGTACGCTTGCACAGCTTTCTGCAACACGACTTGCAGCTAGGAACGCCTAGCCCTCAACCTCTCCGGCGAAGGCCGTGGCCCTCAAGCCCAGCTTAGCATTACTGAGATGGACATTGGTGACATCTTTGTCACTTCAGAGAAAAAGTTCGAAGTCGCTATCGAAAACACCGGTGAGATTGACTGTCACTGGAAACTGATTCCCTATGAGACTCCTTTCGGCTCAAAATTCCAGTTCAGCAAATCAGAAGGTGTTCTTGGAGTCAAAGAAAATCACCGTGACCTGCTTCATGTTCGCTTTTTATCGGATATTCTTGGCGAATTCTCTGAAACATTCAGATTTGCTCTTGAAGGTAGCTCTGAAATGTTGACTCTGACCTTCCGTGGCCATGTTGTCGCCCCTACATTCAGATTTTCGGACGAAATTATTGACTTCGGCCGTGTTTCATATAAGTTCCCCGTCAGCAAGACTGTCCGTCTCACCAACACTTCTGAAGTAGATATCAACTACGCCATTCGTGTACCAGGTGATGGCCGTTCTCTCCAACAAGAGTTCAACATCGGTGGAGAAACAGGCCGCCTTAAGAAAGGCAACCACGCTGACATCTCAATTGAGTTTTGTCCTAGTTTCCCCCAGGTCTACGACATGGTGTTGGTTGTGGACTTGCAGGGAGTTGGTCAAGACATGCTCGCAGTCCCTATTAAGGCTGAGTGTCTTGTCCCTAAGGTACGTGTGGCTCCAACTGATTACCTAGAGTATGGAACCTGCTTCCTTCGCCACAAAAAGACTATTGCCCTTGAGATCATCAACGAAGATGACCTGAAAGCAAAGTTTGAAATAATGGCGCAAGATGATCAGAGCAAGCGTGTGGCTGCTTACGAGCCTGACATTCAGTCAGGTGTGATCGAACCCCGTACAACATAGGTAGTCAACATCAGTCTGCGAACTGAAATCCTCCACAGCATTCACATTCCTCTTTACATTAAACTAGAGGGCCATCACATCCCTGTGATGCTTACCGTCAATGCAGTCTCAATCGGCCCCATCGTAACTGTTGATCGTACTGAAATTGACTATGGAAACGTTGAGGTCCTTTAGGATAAAGTGGAGAAAATCCGTATTTGCAACAAGAGTAAGATTGATGCGGAATACACTGCCTTCACTAAACTGAAGGAAAGCATTTGGAAGGTCGTTCAACGCCATGGTATCTTGAAGCCAGACGAAGAAAAGGTTGTGGATGTCGTCTGCAATGCTGATGAAGTCTAAAAGTTCACAGATACTCTTCACATCATTGTTAACAATGGTGTCGATCTCGAGGTTAGCCTCGCAGCAAAGGGTACCGGTTATACCCTGCATTGCAAGCAAGACATGAAAAACATTGATTTCGGAACTGAATACACCCACAGGGTTGTGCCAAAGTAGTACTTCCTCGAGAACAGAGGCCGCAAGCAAATGAAAATCACCTGGGTTCGCCAAGTTAAGCCCCAGAAGAAGAATGATAAGGAGAAGGCTGAAGCCGTTGCCGCCAAAAAGGCCGCAGCTTCAACAACTGAAATCGCGCTTAGCGGCTCCATTAAGGAGGAGAAAGAAGAGGAGAAATTCGTCTTTACTGTGGTACCTGAAACTGTGGTCCTCAACCCCAAGATGGGAATCATGGTTGAGTTCCGTGCCAACTCGACTTAGGTTGGAAAAATGAATGAGCCCTGGTAATGCTAGGTTTAGATCGGTAACGATCGCAAGCCCAAACCTGTTTTCAACTCAAACGTGTTTGGTAACTTCATTACCCCCATTCTGACATTCAACACTCCCAAGCTCGACTTCAAGTACCTTTGGGAAAAGGGTGTTCCTTCTCTGCCTATCACCAAGGACTTGGTCATCAAAAACACAGGCCCTCTTCAGACAACCATTCACTTGAAAATCGATCCCCCATTCAGCTGCCCTATCGAGAAACTTACCCTTGATAAGGAGCACTCTGATACCGTCAAGATTGATTTTGACCCAGGCATGAAGTAGGATCGTGTATCTGATCACATCAACGGCAAACTTATGATCTCTCACGAAGGCCATCCTCACAAAGAAACAGTACTCCTCCAAGGAGAAGTTTGTTTCCCTAACCTCAAGATCGAGCCACCAAAGATCGACTTTGGATGCATCCTCAACGATACTAGCAAAAAGAAGTACCTTGTGTTGAGCAATGTGTCTGAGATGCCCGTAGCCTATGAGTGGAGCTTCCTAGAAGACGCACCCATTGTTGATGAGGCTGAGGAGCTTGCAGACAAGAAAAAGAAAAGAAAGAAGAACAAGCGCCTTCCCATCAACGAAGTTTTCGACATCCTCCCCGTTTCTGGAATCCTCATGCCCGGTCAAACCGAAAATGTTGAGTTCACCTTCTACTCTGGCAACGGAATCAGCTACACTGGAACTGCCGTATGCAGTTGCGATGGTGGACCCGACTACGAGGTTCCCATCCACGGTGATAGTAATCTCGTTACCTACCGCCTATCGACCAACGAACTCGATTACGGAGAGGTTGCTTATAACGAGAGCTCTTCAAAAGACTTCTTTATTGAGAATATAGGCAAGGTTCCATTTGAATTTAACATAAATCTGGGCCCTGTCTCTCGTCCCGGACTCATCGAATGCAATGTGATGTCAGGCAAGGTAATTGCAGGTGAAAAATTCAAGATCACCGTTCGATTCTTCGCTGGAATCCCCGACAACATTCGTGAGATGTTCCTCGTTGAGTGCAGTCACTTCCCAGCCGAGAGATTCACTGTTAAGGCTATTGGTATCTACCCTGGTTGCCTCCTTTCCTTCCCTCGTGTGGAAGACGCAGATTTCCAAAACCAATTCTCTTAGGTTAAGGCTCTGCTTACTGCTAAGAAAGTTGATTACTCTGCTCTTTTCAATGGCGTTGACGCTCTAAAATTGATGCCTCCTATCCCTGCCAAGTTCATCGACAAGGAGAAAGCTGTAATCAAAGAAAAAGAAACTTTCTCTATGGGAGTTGAAGCCGAAGTTGACCGTCAAAAACTTTGCCGCTAGATCATCGAAATGGTCAACACGCAGCTCCAGGAAAACATGAACAAAAGCCAAGCTACTGTTGCTGACCCCGACACCCCTCTCCCTGATGACAAGAAAACTTCTCAGCAGAGAAGACGTGAAGGAAAGAACACTGATAAGTCAGCTACCACCGGTGATTTGAGCGGAATGATCATGACCACCATTAAGGTGGGTGGAACCACTATCTCACTCGAGAACATCAACATCACCAACTACGTTTGCGACTTCGGAAATGTTGTGGTAGGTGGCTCTAAGAAGAAGTCTTTCCGTCTCACTAACGTTGGTAAGATTCCAATTAGCTTCAACTTTGACAAAAAGTTGCTTGGACAAGCTGGTATTGCCATTGAGCCTGACAAGTGCCAGAAAATTTCTCCAAACCATTCTTGCTTGTTTAATGTAAACTACACTACACGTAAAACGAGCAAATATGGTCGTACTCGCTACCAAATTCCCATCGACATTAAGAATGGTCCCACCTACACCATTGACTTTGTCGCCAATCTCACAATCCCTGAGCTAAGTATGAGCACTGACACCTTAGACTTTGATAGAGTCCTCATCAACACTCGCAAAACGGTCAAGATTCGTCTTGAAAACTTGCGTGAAGTCGCTTGCGAATGGTGGTTCTATAACCCTAGCCCTGCAGGAGCTTCTTCAGCTGCTACTCCCGACAAGAAGAAAGAAATTGAATTCTTCTCAGTCTTCCCCCTCAGCGGTCAACTTTTGCCAGGCTAGCGCCAGACCATCGACGTTATGTTCATCCCTAACGCAGACAAACCCTTCTTACACAAACTTTTGTTCAAGTGCAAAGACAACACTAAGCAGTTCGTCTTGAATGTGAAGGGATAAGGTATCAACAATATGGTCGAAATTCTACCAGAGAACCTCAAACTTGGTCCAGTTCTGCCATACGACACTTCTGCTGTCAGCTGCTTTGAAATCCGTAACCCCATGGAGCACCCTATCGAAGTCTACTCACTTGACTTCGACAAGCAGTATCTTGAGGAGGAAGAAATTCTCAAGAGAATTGATAACTTTGGTCCCAACGGTCTTAATGAACCTATCTTCTGCGGCTACCGCAAGGCAGGTGCTGAGTTCTGGCCCGCCATCCGGCAGCAAGACTAAGTCAAACTCAAGCAAGAAGAACTTAAGGCACAATGTAAAAAGTTTGAAGACTAATTGGCTGCACTTCTTGTTGAAGAGCAAGCCCTTTTAGCCCCAGTAGAAGAGCAAAAATAATCGTCTGCTTCTATTGCCAATGCTTCTTAGGTTGACTCAAAAGCTGAAATCGCAGCTCCCCGTAATCAGGAAGAGATTAGCGAAGAGCGCAACAAGTTGACAGAACTCAAAGGAGAAGTTGAAGCCTAGCTTTCCCAGCTTGCCGTCAACAACCTCGAGGTCAAGTTACCTCCAGCCTTAAAGCCCGAGAACAAGCTAAACGTTATCTTGGTTGGACCTTCCGGCTGTGGAAAAACAGTTGCGGCTAACTATATGGCATAAGAGCACCAGAGATGCATCATTCGCATGAGCAATCTGGTTGACTTTTGGCAAAAGCGTAACCATCCTCTCGCCGATGAAGCCGCCAAATATCTTGAAGACAAAGAGGAAGAGCTCAAGAATGCCCTCGCCGAATAAGAAAAGGCAAAGAAGGGAAAGAAGCCCAAAAAGGGAGAGGTAGAAGTCGAAATCAACCCTGATGATTATAAGAGACTTCCCAGAGAAATGCTTAAGCGCATGTTGGTAAAGCGTTTGGAAGAAGAAGACTGCAATGCTGGCGCTATCTTTGATTAGTTGAAGTCCGACTAGTGGTAAGATGATGAAAAGTTTGCGATTGAACTCATCTGCGATGCTGTTGGAATCCAAAGTGTACAGCTCATGGTTTTCAACCCCAACATGGAGCGCACTGCTGACTCTGAAGATCAATAAGTTGAAGTTTGCACTAACTATCGCTACCAGCGCAGACACAACCCCGAAATGGTTGCCAGAGCTGAGAAGAACAAGACTACTGAACCCAAACTTAAGAAATCAATGACTGTTACTAAAACCAAGAGCAAGTAAGATGAGGAGTCTCGTCTTGCTGAGGAAGCTAAGCAAAAACTAATTGGAGAACGCAACCGCATGGATCAGGAAGACGCTAAGGCTGCCATTTTCCAGCCCAACCTCATGAATGAGGAAGAAAGAGCTTCCTGGAAGGAGTATTGTGATGAGGTGACTCATTTCTTCGGAGAAATCGTCATGCGTCAGTCAAAGAAAGATAAAAATGAGGAGCTTTAAGAAGACGCTGAAGGCGATGATGTCGAAAGTTAGGCTAAGCCAGCCTCTGAAGCGCCTGTTGAGGGCGACGAAGTTGCTTAATCTAAAGAGCCTGAAGTGCAGGAAGTTTTCGGCACAAGAATTATCCGCGAGTGCAACATTGAAAGTGACCTGACTTTCTTCTGTGAGAATATTTGCACCCTTGTGCCTGCACCCATGTGGCCTGATCCCGATAAGGAGCCTCTTCCCCAGCCCCTAATTAATAGCATCCTCAAGAGACCTCCTAATAGGAACGAGCGTTCTAAGATTACCAAATTCACTATTTGCACTCCCGAAGCTGATCAGTCAGCTGCTGTTGCGAGTGAAGGTGAAGGTGAAAAGCCTGACACTCCAGCTTTGAGTAGCAAAGTAACACGTTGGGTTCTTCAGCCTAAGGAGACTAAGAAACTTTACATGAAATTCTTCAGCACAAAGATTGGACAATTCAATGAAAACTTGTAATTTGAAATTGTTGGCAGCTACAAGGCATTCACTTGCCACGTGACTGGCAGCTGTGAGTTCCCCACAGTGAACAACGCTCCCCGTAACTTGTACCTTAACATGAAGAAGATTCGCCCAGCTGAACGCGAGAATATTGTAAGCAAATGCTTCCTTCAGTCCGAAAACACCTTTGAATTTGGTCCTCTCCTTATCAAAAAGGATCCTGAGACCCGCACTGACGAGGCTGTTGCCAAAATGAATGGAACTTTCTTCCAAATTACCAATAATGGTAAATACCAGCTCGATGCTACGTTTGCTCTTAGATCATCTCTTCCCGTCGAAGAGGGGGGCCCTGAGGGCAAGTCTCCATTTATCCTGGAGCCTAGCGAGTGCTAACTTACAACCGAAGGAGACTCCGCCACTTGCAACCTTAAAGTGTTTGCTTTCCCTGACCAAGATAAGGAGTTCACTGACGAGGTGATTGTGCTGATCAAAAACAACCCTGACCCCGTAATCATTCCCATTCAATGTCTAGGTGCTAAGCCCATTGTTAACGCATCTCATGAAGTAGTTAAGTTTGAGCGCGCTTTGATTGGAAAGACACTCGTCAAAACACTTACCCTGACAAATGAGTCCCCTCTTCCCGGCAACTGGACTCTTAAAAATGTCGACAAATTGAGTGAAGAATTCTAAGTCAGCAAGACCAGCGGCACGCTTAAGCCTTTCCGCGAGGAAGGAATTGACATCACTTTTAAGTCAATCAAACAGCAAAAGTTCACCGAGACTATCGTCTTAGAAGTTTGCGACACAGAAGGTCTTCAAATAAAACAAGACGATAAAAATGTGGTTCTCGATGCTGAAGGCTTCAACATCACTCTTAATGAATAGATGCAGCTTGACTAGGTTCTTGATTTCGAAGCTGTTCGCGTTGGCGAGCCCAAAGAACAACCTCTTTTCCTTAAGAACCAGGGTTAATACCCCATTAAATTCGACTTCTCGATCAAGAAGAAAGCTCAGGAAATCTTTACAATTGAACCAATGGTCGGTCGTCTTCAGCCTAATGAAGAAATCAATATTGTAGTCCGCTTCCTTTCCCAAAAGGAAATCAAGCTCAAGACCAACAAGAGCACTGCCGATATCACCCTCAACATTCTTGAAGGAGACCAGGACGAGAAGCACTAAAGCATCCCTATTCTGGTCAACGTAAATGCAGTGTTCTCTAAATATTAGATTGCACCTCTCAGAAATCTGAACTTCGGCCCCATGCAGTACGGTGAGACTGGTACTCGCTCTTTTGAAGTCCGCAACGAAGGTCTTTTCGAATTCAAGTACGCTATTTGCGACATAACCAACGAAGAGGAAAAGCAAAAGATTAAGGAGGAACGCAAACGTGAAGCTGATGAGCGTCTCAACGGAGCCAAAGAGGAAGATGACCCCAAGGGTAAGGGAAAGAAAGCCGATCCTAAGGCTGCTGCCCCAGCCAAGGGCGCTAAAGGTGGTAAGGGTGAAGTTGTACCTGATGGCACCCAGATCTAAGTGAGCTAATACACCATCTCACCTGCTATTGGATCAGTTGCACCCGGAAGCACTGCTGTTATAACCGTGACATTCAACGCCTAAGGAGCCAAATTCTACGACAGTACCTTGGCGATCGATATCGCTAACCGTGATTTTGCTGATCGCCCCGACGGAATTCCCTTCCAGCTCGCTGCCGAGTCCAGCATCCCTGGCATCAACACTGAAGACCTCGACCAAATCTTTGAAGAATAGACTGTTATTCCCAGTCTCGACCCTAAGGTCAACACTTAGACAATTGTGAGCTCCAGCCTTTTCAGTATCGAGGAGAACGTCTTCTGGTTCGGCACTCTGGTTGCTGGAAAGAGCCCCGAAGGTTGCACTGAACGTTTCAAGATCATCAACCCTAACAAGGTGCCATGTACTGTCAAATTTGCCGTGAAGCCTCGCACTCAGTCTAAGAGTGAAGGATTTGCCTTCTCGGTTGCCCCTGAAGGTCTTACTATTGACCCCCACAAGCATAAATATGTTACTGTCAGCTTCTCCCCGAATGAGATGAAGTAATACGGTGGAATTTTTGAAGCTCTTGTGCAATCAGGCGATCCCCAGACCAAGCAAGGCAAGATGATCTTTGAACTTCGTGGTGAAGGCACCCTACCAACTCTTCAGGTGCTTGAACCTGAAGAGAAGGATGCCACTGATGGTTTACCCGTTCTTAAGTTCCCCAGAACTAGAGTCAACCGCGACAATATCTTGTCGATTGTGCTGACAAACGAAGGCCAAGTCCCTGCAACTGTCAAATTTGATGCTATCACTAATGAAAACTTTGAGTTTATGGGATCAATGAACCACACCATTATGAGCAAGCAACATCACGCTTTTGATATCAAGTTCGCTCCCAAAAATGCTCAGTAGAACAAGTTCATGCTGACTTTCCAAACTCAGAACAATGTTTACGAACAGCACAAGGTTTGTCTCCAAGGTGAAGGCTATTCTGAGCCTGTTGTCTTCGAAGACCTTCCCCAAGGTAAAGAAGAAGAACTTTTGATTGGTGATTGCGTCATTGACAAAGCACGTGCTGTCACCTTCGAAATGGTCAACACTCAGGATAAAGACTTGAAGTTCCGCTGGTCTCCTGGAGCCCCCGATCGTGAGGAATTCACTTTCTACCCCAGCTACGGCCACCTCCGCGCTGGCACAAGCAAGACTATTAAGGTTATGGTCCGCGGAAAAGAAACCAAAAAGTACGAAAAAATTGACTTCCAGTGCGAGACCAACACTATCGAGCAAACCGAAAAGGGATGGGTCGATTTTGATGATACAATGAAAACTATGAAAATGGTTAGACCCTCCGAGTTCAAGAAGATTTAACGTGAACGTGAAATCGCTGAACAGCGTCGTAAAGATGAAGCTGAGGCCGCCGCCGCAGCAGCTACTGGTAAGAAGGGTGGTAAACCTCCAGCCAAGGCCGCCCCTACTGCTTCAACGGATGATCTCCATATTGATGAGAATGAAGAAGCCACAGTTGAAGTCATTGACGTGATTGCTGAGCCCGTACACACTACTCAAGAGGGAACTTCCCATACTTAGGTGCTCAAGACCAGCTGTGTTATTGATCGCTGCAACTATCAATGCACTGTCGAAAAGATCGACTTCAAGCCTACTCTCATGTACGCTACTCGCAACTTCAAGTTCACTATGAAGAACACCTCACTCATTGGCCTCGAGTATAACTTTAAGATCGCCAACAGCATCACCGGAATTCTCGACGCTGGACCCTACACAATCATCCCCAAGCAAGGAACCGTAGCTCCTGGATGCGATGAGAACTTCATCGTCCAGTTTGCTCCTTATGAAATCACCTCTGACTTCAGTCGTATTTTGTCGGCCGGCATCCGCAACTTAAACTCAGAGAAAGAACCTCTAATTATTGAGGTCAACGGTATTGCTGAGCGCCCTGTCATTCACTTCGAGTTGCCAATCACTACTTACCGTGAGCGCAAATCCAAGGACATGGCTCACATTGATGATAAGCTCAAGATCATTGAGTTTGAATCTCTTGGTACCTTTGTCCGTAACACTAACCGCTTCATGGCAGTGAACCCCACAAGCCAAGGTTATGAATTTGAATGGGAAGAGATTGTTGAAGAAGGATCCAACAAGAAACCTCTTTTCAGGTGTGCTAACCCTAAGGGTGTCATCCTTTCAGGCAAAAAATCAGAGATGGTATTCGAATACACCCCTGATACTGTCGGCGAACACACTAGCCACTGGATTTTCCGCATTCCTTCTGAGAAAATTACCCAAGAATTCCTCATTGTCGGAAGAGTCAACGAGCCCAACGTTCTATTCGAGCAGGGTAAGCTGAAGTTTGGACCCCTTCTCCTTGCCGGAAAGCACAAAGAGACTGTACGTATCATCAACTAGGAGCACATTCCCTTCTCCTTCAACTTCGCCAATGCTTCTGTGAAGGGTAGCCCAGACTTTGGAGACTCCCTTAAAGTGTCCCCAATGAGTGGAACCGTGCCTGCCTTCGGTGAGATGCCGGTTGAGATTACTTTCTGCCCCAAATACGAACTGACCTACAACTACAACTTGGTGTGCAATGTCAAGCGCAAGGCCCGTCCTCTTGTCCTCAATGTTAAGGGTGAAGGCTACCAAATCCATCACTAGGTCTTGGCTGATACTCCTGCCCGCAAGTGCGTCTCCGGTGAACCCATGACTCTCAACTTCGGAGAGTTCTTCATCAACGAACGCCGCACCAAAGATATCGTATTGAAGAACGAAGGTGAGTTCAACTTTGATTTCGTTTGGAAACGTTCTTCGGTCAACAAGTCCGTGACCATCACTCCTGAAACAGGAACAGTTCAAAAGGGAGGCGAATTGGCTGTGTAAATTTCTTACTTGCCTGTGTCTGAAGCTCAACTCAAGAACTACAGACTTCAGATGACCATCGTCAGTGGACCCAAGTACGACTTCAGCCTTACTGGTTCTGCGCGCAAACCCGGCGTCAAACTGAATCAACAATTGTTCGACTTTGGGCCCTGCTTTGTGACAAGCCAGCCTGCACCCATCAAGAAGATGCTGACTATTACCAACATTGATGTTTAGGCTATCAGTGTCGAAAGCAACTTCGAAAAAATGATCCACTTAGACTTCCCATTAGTACCAGGACAAGTCCTCATGCCCGGTGAAGAGAAGATCGAGATTCCAATTACTTTCACTCCCCGTGAACTCCGTAAATACCACGAGGTAATTAAGCTGAATTTCAACAACGGACTTTACTTCGTTGATGTTACGGTACAGGGTCAGGGTATTCCTCTCAACCTCGACCTTAAAGACCCTGATCAGAGCTTTACCAACCTTGGTATTGTGTCTGTTGGTCAAGAAGTCTCCCGTATGGTATCCCTCATCAACCGCAGTCTTAAGTCGGTTAAGTTCAGCGTAGTCCCCAAGGATAGTACTGCCTTTGGAAAGAGTGCCTTGACCATCTCTCCCATTGAAAAGTAACAGGTTGTGCTCAAGCCTAAGGAGTCTCTACCCATGGAGATTAAGTTCCGTCCCAAAGAGCGTATTAAGCCCTTCGAGCATGATATCTTACTTCAGGTTGAAGGCATTGATGAGCCCCGCAAGTACTTTACCGTCTCGGGTGTGGCTCATGGCATTGAGCTCCGTTTGATGGATGAAGTTGCTGCCTTTGGAAATGTGGTCGTTGATAGCCGTCTCACTAAATACATCCAGATGAGCAACTTTGGTGATGTCAAGGCTAACTACGCCTGGGATAAATCTGCATTTGGAAAGCATTTCACCATTCACCCTGCCAGTGGCTACATCAACCCCAACAGCAACTTGGACTTAGAAGTTACATTCCACCCTAAAGTTGTGGACGAAGATCTACGCGCCAAGGTCACTTGTGAAGTGAAGGGTGGAGAAACACTGACCCTTAACATGATGGGTAAGGCTATGGTACAAGATGCCGCCGATATGAAGGAGCTTATCTTCAACACCATTGTGCGCAAGAAGAACGTGCAGACCATCAAGGTTGACAACCCTGATGATCGTGAGTGGGCTATCAATCCTACCATCAGTTGCAAGGAAGATTCAGCTGGCTACTTCACTGGAAAATCAACTTTCATTGTGCCAGCTAAGGGCTCAGGCAACTATGAAGTGGTTTACCTCCCCAAGACGATGAGCAAGAAGACCAAGAAACTTGACTCTGAGGAAATGGAGGACTAATACCACTAGGGGAGTGTCTTCTTCCCTCTACCCAATGGAACTGCTCTTCAGTACACTCTCAAGGGTCTCGCAAGCGCACCCTAGTCTGAAGGAACTATTTCCGAGACAATTGAAGCTAAGAAGCAAAAGAACTTCATTGTCAAGGTGTAGAACTGGGCTAAAAAGACTCAGAGATTTGAGGCCTCCTGGGAGGTTGAAGGTGCTGAGGACCCAGCACTCTTTATCAGAGGCGCTAAGATTTTTGATATCGCTGGTGATGACTACAAAGACTACAAGCTTAACTTCTTGGCATTGAAGGCAGGTACCTACAAATTCACTCTCACATTTAAGGAGAAGGTGACCGGCGAGTACTGCTTCTACTAATTCGCAATTACGGTTGAAGAGAGCAAGGACGTTCAAAACATAGAAATTGTTTCATAGGTCCGCGAAAGTGCCACTTATGGAGTTGTTGTTGAGAACCCCACAGCCGAAGATATCAAGATAAACAAGTCCATGTTTACTGTGACCAACGAGTACCTTGAGATCACTCCTGAAGAGTTTGTGGTCAAGGCTCACGACTCTCGTGAGTTCCAAATTAACTTCCGACCTCTCATTGTGAGCGAGTAACAATCCGACTTGATTATGAAGAACCCTATATTGGGCGAATTCAAGTACAATTTGCAGCTCAAGGGTATCGCGAACACTAGCCAGCGTAGCCTCGCCTTCAAGTGTAGTCTAGGTCAGGACCAGATGCAGGCCTTCAAATTCACTCACTTTATGAAAAAGGCAACCAACTATGCCATTAAGGTTGAACGCACTGAGGGAACCGGAGTATGCGATTTCAAGGCAGAAGTAGCCACGATTGCTGCTCCTATTGCTGAGACCTACCAGGGAGTTGACTTGAACGTCAACATTCGCTATGAACCCATCACCATTGGCGACAGCAGAGGTATCCTTAAGATGACCAGCCCTGAAGGCCTCGAGTATACTTGCATGCTTTACGGTCGATCATCTGCACCCCAGCCTCAAGGACCTATCAAGTGCCCAGTTGGCGCAAAGCCCGCTGGAATTGACTTCAAGAACCCTCTTAACGAGAAGGTAGATTTCATTACCACTTTCGACAACCCTAACTTCAGCCTGGCTAGCAAGCCCGCTGGTCCCCTTGACCCTGGAAAGGTTACCAACTTGCAGATCAAGTACGACGCTAAGCCTGATCTGCCCACCACTGGCCGCATGTTAGTGACTACCAAGGGCTTACCCCCATGGATCTACTACCTGCAGGGCGAGTGAGTCATGGAACATTCACGCGAACTAACTAAATGAACTATTTTCCTTAAACAAATTTCGAGCACAATTAAATGGGGTTTTGGGGTTTTGGGG
>Ga0075467_10002413_pt1 | contig 14708 bp, 8 predicted proteins | sample DEB08_DNA_9_FD_75067 | JGI IMG/M metagenome (GOLD analysis project Ga0075467, IMG submission 75067) | Aqueous microbial communities from the Delaware River and Bay under freshwater to marine salinity gradient to study organic matter... | ecosystem: Environmental > Aquatic > Marine > Coastal ... | reverse complement strand
TATAAATCATATCAATTGGTCCTGTCATCGGTAAAGCTAATGGCTCGCCACAGATAGTTGTATCATTTGTAGCAAATAAACCATCAATATCATCACGAATATTAATAATCGCTGAATCAGAAGGGATACTATCTGAACATTGACCATAGATATAAATAATAATATTTTCTGTAGGTTCTACAATACCATCTGCAAAAGGTATAATATCAAGAGTAATAGACGTTACACCTGGAGGAAATACCAGGGTATCAGGAATTTGTTGATAGTCCGTACCGTTAATTGCAGAACCTTGAATGTCAAGCGGTACATAGGTGGTGTCTGTTTGAGGAGATACTAATGAAATAGTAATTTCACCATCTAAACAGTTTTCAGCACAACTTAATTGATTTCCAACTTGGATACCTGCGATTTCTAATTCTACACCTTGATCAAATAATGATCCTTCTTCAATCAATACACCTGAATCGAAGAACTGATCGATTCCATCTGCGATTGCCATACGTAAGTGATACGTATTACACGGCGTAACTGGAGAAGAAGCAGTTAATACAGTGGTATAACCATCATAAGCTGTTCCGACTTCACCGGCAGGGTTTGCAACATAATACTGGTTATTTGTACCACTATTAACGGTACTTACCGTAATTGGCGTATTGGTATTCGGTATAGCCGAAATTAATACATCTGTATTTCCATCTAAAATCCCTGGTCCACGAATCCAGAAACCAAAAATATCATTATACACAGAACCAACAAACTCTTCATATTCTTCAGACATAAATAAGTATCTGAAGGTCAATAAATCCGTCGGTGCATATACATCAAATTCTAAAATACAAGCATCGACCGTAGATACATTCGGTGTGATAGATTGCGAAAGTAGCGCATCACCTGGCGAACCAATTGGTGTATTCGCATCTTGACCTGGGAAGTTAACGGAACCATCTAAAACATTTGGTCCTTCTGCGTCATCTGCAAAACCTGTACTTAAAATAATTCCACCATCGATATTTACACCTCCTGGGCCACCTTCGAACGTTCCATAAGCACCTGGAGGACAGTTTAATTGAATATTTGTAATATCAACATTGTTACCTGCGATTTTCTCTGCTAAATCTAACGCTGTGACGTTAGGATTAACAATCATCGGACAGGCAGCCTGATCAATAACAATATCAAAATCTGTACACGTTGGACAACCCTCACCCGAAACTACAATATAGTATGTACCCGGATCTTGTAAATAAACAGAACCGATCATTGGATCTCCACCGATTGCTTCTGCAGAAGCGATACAACTTGTAGCATCAGCATTTGGACAACCGTCCATTATAAATGCACCTGTTCCGATACCGGTATTTGATAAAGTAACAGAAATACACTCATTACCAGGAGAAGTATAAGCAAATGTATAATCTTCACCATTCATATAAGAACTACCACATGCGTCTGTTGCATCGTAGTTATTACCTGCTCCACAAGTTGAATAATTACCGGTGAAAGGCAAGGATGCTACTGGAGTAGCTGTATTACAATCCGAAATACTTGTCGGTGAACAAGGTTGATTCGTACAAGTCCAAGACATTGTCCAACCAACACCACCTAAAGAAGCTGCGATAGACTGGAACTGTAAAGTCGCCTGACCACTTGGAACTTCAACGACCAAGTTACTTCCCGAACCTCGTATCGTCGTCACGAGATTATTCATATTTGTCGTTCCGCCATCAAAGATTCTTAATCTATCCCCTAAACAATCTATTCCGTAATTGGTAAACGTTAAAATTAAACAACCTTGTGCATTTGGATCTCCGATAGTCCATGTTGCGTTTTCGTTAGGTCCGTAAGAACCCGCTGGTCCTCCCGAATCGTAAAATAAACACGCATCATTACAGAAGTTTGACGACCCTCCGCCTGTTGCAGGCATATTAATTGGTGAACAATATTCATTGATTTCTAATGTAAAGTCACAACCCGCTGTCGCTGTAATACCGTTGTCAATACGTAAGAAATATTGCGTATTCGGGTCTAAGCCGATAACATTAAAAGAAAGTACACTCGTACCACTAATACTTGAGGCTTGAGGCTGACCCAATGACTGCTGTAATACTAATAAACCACAATTTCCTTTGTATAAGGCGAATTTGGGCTGAAAAGCAAAACCACAACTCGCATCAGCAGTAATTGTAATCGTAATATCTAATGAATTACCCGTTGGTGTTGTAAACTCATACCAGACATCTCTCTGTGGTGCAATTACCCAGTTTGGAGGAAGCCCAGGCGGTAATGTAAGAGGAGGAGCACTTGGAGTAGCATTTATATTTGTAAAACCTAAACCAGCTGATGAAAACGGAAAAGGAAGTGGAATATTAATAGCACCTGCACAGTCATCATTAGCTGGTGCTTGAGAATAACCCATTCCAATAGCCGCAAACAAGAAAACTATTGTTAATATTTTTTTCATAGAAAATAGGATTTTATTAGTTATTTAGTCACTAATATAATGTATTAAATTAAGACTGCCATAAGTATTACATTTAGGTAATTCTTATTTTAGAATGTTTTATAATTAGATTATGAAATAATAGTTGTGAGCAACTACTATTTGATAATCAATGAATTATTAATTATTTAACTTGAAATTGTCATTCAGACTTTTAATGACACAACTCAAAAATAATAGAATTGTATCTAAATATGTAAAAAAGTAAATTTAATATTAAAATTAGCATTGTTTGAATCGAAATAGTGTGATTATTTAGCAATCATCTGACATAAAATTATTTCAATTGAATGTTAGTTGATGAATCATCGAAAATGTTGTCGGTGAGGTACTTTTATAATTATTCCTAACTAAGGATTATAAATTATCTACAAGTAAGGTGTTCTTAGTTTTTTAATAAAATTGCATTCATGTTTAGTAAAAAATACTAAGGCTCAATATTACTATTTTTTAGCTCAATTTTAGAATAATTTACTGTTTTTTAGTCATTGGATTATTGTTAAATTCATTCCTTCTTATCGAATTATGCCAAAATTAGTGTTTTTAGTAGCGTTACTATTTTGGATATTTGTATTAGTTTGATACCGTTCGCAATAATTAGTTTCTCTCTGTTGTTTTAAACAAAACAAAAACACATTCAAATTATTTTCATCACAAACACGGACTAAAAATGAAATATTTATTCATGAGTTTAGCGATCTTGTTCACGACATCAACACTAATTTATGGTCAAAAAAATGACCCTGAAAAGCAATATCAGCAACGCATTGAAAAAGACGTGATCAATGGCGTTTATATTCCTGCGGACTTGGCAGAGTGTTTTGTAGAACTGAACAAAAAAATTAGTAAAGAATCGAAAGCAAAATTTAAAAACATGTCGGAGTCAGAGGCAGCAATTAAGTTACATTTTAGTTTGGGGCGCTGGATTTGGCACAACTGGAGTTTTTACGAAGGGTCTCGCTTATCGGTTTATTTGAATAAAGTCGGTGTACATCACCCCGAAGATATGGCTCGCTTGATTATCATTACTTATCATCGTTATTTGAACAAAAAACCATTGGATGTAAAGGTTTTGGCAGAAAAAATTAATGCTGCGAGGAATAAAAAATAAATGTAAGCTCGCAGCCGTAACGAAAAAGGCAATGCTTGGCATCTTATTTAAAATTTTCATAAAATAATGTTGCAACAATGAATTTAATAGTGGATTTTCAGAACTTTATGGCGTTTAAAGAATTTCAATAGGTGGAATTTTATTTAAGTTTTATTATATCAAACTAAACAAAATAAGAATGAGAAAATCAATCTTTACAGTAATTTTATTGGCTTTGGTAACATTATTTGCGGAAGCACAAGTAAAAACACCGGCGGCAAGTCCATCGTCAAAAGTAATGCAAACTGTTGGTATGACAGAAGTAGAAGTTGCTTATTCTCGCCCGAGTAAGAGAGGTCGTGAGATTTTTGGTGGCTTAGTACCTTACGACAAAATATGGAGAACCGGGGCAAATGCTTCTACCAAAATTACCTTTGATAATGATGTTTCTATCGCAGGAAATGACTTGAAAAAAGGTACTTATGCATTATACACGATTCCGGGTAAAGAGGAATGGACAATCATCATTCATACAAATACGTCACATCGGGGCGTAGGCGGATACAAAGTAGAGGAAGATGCTTTTCGTTTTACAGCTAAGCCAATAACTTTAGAGGCAGATGTTGAGACGTTCACTATCGGTTTTTCTAACATCAGTTTAGGCACAGCAAATGTTGATATTTCTTGGGAAAAAACAATGGTGAGCTTCGAAATCGATACGAAGGTTGATGCAATGGTACAAGGAAGTATCGAGAAAACATTGGCGGGGCCAAGTATGAATGACTATTATCAAGCAGCAGCTTACAACCTGATGGCAGGTAAAGATTTAGAGCAAGCATTGGAGTGGATTGATATGGCTATGGAAAAAGGCGGTGACGAAAAGTTCTGGATGGTTCGTCGCAAAGCATTGATTGAAGCAAAATTAGGAAAATATAAAGCGGCAATTACCTCTGCAAAATTATCAAAAGAATTGGCAGAAAAAGCTGGAAATGATGATTACGTTCGCATGAATGATGCTTCTATCAAAGAATGGAAAAAAATGAAATAAATATATTTTGTAATTGCTGACTTGTTAGTTTATTCTGATTTGATCAGAATCCCAAAACCTCGGCGGTCAAACATTTTTTTTAATTTTATTAAAACAATGTAGCAAAACAGCAGTACAATTATTGATTTCGTTATGAATAGTCAAAAGTTTTACTTTACGAAGGGAGCTTTTGGCTATTTTTTTTTGATGTTTGTGATCAATTTGAATAATTGATAAAATTATAATTATGAAATATATATTATTCGTTATCATTTTTTGTATTGGCCTTTCGGCAAATGCACAACCCGATTCCTCAGCGATTGCGACCATAGATACGACTTCCGTTACTTTAAAAATGGAAAATGATACCTCAAAAGCCAAAGCCGCAGGTTTTTTTAGCTTTTTGAAAGAAGACGGCTTTTCGCCTAAAAAAGCCGCATTTTATTCTACGGTTTTTCCAGGAGGTGGTCAGCTTTATAATCGTCAATATTGGAAAGCTCCGATTGCTTTAGGAGCAGTCGGTACAGCTGGTTATTTTGTGTATGATAACACCATACAATACCGTCGTTTTCGAGATGCGTACAGGTTGCGAGTCGATGGCGATCCAACAACAGTTGATGAGTTTGCAAATATTCCGGGTGCTAACGAGGCTGCTTTGGTAGAAAAACGAGACAGCTATCGAAAATTTATGGAGCAGTCCTATATCGCTGTAGTTGTGGTTTACGGTCTGCAAGTTTTGGAGGCTTATACAGCGGCACATTTGAAAGATTTTGATATTGATGAAGATTTGAGTTTAGATTGGCAACCGACAATCAATATTCCCGTAGGTTTTCAATCTTCGGGAGAAAGTTTTTTTATGGAAAATCGTTGGCGAGCTTCTAATATGGAAGTTGGGGTGAAAATGCAGTTGGTCAGAAAGCAACATTATTTGATTGAAAACTTTTGATTTATATATACGGCAGACAATGCGTTATTTCCCTATTTCTCAGGGATTTCGAAGTAAACAGGAACACTGTCATCGTCTGCCGTATGATTGTGGCTCAGATATAGGTTTCCATCAATTGTGTTTTAGCAAAATGCGTTGTCAAAATACGCTCTAAATATTCTTTATCCAGCATATCAAACGAACCTATTTCCGTACTATCGACATCAAAAACAGCAATTAATTTACCTTTAGGATTGAATACAGGCACAACAATTTCGGACTGCGACCGTGCATCACAAGCAATATGTTGTGGATCAGCGTGAACATCTTGTACGATTTGTGTTTTCTCCTCTCGGGCAGCACGACCGCAAACACCTCGATTGTAAGAAATATGTAAACAACCTAATGTACCTTGATAAGGTCCAACAATCAATTCACCGTTATTAACACAATAAAAACCGACCCAAAAATAGTAAGGCAAATGCGTTTTTAAAATGCAATTAATCGTGGACATTTTGAGAATCATATTGGTTTCTCCTTCTAAAATAGCGTTGATTCCCTTTTCTGCTTGTTGATATTTTTCGTGTTTCTCTGCTGTTGTCATTTTTTTATTTAATAATAATTATGATTGAATATCACCTCGTTTAATATTCGGAGATTCAGTAAAAAACAACCGCCATATTATCAAAAAGAAGTGATAACATGGCGATTTTATAATTCAAAGTCTGCAATCGAGATTGTTTTGAAAGTCAATAAATACTAATTGATTAATATTTTTCTTTTCATAAAGTATTGACTATCAAAGTTTAAACTTAATATTTTTTAAAATCTATTAGTTTTTAGGCAACCTCAATATGTAACACTCTTAATTTTGTTTAATCAATCGTTGTGTGAATCGTTGATTTCCGACAAGAACTTCAACGAAGTAAACTCCTCGTGTTAACCTCGTGGCGTTGACTTCTTTATAAACACCTTCAAAGTTTTCGGTTTCAGAAATCAGTAATTTTCCTGTGGCATCATATACGTTCACTGTCACGGCTTCGTCCAATACGTTATTAAATGTAATTCCGAATTTATCAACAAAAGGATTCGGGAAAGTATTAATAATCGCTAAATCTTCTTCTCGACGTTGTAAAACAACTGTTTCAGAGTAGAAGAATGAGCCGTCGAAGTTTAAGACTTTTAGACGCATAAAATACAAGTCTTTTCTCAAGTTATTTGGACGAGATTCATAGTTCGTCAAGTTGATAGAACTACCTTGTCCGTCCGTAAACCCAAAGAAAGTAAAGTCACGACCATTCTCAGATAATTCTAAATCAAAACCTTCACATTCGTATTCTGGGAATGTACTCCAGATAACTTCTGCTTGTTGAGCTCCAATAAATTCAGCGTCAAACTCAATTAATTTGGTCTCTAACTCACCGATGTAAGCCTTAATTTTGAAATCATCAATTGCGACACCTTGATAAATACCTACACCATTAGTTTTGAACACAAAACGGAAAGCGACATTTTCGTTGCCAACCAAGTTACTCAAGTCTAACTTATATTCTTTAAAAGTATTTTGGAATCCTGTGAAATAAGAAGTTCCAGCCGGAAATGCTGTCTGAGTATTTGTATTCGTATATTCGTACCAGTCATCGCCTTTCTCGCCTAATACTGCCCAGGTTGCTCCTAAGTCCGTTGAGTATTCGACTAAAAAGCCATCCCAACCAGACTGCATAGCGTATTTTGCCCAAAAGCTTAATTCATAAATACCTTCTTGCGAAATATCATAATTTGGCGTGTATAAGTAGGATTCAGAATTATTTTCATAATAATTATCATTGATACCAATAACATAAGCATTGTCACCTGTTTTTGTACCGTTTTTACCATTTATAGTTGAAACGCCACGTTCCCAAGCTGTCCCTGATACATGATAAACACCAAATTCTCCGGCATTATCCTCAAAACTTCCATCGTAATTAGTATTGTCATCAATTGTATAAGGTACATTACGATTTGGTAGAATTGTAATGTTTTGTGTGGCAAAAAGTGTATCGTTAATAGTTAAATTAACCGTATAATTCCCGATTTCGTCAAAGCTATGAACAGGCTCGTAATCCAAAGAAGTGCTACCATCTCCAAAATCCCATTCTACTTTATTAGGATTGTAAGAACGGTTTTCAAACTGGAATGGTGTTCCTACATATCCGATACCATCAACAATAAATTGTGCAGAAGCTGGTGAACGATAATCAGTTGTGAACATTCCTCTACCGTGTGTCCCCGCTAAGATCATATTGTCAGATTCTCTATATTGTAACATATCGACACGAGTGATAGGCATGCCATCTAAGGAAGGTTGCCAAACGGTATTGTTACCATCTAAATTGTTAGTTACCCAAACGCCTGCTTCTGTAGCAATCATTGCCTGATCAGAATCAATCGGGTCGAAAATCACCCACCAAACTGGCATATCAGGTAAGTTTCCTTCTACCGATTGCCATGTGTCACCATTATCAAAAGATTCATAAACACTTGTTACACCATAATTCGACATAGTAGCTAACATGTGATTTTCATCTCCCTTTTCTGCAACAATACAAGAAACGTCTCCAGTACCGATTGATTTTTGTGTGATTGCTTTTGAAAGGCCAGTATGTGCATCATCAATTTTTACAATTCTACCATAGTTTGTTCCTAAATATAAACGATTACTAATATTAGGAGATACATAAAGGTGTCTTACACTTCCTATTGTAGCATTAACACTGACGACATCATTATTTCCATTTTCTACCTCCCAGCGAAAATAACTATTAGGAGAAGTCTGAGCATACATAATATTGGCTTCATCATCATAGTCAGAAGGATTGTAAAATCTACCATCAGGTACAGAAACACCACCAGAAAAGTTTTGACCTCCATCAAGAGATAAACCATAGTTGCCTCGTTGAGAAGAAACGATTTGAATCATACCGTCGGTCTGGTCAATATGACAAGCCATACCGTCGCCACCCCAAATATCATCCACATTATCAATACCATAACTATCGAAAGCATGCGTTCCGTTATCTTGTGTACCACCGATGAAATAATTTTTACGAAATTCAGGATGTATGGCACAAGAATAATATTGTGTTACATTATAGCCGTCGTTAATCAAACTAAAACGAACTAAGCTTGGAGCATCATCTGAGTTATTAGAGCGATACAAGCCACCATCATTTCCGATAAATAAAATATCACCTCTTCCTGGATAAAAGTATATTAGGTGTTGATCAGGGTGAATATATGGTGCCGTGTTGCCATAGGCATGAGTAACTGTACCCCAATTAAAGCCACCATTTATGGACATTACGACATCGATTCCGCCCATTACGACTCTATTTTCATTCGTTGGGTCAACGGCAATATCTAAATCATACCATGCTTGATTCCCTGAGAAATTAGTACCATTAATTTCTGGTGCATCTGAACTTTTTGACCAAGATTGTCCGCCGTCAGTCGTTTTATAGACAAAGGTTGCTGTTTGATTATTAGAGCAAAGTGCGTAACAAATATCTGGATTAGAAGGAGCAACTGCCAGCTCTACTCGATCTTGTCCTCCAACAAAACCAGTACCACTGAAGCCAACCGCATTCCAATTTCCACTATCTCCAACATCAGCACCGGCTTCCGATTTGTAGATGATCGTAGAGGCACGATAACCAGTTACACTCCATATTGAACCATCTGCACCAAGTTCTACTTCATTGATAGAATTATTTGCACCTGGTGCAAGGTTAGAGCCTAATACTCTTTCCCAAGTTTGACCACCGTCCTGACTTCGTTGTAAGCCTTGACTACGAGTAGCCGCATAGACATCGCCATTCGGGTGGATAATCATTCTCATTGTATATTCAAAAGTAGAAGTTGATAATAACCGATTCCAAGTTACACCACCATCTATACTTTTGAAAATACCTAAACCGCTAACAGCATCTGCATTGAAATACCCCTCACCCGTACCGAAATACATAATTTGAGGATTGTTAGGGTCTTGTACCAAAGTCACGATGGCTAAGTTTTCTAAGTAATCATTAACAACTTCCCATTTTGGGGAAGCAGCTAAAATATCCTTTGTGTACCAAAGACCTCCAGCTACACCAGCCGCAAAAGCCGCTCTCCCATTAGGATCATTGGCATCTACCAAGATAGTACGTGTACGACCGCCAACTCGATAAGGACCACGTTCTGTCCATCTTGCTTGAGTAATTGGCGTATTTTTATCTAATACAGCTGCTGTTTTGATATAATTTAAGACATTTCCTAAGCGTTCTCTTGGCGGATAACCCAAGGCTGGATCTTTAGTCTTTTCGAACCATTGACGCATCATCGCCTCTATACGAGCACGTTTGTCGCCTTCTTCCTCTCCAAATTCCCCTTCTTGTTCGGTAAGTTCGGTTGAGGTTTCGGAAGTGATTCTTTGAACAGTAAAAAACGTAGCAATCGAAAGAGCAATTGCCACTACTACAAACAGATAAGTGTTTTTCATAAGTGATTTGTTTTACTCGGTCGTTCAATATGATTGAACTCTTGTTTTTTTAGGCACGATAGCCAGATATCATTTAAGACATCTATTTAGTATTATAATGAAAATAGGAGCTTTTGTGAAACCAAAATTAACTTTCAAAAGATTACAAGACGAAATTACGCAACAATAAATCAATAAATTGACTGATTGTTTACATTTTTTAATTTTTGGGAAAATTAGTTAAGAGTTTCTGAGAAGTTTCTTGAAGTATTTTGTTCTTCAAAGCGTAGTGTAGTGATTAGTGATTAATTAATCACTAATCACCAGTCACTACCAGCTAATAATCTTTTTCGAAGACGCTAATACTATGCGTTTCAGGATTTTCAAACATCGGACGGCGATTTTTTATAACCACCAAGTCGTTCTCTGTCAATACATTATAATTATTACTAATAATGTCGTCGATCTCCTCTAATATCGTTTCACTTTTCTCTCCATAGTGTTCGCCTTCGATAATATCTTGGACGATGCTGTTTTTAATATCTCGGATTTCGGTATCAAAAATATCGGTTTTTGCTGCCAAACGCTCCAGTCGATTAAGTATAGCAGTATGTTTACCTTGTCCTAAAAGACTATAACCGCCATAATCCCAGGTTTGTAAAAACCAAACAGGATAATAATATTCAATATCATCGGCATACATTGCTTTTAAAATTCGTGTAAATTCATCGTCTAACTTACCTTCGGTTTGAGTTGCTTTTTGGTGCAAATCTTCAATATTCGTAAAAATTTGATATTGAGTACCTTCGGCGACCAAACTTAGCGACATGGCAGGAATCGGGTCGTCAATCCAAAATAAATCAGGGTATTCCGTATCATCTATACCGACTTCAAAAAATTCTGTAAACTTATAATTTAGCTTGTTTCCTAACGATTTATTGTTGCGATACAACGAAGGAAAGGCTTTATCCGTCGTTGTTTCTTCATATTGTTTCTGATAAGCCTCTACTTCATGGACGTTTTTTTTGCCAAAAAACTGTTCTAATCGTTTGGTAATCAATCTATTTTTTAACTCTTTGCCAGCGTCATCAGATTTGAATTTTACAGCACCGCCATAAATCCAGCCTTCTTGTCCTTCTCTGATTTGGATTTTTAGCCAAGGATCATCGTGTTCAATGCCTCTTAATTTTATTTTGTCTGTAAAATCGCTGATTTCGCCCATGAAAGTGACTTTTGTTCCCTTCTTGAGTTGTTTCAGCTCTTCACCATCAAGACCGGCTTTATCCCTTATTCTCACTTTATTTAAGATAACTTCTAATTCGATTGTATTGTCAATAACGGTTGTTGTTTGTTGGGTCGGAGTTGATTCTACAGTTGACGATTCTTCGGGCGTTTTATCGCCACAACTCATGTAAAAACAACAGATAAACAGTAGTACGGTAAACTTATTCATTTTTTGAAATTTGTTGGAAATATAATTTTTTGATTCGTTACATATATCTTCTCAATTATAAAATTATATCTTTGCACCTCAAAATTTTTGAGATAGAATTTTGATAAGATTTTAAGAAAATAAATTAAGTAATCGCAGATAATTCAAATGTGCTGTAAGAAAGTCCTTGAATTATTCTAATGATATAAAAAATGGCTTTAAAATGTGGAATCGTTGGTTTGCCGAATGTTGGAAAATCAACCTTATTTAACGCACTTTCTAATGCGAAGGCTTTAGCAGCAAATTATCCTTTTGCAACCAAAGAACCGAATGTCGGTACAATCACCGTTCCTGATAAGCGATTATCAAAGTTACAAGAATTGGTCAATCCGCAAAAGGTAGTACCAACGACGATTGAAATTGTAGATATTGCAGGATTGATAAAAGGAGCAAGTAAAGGCGAAGGTTTAGGAAATCAATTCTTGGCAAACATCCGTGAGGTAGATGCAATCGTACATGTCGTTCGTTGTTTTGACGACGGCAATGTCGTTCATGTTGATGGTAGTGTTGATCCTGTTCGAGACAAAGATATCATTGATACCGAATTGCAATTCAAAGACCTGGAAACGCTTGAAAAACGCTTAGATAAATTGCGTCGTCAAGCCAAATCAATGGATAAAGAAATTATCCGTCAAGCGGAAATTACGCAAAAATTACATGATCATATCGAACAGGGAAATAACGCCCGTTCTTGTGAAATAGACGAAAACGACTTGCCTTTCGTGAATGAAATGTATTTATTGACCAACAAACCCGTCATGTACGTTTGTAATGTCGATGAAGCATCTGTCATTGATGGAAATAATCATACGGCTCGTTTTTTGGAAACCGTAAAAGATGAAAACGCTCAAGTTTTATTTATCTCCGCAGCTATCGAAGCGGATATTGCAGAGTTAGACACGTATGAGGAGCGTATGGAGTTTTTGCAAGATATGGGCTTAGAAGAGCCAGGTGTAAATAAAATCATCGAAGCTTGTTATCGTTTATTAAACTTGATCACCTACTTCACCGCAGGAGTAAAAGAAGTTCGTGCTTGGACAATTATCGAAGGCACAAAAGCACCTGGTGCAGCAGGAGTGATTCACTCTGATTTTGAAAAAGGTTTTATTCGTGCAGAAGTGATTAAATACAACGATTATGTAGAATACGGTTCAGAAGCTGCTGTAAAAACAGCCGGCAAAATGGGCGTAGAAGGAAAAGAATATGTTGTCGGCGATGGCGATATTATGCATTTTAGATTCAATGTATAAACGGTAGTCGATTTTTTGATTCTCTGAAAATTTTTGTGAAAGTTTTAAAAAAAGATAAACAGCAATAAATTATTACGCTGTGTTTAAAAATTATAAAAATTTTTAGAGAATCAAATCATTTTAGTATAAATTCTCAATCAATCTTCATACACTCTACCTCTTAATTTTAAGCAAATCCTAAGATTTCGAATCAAATAAGTTTGTAATTTTGTACCATGAGAATCTTAGTTATCGAAGACGAACAGGGCATTGCTAACTTCATCAAACAAGGTTTAGAAGAAGAAGCGTATGCTGTAGATGTTGCTAATAACGGCATTACGGGCTTAGACTGGGCATTATCTAATGATTACGATATTCTACTCGTTGATTGGATGTTACCAGGGTTGACTGGCATAGAAATCTGTAAACGATTTAAAAAAGAAAAGAAAAACGTTCCTTTTATTTTTTTAACTGCACGAGATACCGTTCAAGACACCGTTCAAGGATTACAGGCCGGAGCCAATGATTACATCAAAAAACCATTTCATTTTGAAGAGTTGTTAGAACGCATCAAGGTTCAATTACGCCCTAAAAGTGGCGAACATGAACGGTTTACGCTTGGTAATATCGTTCTGGATGTAGCGGCTCATCAGGTCTGGAAAGAAGAGGAGGAAATTCATTTGACACAAAAAGAATTTGCCCTTTTGGAATATTTAATCCGTAACAAAGGCAAAGTTTGTCGAAGAACACGCATCATCGAGAGCGTCTGGGATATTCATTTTGACCTAAACACTGGCGTTATTGACGTTTATATCAATGCATTACGCAAAAAACTAAACCTTAAAATCGAAGAGGATTATATTCAAACCGTCCGAGGTGTAGGCTATATTGCAAAGGATTAAGAGTGATGTTGATGTATTGAAATAGGCAAAGTTTCAAGCCTGCTTAACACATCAACGTATCAACACATCAAAAAAATGAATTTTTCTTTCAAAGACAGAATTGCATTACATTATATGTTGGCGACTGCGAGCATTACGTTTTTAGTATTTATTATCATTTATGTAGTAGCTCAAACTGCGATGTATAGCGGGATTGATAGCGATTTAACCTTTGAAGCAAAAATGCATCAAAAGGAAATTTATACTCAAAATGATAGTATTTTTTTTATTAATAAAAATGAATGGGAAGAACGAGAGCATAAGGAAGTAAAAGTAAATCCCGTTTTTATTCAAATTGTTAATAAAAAGGGACAATTGATGGACAAATCACCTAATCTAAAAGAAGGAGAACTTGATTTTAATCAGAAAAAAGCATTTTATACTCAATTTGATACTAAAATAAACGGTCAAGCTATTCGGCAGATACAAGTCCCGGTGGAGCAAAAAGGAGATTTGAAAGGTTATATTCTCGCCGCAATGTCCTTAGAAGGGTCAAATATGGTTTTAAATAATTTAAGAAAAACCTTATTAATCATATTTCCAATTGTCTTAATTTGTCTGTTTTTTATCACCCGATTTTTGGCAGGTCGAAGTATCATTCCCGTTCAAATTATCACACAAACCACGGATAGAATTACTCGGAATAGTTTAAACGAACGAGTACCGTTGCCACAAAATAAAGACGAATTATACACCTTAACGTCGTCTATCAATGAGCTTTTGGACAGAATGCAAGAAGCCCTCGAACGAGAAAAACAATTTACCGCTGACGCTTCTCATCAATTGCGAACACCGCTTGCCGTCCTCAAAGGAACACTTGAAGTATTAATAAGAAAACCACGAACAGAAACAGAATATCAAGAAAAAATCACGTATAGCATTAAAGAAATTGATCGTATTTCGAGTGCCGTTGAGCAGTTATTAATTTTGGCAAGGTTGGATAAAAATAGCGTAAAAGTAACGAAAACTGCCATCAATCTTCAAATGATTAGCAACGATATTT
>Ga0075467_10002411_pt1 | contig 14712 bp, 13 predicted proteins | sample DEB08_DNA_9_FD_75067 | JGI IMG/M metagenome (GOLD analysis project Ga0075467, IMG submission 75067) | Aqueous microbial communities from the Delaware River and Bay under freshwater to marine salinity gradient to study organic matter... | ecosystem: Environmental > Aquatic > Marine > Coastal ... | reverse complement strand
TCCATCCGCAATTGCGCGACGCAATTGTCAGGCCGCCAGTCGCGAATGCCCTGCGCCACCTTGGCGGCAAGTTGGTCCGGCGCATCGCCGAGAAACAGGAGGTACGGAGTTTCGATCATGTCAGCAGCCTTTGCGCTTGAGGGGGCCCGCCGCCGAGACTACGGCAGCGGGCCCGGCAATGCTTTGCAGACTGGCGTGATGCAGGGGGAAGGAACAGAAGAATATCGCGTGATGCCGGGTGCAGGCGGAATTTTTGTGCGCGACTGCCTAGTGGCGCGGCAGAAGTGCGATGGGGGCGTCTGTCGCACGCTCAAAATCCACCGGGGCGGTGTCGGTGGCGGGCGTGTTGCGCTTGAATTCGTACCGCATAAGATCGCCATCCACCTGTGAGGCCACGATCAAGGCCTGATAAAGGTGACGCGAGCCATCGAAAATATCGACAAAACCGCGCAGACGTGGCGCCGTTTCGGCATCAACCGCGAAGCCGTCGCTGGCGAATTCGAGAATCGGATAGATGTCATCACCGACATGCACACGGCGCAGGGACCGGCGCAGACGATCACCCTTGCGCTTGCGCTCAAGCCCCTCGCGAACATCCTTGGGCAGATAATCAGACACGTCGTATCCCTTCGATAACCTTGACCGAAGATGGGGGAAAAAGATTACCGGTCAACCAACGAACCGCGCCGCGCCGCAGCACGTCACCAAACGGCCACAGCCTATGTGCAGCCATGCGGGGGTCGCCGTGCGGTGGTCGATGTTTCAACGGATGCCCCCGTGGCCTAGGTACCTTGCAAGCGATTATGGAGGATATGACATGGGTTTGCTGGTTGACGGCAAGTGGCAGGACCGTTGGTACGACACCGCATCGACGGGCGGCGCGTTCAAACGGACCGAGGCGCAGTTTCGCAACTGGGTGACGGCGGATGGATCGGCCGGGCCGACAGGCGAGGCCGGGTTCAAGGCCGAAAGCGGGCGCTATCACCTCTATGTCAGCGAAGCCTGCCCGTGGGCAAACCGCACAATGGTTTTCCGCAGCCTTAAGGGGTTGGAAGATCATATCGACGTATCGGTGGTGCACCCCGACATGCTGAGCGATGGGTGGACGTTCGAAAAGGATGAGCATGGTGCGACGGGTGACAGGCTTTACGGCCTTCCGTTTGTGCGCGACCTTTATCTGAAGGCGCGACCCGACGTCACGACACGCGTGACCGTGCCGATCTTGTGGGACAAGCAGCGCGAGACGATCGTTTCAAACGAGTCCTCGGAAATCATCCGGATGTTCAACACCGCGTTCAACGGCATCACGGGAAACACCGAAGACTATTACCCCGCGCCGCTTCGCGGCCGGATCGACGCCATCAATGCGCGGGTCTATTCGGACATCAACAATGGGGTCTACAAGGCCGGTTTTGCCACCACGCAAGCCGCCTATGACAGCGCCGTGCACGCCCTGTTCGACGCGCTGGATTGGGTAGAGGGGTTGTTGAGTGAGACAACGTATCTGGCGGGCGGGCGGGTGACCGAAGCGGATTGGCGGTTGTTCACGACGCTGGTGCGGTTCGACCAAGTCTATCACCTGCATTTCAAGTGCAACCGGCGGCGGATTGTCGATTACCCGAATATCTGGGGCTACGTCCGCGAATTGCACCAGATGCCCGGCGTGGCGGAGACGGTGAATTTCGCACATATCGTGCGGCACTATCACTATAGCCACGAGAGCATTAATCCGCACCGGATCATCCCGATCAATCCGGAGATCGACTGGATGGCGCCACACGGCCGGGGGGCCTTGCAGGCGGCCTGACATTCGGGTTCAACCGGGGTCATGAAAAACCCGGATACCCCCAGAGACCATGGCGGCGGCATCGATGCCGCCGCAGCCCGTTATGGCGGCGCCCGTCGTGATTGGATGGATCTTTCGACCGGCATCAACCCGGTGCCCTATCCGGTGGGCGATGTGTCCGCGGGGGCATGGACAACATTGCCTGATGCGGGGGCGATGGAAAGGCTGGTTGCTGCGGCGCGCGCGTTCTGGACCGTCCCCGAAGGTGCCGAAATTGTCGTTGCGCCGGGTGCATCGGCCCTGATTGCGCGGGTGCCGGGTTTGGCCGCGCCGGGCAAGGTGTACATCCCCGGACCGACCTACAACGAACACGCCGCCGCATTCGTGGCATCCGGGTTTTCGGTGGGCGACAACCCGGCCGCCCGGATACATGTGCATGTCCACCCCAACAATCCGGACGGGTGTTTTTCATTCGACACCATGACGATCAAGCCCGCGTTGACGGTGCTGGACGAGAGTTTTTGCGATGTCTGCCCAGAGCGCAGTCTGGTGCACGAGACCGGGGACGACCGGCTCATCGTGCTGAAGAGCTTTGGCAAGTTCTGGGGTCTGGCGGGCCTGCGGCTTGGGTTCGCGATTGGTGGCGCCCGCCAGATGGGGCGTTTGCGCGACATGCTGGGCCCTTGGCCCGTGTCGGGTGCCGCCCTTGAGATCGGGGCGCGCGCGCTGTCGGATCAGGTCTGGGCCATGCAGACACGCGAGCGGTTGGCACGCGACGCCGCGCGGCTTGACCGGATCATGACGAATGTCGGGGCCGTTGTGGTCGGCGGAACAACGTTGTTCCGCCTTTACGACGTCGCCGATGCGCATATCTGGCAGGATCGATTGGCGCGCGGACACATCTGGAGCCGCGTCTTCCCCTATTCAGGCACTTGGTTGCGGTTGGGTTTACCGGGAACCGACGCGGACTGGGCCCGTTTGGAAAGCGTCTTGGCATGAACTGGGCGGTGATGCTGCTTCTGGCGATGCTGCTTGATGCGGTATTGGGCGAGCCGCGCTGGCTTTGGTTGCGGTTTCCCCACCCTGCCGTGATCATGGGCCGGGTCGTGGGATGGTGCGATGCCCGTCTGAACAAAGGGCCGCAGCGCATGATGGGCGTTCTGACGGTGATGGGTCTGGTGGCGGGTGCGGGTATTCTGGGATGGATCATCGCGGCACTGCCGCTGGGCTGGCTGTGGTCGGTCGTGTTGGCGGCGATCTTGCTGGCTCAGCGCAGTCTGGTGCAGCACCTGCAGGCGGTGGCCGATGCGCTGCGGCTATCGCTGCCGGGCGGGCGGCGCGCGGTCGCCATGATCGTGGGGCGCGATACCGGGGCGATGGACGGCCCACAGGTCGCGCGGGCCGCGATCGAAAGCGGCGCGGAAAACATGAGCGATGGAGTGATTGCGCCTGCGTTCTGGTTCTTGATTGGCGGGCTGCCGGGTATCTTGATCTACAAGATCGTCAACACCGCTGACAGCATGATCGGCCACCGCACCCCCAGACATGACGCCTTTGGATGGGCGGCGGCGCGGTTGGACGATGTCTTGAACTGGGCGCCCGCCCGGCTGACCGCGATCCTGATCACGGTGGCCTATGCCGCGCCGCAGGCCTGGGCCGTTGTCAGGGCAGATGCACGCCGCCATCCGTCGCCAAATGCCGGTTGGCCCGAGGCCGCAATGGCCGGTGTGCTGAACGTGGCCCTGTCGGGACCGCGGCGTTATGCAGGTGTGCTGCGCGAGGCAACCTTTGTTCATCCCACGGGGCGGCGCGATCCGGCGCCCGACGATATCGAGGCCGCCTGTGCCGTGCTTTGGCGCAGTTGGGCGCTGTTTTTCGCCATCATCGCCGTTATTGCCATGTTCTGAGTGGTTGTCAGGGTCTGCAAGGTTGATACTCTGCGCAACATATCACCCATGAGGTCTCCAATGCGCATTTTGCCCGCCCTTGCCCTGTCGCTTGGCCTGTCCGCCACCGCCGCCCATGCCCAGCAATGCGGTGGCGATTTCAGCCAGTTCATGAATGGTTTGCGGTCCGAGGCGATCAGCCGAGGCCATGCCGACGCGGCGGTCAACGCGTTTTTCGCCAGTGCGCGGTTTGATCAGCGGACGCTTGACGCGGACCGGCGACAGGGAATTTTCCAGACCCCGTTCACCGAATTTGCCCGCCGCCTGATCAGCCAGAACCGCATGGACAATGGCCGGGCCAATGGCCAACGCTATGATGCCATTTTGTCCGAGGCGGAGCGGCGGTTTGGCGTGTCGCGCGGTATCTTGCTGGCGTTCTGGGCGCTGGAGACGGATTTCGGCGCGTTTCAGGGGGACTACAATACGCTGAACTCGCTGGTCACGCTTGCGCATGATTGCCGCCGCCCCGACCTGTTCCGTCCACAAATTTTCGCGGCGCTGGAATTGTATGAGAACGGCGATTTCGACCCGGTGAACACGCTTGGCGCATGGGCCGGGGAAATCGGCATGGTGCAGATGCTGCCCGAGGATATTCTGGAGCGTGGCATCGACGGTGATGGTGATGGCCATGTCTATCTGCAGACCAGCCAAGCCGATGCGCTGATGTCGGGCGCGAACATGCTGTCGAGCCTTGGCTGGCGCCCGAATGAACCGTGGCTGGTGGAGGTTGTCGTACCGGACAATCTGGACTGGGCGCAGACAGGTATCCACACGTCGCGCCAGATTTCCGAATGGGAAGCCGCGGGTGTGCATGGCCGCAACGGCGGACTTCCGATGACAAACCTGCAAGGTTCGGTCGTGCTGCCGGAAGGGCGGAATGGGCCAGCCTTCATGGCTTACCCGAACTTCAACGTTCTGTTCGAATGGAACCAGAGCTTTGTCTATGTCACCACCGCCGCCTATTTCGCGACGCGCCTGACCGGGGCGCAGGTGTTCGACCCCCGCAACCCGACCGGGCCTCTGGGCGGTGATCAGATGCGCGCATTGCAGACCCGGCTTGCTGCACGTGGCCACGACGTGGGCGCGATTGACGGTATTCTGGGTGCGGGAACACGCGCCGCCGTGCGGGCCGAACAGGGGCGTCTGGGCCTGCCTGCCGATGGCTGGCCAACACCGGACTTGTTGAACGCGCTGTAATCAGGCGACGAGTTGTTCGGCCTTTCTGAGGTCAACACTGACAAGTTGCGACACACCTTGTTCGCCCATGGTCACGCCGAACAGGCGATCCATGCGGGCCATCGTGACCGCGTGGTGCGTAATGATCAGGAAGCGCGTGTTGGTTTGGCGCGTCATTTCATCCAGCAAGTCGCAAAAGCGGGTGACGTTTGCGTCATCAAGCGGGGCGTCCACCTCGTCGAGCACGCAAATCGGAGCGGGGTTCGCAAGGAAGACCGCAAAGATCAGCGCCATCGCGGTCAGGGTCTGTTCGCCACCTGAAAGCAACGACAGGGTGCTGAGTTTCTTGCCCGGCGGCTGGCACAGAATTTCGAGGCCCGCCTCGAGAGGATCATCGCTTTCGACAAGGACCAACCGCGCCTCGCCACCGCCAAAGAGGTGCGTGAACAGCCTTGAGAAGTTGGTGTTCACCTCATCAAAGGCGGTCAGCAGGCGTTCGCGGCCTTCACGGTTCAAGCTGGCGATGCCGGATCGCAGGGTCTTGATCGCTTCTTCAAGATCCAGCTTTTCGGTCTTGAGCGTATCGTGTTCCTCTTGCACTTCGCGGGCGTCTTCCTCGGCTCGCAGGTTCACCGCACCAAGGGCGTCGCGTTGACGGCGAAGGCGGATGACATCGGCCTCGATGGTTTCGGCACCCGACATGGTCTCTGGGTCGGCGCCAAGGGTTTCGAGCAACGCCTGAGGCGTTGTTTCCATGTCTTCGGCAATGCGTTCCGCTGCGGCCGAGACGCTTTCGGCGGCGGCGTCGCGGCGCGCTTCGGCGCGGGCGCGGGCCTCGCGGGCATCGGATGCTGCACGCTCGGCATCCCGCTCGGCGGCAACTGCGGTCCGCAGAAGCGAATCGGCGACGGACAACGCATCTGCGGCACCGGCAAGCCGCGCCTCGGCGGTGCGGATGGTTTCGGCGAGGCTTTCACGCCGGGCGACAAGCGCCGCAGGCCTGACCTGCGCTTCGGCCAATTCGGATTCGGTCTGGGTCTTGCGGGCATCCAGTTCCGCAATCCGCGCGCTGGCGTTTTCCAGACGTTTCTGCCAGCCGGTAATCTCGCCCGCGATGGCGGCAATCCGGCGGTCGCGGACTTCTCCGTCGCGCTTCAACTCATCATGAGCAGTGCGGCGCGACAACATCGTCATGCGCGCGGCCTCGACCGTGGTCTTGGCATCCGCCACGCGGGCGCGCATCGCATCGAGATCTTCCAGATCGGCCCATGCGCCTTCCGCAAGCGTCAGCTCACGGCGGGCGCTGGCGGCTTCATCCTCGTGACGTTTTGCCGTGCTGCGCAGTGTCTCCAGCTTGCTGGACAGGATGTTGCGGTCTGCCTCTGCCCGGCTGAGCGCCCGCGAGGCATCGGCCAACCGCGCGTCGGCATCCCGGCGGGCGGCGCGCGCTGCCTTGTCCGCCTCGGTCAGGTCGGACAGGCGGGCCGCGATCTTGGCGTGGGTGGCGCGCGCAGTGTCTGCGGTCAGGCTGGCGCGTTCCATCTCGGCCGAAAGCTCGTTCAGCCTGTTGGCCTGCTGCAGGCGGCGCGCGGCGGTCGACACGCCATCGGCAGCGGCAAGTGCGTAGCCATCCCAGCGCCAAAGGTCGCCTTCACGGCTGACCAGCCGCTGTCCGGGCTGCAGCAAGGGCTGCAGCCGCGGGCCATCACCCGCCGCGACCACCCCGACCTGCGACAGACGCCGCGACAACACGGCAGGTGCCTCGGCGTAGCCATCCAGCGGCGCGGCCCCGGCAGGCAGGGGATGGGCGGTGTCATAAGGCGACAGAGCGGTCCAGCCGGTGCCACCGGGCGCGGCGGCCATTGCCGCCTTGAGGTCATCGGACAGGGCCGCGCCAACGGCCCCTTCAAAACCGGGCGCGACGCGCACGCGATCAAGCAACTGGTCGCCATCGCCACGTTCCCGATCCAGCAATCTGGTCAGGGCGCGCACCTCGGACTCCAGGGTCGAGGCCTGCCCCTCGGCCTCGGCACGGGTCGCGCGGGCCTCTCCCTCGCGGGACTGAACATCGGCGCGGGCGGTTTCGGTCTGGGTCAGGGTTTCTTCGGCGCGTTGCGCCAGATCGGTCGCGGCGGCAAGGCCTGCCTGCGCCGCGTCATGGTCATAATCGAGGGTTTGCAGACGATCCGCCGCCTCGGCCGCAGCCGCGTGGGCGGTTTCGGCGTCTTGCGTGTTGCGTTGGTCGGATTTGCGGGCGTCGGCCACGCGGCGTTCGGCGGATTGGTGACGTGCCGCAAGGCGCGCAGCCTCTTCGGTCAGTTCCGACAGCACCTGTTCGCGGTCCGAAAGCAATTCCGCAGCATCATGAGCGGCCTTGAGGGCGACAGCCAAGATATCGTGGTGGCCGTCGCTATCGGCGATCAGGCCGGTGCGTTCGCCCTGAAGGCGGGCAATCGTTTCGCCGGCATCGGCATTGAGGGTGGATTCGCGCGCAATGTCGTTCGTCAGCTGGGCCGTGCGGGCCGTGAGCGTGCGGATGGTTTCCTGCGCGCGGGCTTCTTCGGCGTCCAGCGTGTCACGCTCCACGATGATCCGCTGCAAGATGGCTGCGGCAATGGCTTCTTCCTCGCGCTTGGCGGGCAGGGCGGATTCGGCAGCCTCGCGGGACTTGGCGGCGTTCAGGGCGGCGGCTTCACCCTGCGCGGCGGCGGTGACGGCAAGGCGCAGCACATCCTCGGTGCGCATGCGACCTTCTTCGGCCTCTTTCCAGCGCAGATAAAGCAGCAGCCCCTCGGCTTGCCTCAGGTCAAGCCCAATGGCGCGATAGCGGGCGGCCTGCCGCGCCTGCCGTTCCAGTGCGGAAAGCTGGCTGGCGAGCTGGTCCAACACATCATCGACGCGCGACAGGTTGGTTTCCGCACCCTTCAGCTTCAACTCTGCCTCGTGACGACGTTGATAGAGGCCGGAAATCCCCGCCGCCTCTTCCAATATCCGCCTGCGGGATTTCGGTTTGGCGTTGATCAGTTCGGCGATCTGGCCCTGCCGGACCAGCGCGGGTGAATGTGCACCGGTCGAGGCATCGGCGAACAGCATCTGGACATCGCGGGCGCGCACATCCTTGCCATTCAGCTTGTAGGCGCTGCCCGCGTCGCGGGTGATGCGGCGGACGATATCGATCTGGTCGGCGTCATTGAAGCTGGCGGGGGCAAGGCGGTCGCTATTGTCGATCGCAAGAACCACTTCGGCGAAATTGCGCGCGCCACGGGTCGCGGCCCCGGCAAAGATCACATCTTCCATCCCGCCGCCCCGCATCGCGGTTGGACGATTTTCGCCCATGACCCAGCGAAGCGCCTCCAGCAGGTTGGACTTGCCGCAGCCGTTCGGCCCCACAACCCCGGTCAGACCATCGGCGATGATCAGATCGGTGGGGTCCACAAAGCTTTTGAAGCCATTGAGCCTGAGCTTGGAAAAGCGCACCTGCCTGTCCTTGATGATTCCGTGAGCCGTTATAATCCGGGGTGACGCAGGCGCGAGTCAATGCCAGACCCCTGCATATGGCCAGAATAGGCGGCTTATCCACAAAATGTAGGTATCTGGCATGTGCGTCGGCAAAAAAACCTATGCACAATCCAGATCGGCACGCATGACGGCCTGATCGCCGCGCAGCGAATCGGGGACCACGCGACAGCCGCTGGCCTGTTCCATCGCGGATACCGCCCGAATGGAGATCGCACCGATGGATGGCACCGCCATGATGTTGGTGCGAATCGCTTCGGCCCGCGTGCCGTTGACGCGGACCGTAAAATCAGCGCCACCCACGGACAGACGGGTTGCATCGGCCCCCATCATTGCCGGCGACGGGCTGTCGCAGGCGGAAAATAATAGAAAAGACAGGAATATCAATCGCTTCATGGCGTTACACTGATGTCATGACAGCTAACAAATGGTTAACGCCGCACCGTTGCCCATCAGCATCAGACCTTGCGACAGATTTGGACAGGACGTGTTGAGAAGACGCGGCGGCGATGCTATCTTGGTGTCACGCCCAGCGTCGGGGTTTTTCACGGCGCTCAACGAAGGAGGACAGAGTCCTGACCGGACCAAGTCATGCGGTGGCGTCACGCCCCGCCCCTCAGGCACAAATGGTGCCAAAACATCCCGGCAGCGAAGCGCTGCTGGAGATGGTGGTTCAATCCCTGACCGAAGATAAAGCCGAGGATGTCGTGCAGATTGATCTGCGCGGCCGGACGCAGATTGGCGACTACATGGTTGTCGCTTCGGGTCGATCGACCCGGCAGGTGTCCGCATTGGCCGAAAAGCTGGTCGAGCGGCTGAAGCAGGACGCTGGCGTTCTGTCAAAGATCGAGGGAAAGGACACCGGCGATTGGGTGCTGATCGATGCGGGCGATGTCATCGTCCACATCTTCCGCCCAGAGGTGCGCGAGTTCTACCAGATTGAAAAAATGTGGATGGCGGCGGGCAGCCCCCAGTAAGCGGTTTTCATGCGGGTGAACCTTTGCGTTGTGGGCCGTCTGCGGGCGGGCCCAGAGAAATCCATGATCGATGACTACCTTGGCCGGTTTGACAAGACCGGCCGGGCGCTTGGCTTGGGTATGGGCCAGGTTCTGGAGGTTGAGGACCGCAAGGGCGGCGGCATGCCAGCCGAAGCCGCGTTGCTGCGCAAGGCGCAACCTTCCGGCGCGCTTTGGGTGATGGATGAACGCGGCGCGGTCATGACATCGCCCGAGTTTGCGCAGGCGCTGGCGGCGCAACGCGATGCCGGTATCGGCGACATGACACTGATGATCGGCGGCGCCGACGGGCTGGACCCGGCATTGCGCGCCGAGGCAGATCGCGCGTTGTCATTCGGCGCGATGGTCTGGCCACATATGCTGGCGCGGGTGATGTTGGCCGAACAGCTTTACCGCGCCGTATCCATTCTGGCTGGAAGCCCCTATCATCGCGCTTAGCGGCCAAGGATATCCTTGTGATATCGGCGCAGCAGCAACAGCCCGAAACTGAGCGGCAACAGCCCCGACAGCAACACATAGATGACGGACACGTATGGCGCGTCATAGGTGGGGTAGATGCCTGTGCGCAGCAGCCCCGAGACGTGAATCCATGGCGAGAACCACAGATATTCCTGCATTTGGCGGGGCAAATCCTCCATGATGAAGAAGATGCCCGAGGCCAGAAACAGTGGCCGGTTCACAATGGACCAGACCTGTTCCCACACGGGAAAGAGGCCACAGATCAGGCAATTCATCACGCCGACCCCAAGGCCCAGCAGCGCCACCAGCGCCAAGGCTGCAACAATCGCCTCCAGCCGGACGACAGCAGTCGTTTCGGAAAAATGAAGCACGCCGAACAACAGCACGTAGGTCACCATCAGCCCGGTGAGCAGGTTCAGCAGGAACCGCGCGACGATCGCATCAATCCAGGTGACAGACGGATAAACAAGCAGCGGTTTGGAAAAAATTAAGGCCTTCGCCACCATGTTCTGCACGGTGTTGTAAAGCATGAAGGGCAACAGCCCGGTGGCATAGAACAACACGAAACTACTGCCGAGCGAGGGCGAGCGGATGATCAGCGACAGGGCAAGCGACAACACGATGATGCCCCCGAGCGGTTCGAGGATTGCCCAGACATATCCACCGGGCGACCGGCCGTATCGCGTGGACATTTCGCGCAACATCAGCGCGGCAACCGCCCTGCCCGTTGCAAAACGCCGGGTGGTGCGGCGCGGGGAAAGCGCGGGTGCGGCGGTGGCTTTCATGATCAGCAAGGCCTTCATCCATCAGAGTGGCAACCGGATCGATACGCATGCCGGGGCCATCGCGGCAATTGTGATGGGCAAGGATTAAACCTTTGTTACACAAGCAAAACCAGACCATCACCGCAACGGCGGTGGGTGCTGCGGGTGGCGGAAGCAGCCCGCGACCGGTTCCGCCCAGGCCCCCTGAACGCATTATTCAAGTGCATCCCATGGCGGGCCCGGCACGGATGCGTGGCAGGCATTGGGGGCTGATCGCCAGCTTTGTGCTGACCGTGCTTGCGCCGTTGATTGCCGTCGGCTTCTACCTGTTCGAGGTCGCACAGGATCAATATGCCTCGCGCACCGGGTTCACCGTGCGTCAGGAAGACGGCGCAATGACCACCGATCTGTTGGGGGGGCTGGTCCAGTTGGGCAACGTTGGCGGAGGGTCCGCCGACAGCGACATCCTTTACGAATTCATCATGAGCCAAACCTTGGTCGCGCGTATCGATGCGCGGCTGGACCTTGTTGGTCACTATGCGGCCAACCACGCCCGCGACCCGGTATTTTCCCTGAGCCCGGATGCCGCCATCGAAGATCTGTTGACTTATTGGCAACGGGTGGTCCGGTTATCCCACGATCACGCCACCGGGCTGATTGAATTGCAGGTGCTGGCCTTTTCGCCAGAGATGGCGCAACGCATCGCCCAGAACATCGTAAGCGAGAGCCAGACGCTGGTGAACGCGCTGAACGCCACCGCCCGCAACGACACGATGCATTTGGCCGGGGCAGATCTGGACGAGGCGCTGGAACGGTTGCGGGTTGCCCGCGAGGCGTTGACCCATTTCCGCGTTCGCACACAGATCGTGGACCCGGAATCAGATTTGCGGGGCCGGATGGGGGTGCTCAACAACCTGCAGCAGCAACTGGCCGAAGCTCTGATCGAGTTTGACCTCATGGCCGAAAACACGGCCAACGCCAGCGACGCCCGGCTAGTGCAGGCCCAGCGCAGGATCGACGTGATCCGCAACCGCATTACCGAAGAGCGGGCGACCTTCATGATGGGAGAGACATCGGGCGGGCAGGATTACCCAACGCTCATGGCGGAATACGAGGGCTTGATCGTGGACCGCGAATTTGCCGAGGAACGCTATCGCGCCGCGCTGACTGCGCTGGACCTTGCCCGCGCCAACGCCATGCGGCAGAGCCGTTACCTTGCCGCATACATCCAGCCGACCCTGCCGCAAACCGCCACATTTCCGCAACGCACCGTCAATCTGGCGCTGGCCGCGCTGTTCTTGTTCATGGCGTGGTCCATCCTGACGCTGGTTTATTACAGCCTCCGGGACCGGCAATAGGACGGGGTGCCCGATGATCCGGTTTGAAAACCTGAGCAAGTGGTTCTGGGTGGGTCGACAGCGCAAGGTCGTGATCGACCGGCTGAACCTGACCCTACCGAAAGGACAGTCGCTTGCCTTGTTGGGACGCAACGGCGCGGGGAAAAGCACCCTGATGCAGATTATCGCGGGCAATCTGCGCCCCGATGAAGGGCGCGTGATCAGCGATGGCACCATTTCATGGCCTGTGGGGTTTGCGGGCTCGTTTCATCCCGACCTGTCCGGCCTGCAAAACACGCGGTTCATCGCACGGATTTATGGTGTCGATACGCAGGCGCTGATCGGGTTCGTCAGCGAGTTCGCGGAACTGGGTGCACATTTCAACCAGCCGGTCCGCACCTATTCCGCCGGAATGCGCAGCCGTCTGACATTCGGCCTGTCGATGGGAATCAAGTTCGACACGTATCTGGTGGACGAAGTGACAGGGGCGGGCGACGCCGCCTTTCGCGCCAAAAGCAAGGCAGTTTTCCGCGACCGCATGACTACTTCCGGGGCCATAATGGTCAACCATAATCTGGCGGAACTCCGTGAATATTGCCAGTCGGCGCTGGTGCTGGAAAACGGGCGATTACAATACTTTGACAGTCTGGATGCCGCCATTGCCGTGCATCAGACCCACCTCGCCTAGCCACGCAGGCCATCACGGCGTGGTAAACAGGGCCACGCGGATTGTTTCGATCTTCCGCCCGATGGACACAAATACACCCCATGAAATGCGCCGCCCACCGCGCATTCCGTTTCTTGTCGCAACGGACGGGAACTTCGATGACATCGCTCATTGTAGGCGGGCAAGTGCAAACAGGTCAGACCGCACTGGACCACGGCATCAGCGATCTGATGGCCGTCGTGCAGAACGGGCAGGTGACTGTCTATGCAACGTCCGGACCAAACGGCGGACTGACCGCGTTTTCGTTGCAAACCGGTACGGCGGCCACGGTGATGGACACCGCGTATTTCAGCGGTGCGTGGGCGGATGGCGCGCTGCAGCAGCTTGCCATGATCAATACCGTCAGCGGGCCCCACATCGTGGTTGCCGGCAATGGAGAGGACCAGCTGACCAGCTATGCAATCGGAAGCGGCGGTCAGATCGACAGCGTCGTGCAGATGACGGGGTTGGACGGCGCGACCGCGCAGGTCGCGGGCGTGGACCAGTTTACCGATAGCCTGCTGTTCCTGAGCGATACGACGAACGGCGGGTTTCAATGCTATGCACTTCAGGCGAACGGCAGCCTTTCGCCGCATCTGGCCGTGACAGATACCGCCGACACCTATGCCGCTGCCGTCTTCGACATCCAGACCGCGAAGGTGGCGGGAAATGATTACCTGTTGGCCGCATGCCAGCAGGAACAGGGCGTGACGGCCTACCTGATGACATCGGGCGGCCCCGTCGCCACCGCAAAGATGGGGATCGATGAAGGGCTGGGCATCATGGTGCCCACGGATATGGAAACGGTCGATCTGGGTGGGCGCACATTTGTTCTGATCGCCTCGGGTCCGGGCGATGCCACCGGACAGTCAGGCGCGATCACGGTTCTGGAGCTGCTGCCCAACGGCGACATGGTCTCGACCGACCACGTTCTGGATACGCGCGACACCCGGTTTGGGCGCGTGCAAACCATGGAGATCGTCGAGGCCAACAACCGCACCTATGTGCTGGCGGGTGGCGGGGACGATGGGATTACCCTGTTTGTCCTGTTGCCCAATGGTCGGCTGCAGATGCTGGATGTGCTGGCCGACAACGCCACCATCGGGTTGGAGAATGTCTCGGCCATGGCGGCGGTGGGCATGGGCGATCGTGTTCAGGTGGTGGTCGCCTCGGAAATCAGCGGCGGCATTACCGAGCTTGGCTTTGACGTCTCGGGGCATGGCACCACCGCCATGGCCCAATCCACCGGCGGCACCCTGCAGGGAACCGAGGCTGACGATATTCTGGTCGGGCAAGCTGGCAATGACCTGCTGATCGGGAACGGCGGCGCGGACATCATCGAAGATGGCAGGGGAACGGACACCCTGCGTGGTGGTAACGGGGCCGATACGTTCGTGTTGCGCGCCGATGGCGACAACGACCTGATCGATGACTTTGAATATGGTCAGGATCGGATTGATCTGTCGTCATGGCCGATGATGTACGACCCCACGCAACTGCAGATAACCGCCACCCAGACCGGTGCGATCATCAATTGGCGGGGGGAACAGTTGCAGTTGATCTCGCGGAACGGGCAATCGCTGAGCGCGGCGCAGGTAATCCAATCCATCGTGCAGGCTCCGCAGCGACTGCCCAATCTCGATGACATCACCGGCGGGGGGGACGATCGTCTTTTGCAGGGCGATTTCACCGATAACATCCTGACGGCGGGTGCCGGGAACGACACGGTCTTCGGATACGGCGGGCGGGACGAATTGAACGGGATGTCCGGCGACGACTTTCTGGACGGCGGGGATGGACAGGACACCCTCTACGGGGGGGACGGCGACGATACCGTCCTTGGCGGCAATAGCGATGACCTGATCCTTGGTGGCCTGCATAATGATTCCCTTGTTGGCGGTTCTGGTCGTGACACGATTTTTGGTGATGCCGGGTTTGACACGATCGAGGGTGGGTCCGGTGCGGATGTGATCGACGGGGGCGCGCAGGCCGATCTGTTGCGCGGC
>Ga0075467_10002404_pt1 | contig 14731 bp, 15 predicted proteins | sample DEB08_DNA_9_FD_75067 | JGI IMG/M metagenome (GOLD analysis project Ga0075467, IMG submission 75067) | Aqueous microbial communities from the Delaware River and Bay under freshwater to marine salinity gradient to study organic matter... | ecosystem: Environmental > Aquatic > Marine > Coastal ... | reverse complement strand
GCAGGCGGCCAAGGGTCGCAATCCGGGCAAGGCAACCAAGGTGGACAGGGCAGCGGACAAGGTGGCCCCGATGCCTCGTCTGACGGCAAAGGCCCGCAAGCCGGCGGGCCATCAGATACCAACACTGGTGGTGGAAAGCCCGCTTGGGCCCAGGAAGGCATCCCCGAAGTTGAACTCGGCCGCCTAAGCGTTGCCCGCTCGCCTGATCAGGTGTTGGACCGCGCATATGCCGAGGCATTGGCAGCGCTTCCAGCTATGGCGGACTTCTACAATCTGACGACCCTGCTCGAGTTTCAGGATGCGCTGTCCAACGAGTGGGACAACCTCACGATCATCGACTCGCCCTTGCAGAATCTCGCGCTGCTGCGCGATGCGTTGGATGGCGGGATCGACCTGAGCAGTGTCGGCATTACCAATCCCGACGATGACCTACTGATGGCGGTGTTCCTAGGCGTTGCCTCGGACAAGGTGATCGAGATCACTTCGGATACCGCTTATGCAGTGTCGGTGATCTTCGGGACGCCGTTGTCTGAGTCAGAAGCAGAGGCCTTGGCCGCTGATGCCGAAGCGATCCGCATCGCTGTGTTGGCTGGTCACGGCTGATAAAGGCTGTGGTTGCCCCTGCAGCGCGCAGGGGCAGCACCCACAGTTTTGTGCCAGCACTGCAATAAGGAGGACATGAAATGAGCAAAAAGCAATCAGGATCCAAAAAATACAGTTGGACAGGCATTTCCGTCCTAGCGGTTCTTTCGGTTGTGGCGGCAGGTGCTGTTTTCGCCCCGCCGCTGCTAAACTCAATGATAGCCCACGCACAAAGTCACAGTACAGAAGGCGAGGGCGGGCATTCCGGTGGTGGAAAGGGCGGCAGTGGTGGCCATGACAGCGATAGTCATGATGACAGCGAAGGTCATGACAGTGGTAGTGTAATAAAGGGTAAACGCGGTAAAGGTGGCAATTCCGGTGCCGAAGGTGGCGGAAAAAAAGGTGCGGGCGCTAGCGGGACTGCGGGCACGAGGCCCGTATGGGCAAAAGAAGGTATCCCCGAAGTTGAACTCGGTCGCCTGAATGTTGCCCGATCCCCCGATCAAGTGCTGAGCCGTGCCTATGCCGAGGCTATGGCAACCTACACGCCGCAAATGGCCGAATTCTATAAGCTTTCGCTAAGTGGCATGGTTCAAGAATTATCCCTGAACTGGGATAATGTGGCAATCATCGACTCGCCGCTACAGAATTTGGCGATGCTGAAGGAAACGCTGAAGGGCACGCAGGTGTTGGGCGGTATCAACTCGGCAGATACGTTGACGGCGGCGTTTCTCGGAACTGCGTCTGACAAGACAGTCCCCATAAGCGTCAATACAGTTATCGCGATCACAACGATCCTTGGCACGCCCGTTTCTGGTGCTGCAGCCAGCAAGCTGGCCAAAGAGGCCGAGGCAATCCGGATCGCGATCCTCGCTGGACATGGGTAAAAATTGCAACACTTGAATACGTGCAGCGGGTTTCACCTGCTGCGCGTCTTGACCTGTTCCGATGCACGTGGGAACTGGAGTTCACAGATTGAATGTCTATTGAGGTTTCGTATGGCCTGCATTTTGCGTTCGTTGTCAGTGGCGACAGCCTGTTTTCTGGCATCCTCGCTCACCGCACCTTTTGCGTCTGCTCAGGAAAGCGCCTTTGCAAGCCTGCCAACCGCAAGCGTGACCTTTGGTCCCTACGCTCGGTTCGAACTTGGGACGGCCCGCAAATCTGTAGGGGGCGGCTTCTGGCAACCACCGGGCTTTCTCAAAGTCACAGACCCTGATCCGCAGATTAACTTTAATCTAGACAGCGGCAATTCGAATTTTCGGTCGGTCGCAATCGGGTATGATTGGCAAAACGGTTTTAGGGGCGACATTTCTTTGTCTGCGTCCGGGTCGGCTACGGTTTCGGGGCTGTGTCAAAGCGCGTCTAATAGCTCTCCATGTATTGATTCTGAGCCCGATCCGCTTCTTAACGAGAGCCACGCAGATATCAGCGATGCATCGGTCAGCACGACCGCACTGATGGCAAACCTGTTCTACTCGCCTTTGGAACAGCGCGGCTCAAACTCGGTCTTTCAGCCATTCGTTGTTGCGGGGGTTGGCCTTGCAAGAAACAAGGTTGGGTCTTGGACACGTGTAAACCCTCGGGCCGGCAAGGCCCCGCGCAGCTTTGCAGGTGATACGAACACCGGCCTCGCCTTTTCGGTTGGGTTTGGCGCGTCGATGCAAGTCACGCGTCCGGGCAAATGGCCAGTCATCATCGAAGCGGCTTGGCGCTACTATGACTATGGATCTGCAAACGGCAGTTCAACGCCGCTTTCTGGTGGGGAGCAACCGGTGACTCCACTGACGTTCGACACCAGCGAGCAGGTCATCAGCCTAGGGGTGCGGATACCGCTTAAGCGCTACTGAGCGCGGCACTCCCTCGGCAATAAATGTGCTTTTATTTGCGATGTCAGCCTGTGTCAGCAGGTTAAGATTCGGTAAACAAAAATAGTGTATATTATTAATATCAATTGGTTACGCGTTTGTCCGCGTGCGTACCAAGCATGGTTTAGGCGCGGAATTTGGCGGCGCATGACTATGCTTGGTTCTGATATTAAGATGCCTCTTTAATGGCCTTTATGTACCAAGGTGGATTCAAGTGACTTAATATTTGAGACCGTCTGTGATTGGTCAGCATGACAGCGTGATATAGTTGGGCTGGGCTCAAAGCTTTGGTCCTTCTGGCAAGGCAGACGTCTTTCCATTCGTTCGTTTGGGTAGGTATGGGATATCCGATAGGATGTTGCCTCATCCAGGTTGCCTGTGTTGGGGAACACGCCCCACCTAAACTCGTCGCTGTAATTGCTGGCCCCCATGTCGGCCTCCTAGCCTCAAAGTTTTGGGACAAAGCGTCTACAAATCTAGGGGCACTTCAGATAGTTGGGCAAATCAGCCTGGCCGATGTTTTGCGGGCACGAGTTGAAAATGATCGATAACTGCGCAGTAGCACAAGTACTGCTAGCCTTGGTCTGGTAGCGTTATCTTGGCGGCCATAGGTATATCGGATAGACTTGCAGGCCTAACCAAGCCCAGAAATCCCGAGAGCCGTTATTTTCGACAGCAAAGAGCAAACGTATGAAGTTGAACTTCGATCTCACTGTTGCAACCTATAATATTCACAAGTCAAAGGGAACAGATCGGCGGCGCGACCCTGCCCGAACCGCTGCGGTGATTGGTGAGATTGGTGCTGATATCCTTGCGCTCCAAGAGGCGGATATGCGCTTTGGTCGTCGGACCGGATTGCTTGATCTTGAGGCTTTGCGGCGAGATCAAGGATTGGTTCAGGTGCCAGTGGACGAACCAATTGCCGAGGCGCATGGCCATCACGGCAATCTTATCCTGGTACGCAATGCAATCGTCGAAGTGGTGCACCACCTTCACCTGCCGGGTTTAGAGCCACGCGGCGCGATTGTGACGGATCTGGTCATCAAAGGGCAAAAGATACGCGTAATTGGGACTCATTTCGGCCTGCTTCCGGGATCTCGGTTGCGGCAATCTCATGCGCTGATGGCAAAACTCAAAACGCTAGAGCCACGGCTCACGCTGTTGATGGGCGATCTAAATGAATGGCGCACGGGCAAGTGGTCTTCGTTGCGTCCGCTGACATCGCTTTTTGATACGCAGCTTGGCGCACGTAGCTTTCCGGCGCGGTATCCATTGGTGCCCTTTGACCGAATTATGGTTACCCAGCATGGATTTTTGACAGACGTAGAGGCCCATCAGACGGCTTTGTCGCGGCTCGCATCTGATCACCTACCGATTAAGGGCCGATTGCAAATAATCGGTTCTGAAACGGCAAAAAGACCTGGACTGGTATTGTGAACACTTTTTTTACAATCGAAATGGCTCTTTGGCTTTTTGCCGCCGTTGCAGCGTTTATAATCGGATCCGCCATCACGCTTCGATCTTGGCTTCGTTTCGCGCGGCGTGCACGGGGCGAATTAGGATACGCGCTGCCGCGTCAAGGGCCACCAACGGCGCTTGAGCAGATTTTCGATAGCTTGGAGGTTGGCAACCCCGGACTGAATGGCGTGATGAGCTTGTTTGATAATTCGGATGCATTTGCAGTCCGCGTTCATTCCGCACAATTGGCGGGACGTAGCCTTGATGTCATGACCTATATCTGGCGCACCGACCTGACTGGGTGGCTGTTGCTGCGCGATGTGTTAGCGGCTGCTGACCGTGGCGTACGCGTGAGGTTGTTGCTGGATGACGTTGCGATCCAAGGGTTCGACCCTGTGTTTTTTGCTTTAAGCCAGCACAAGAATATTGAAGTGCGGCTTTTTAACCCGCTTCGGAACCGAGGCAATTTGCTACGGCGCGTTTTGGAAACGGCGTTAGGGCTTTCGCGTTACAATCGACGTCTGCACAGCAAAGCCTGGATTGTGGATGGGCGATTGGGAATAGTAGGCGGCCGAAATATTAGTGATACCTATTTTGGGCGCTTGGGCCGCGGGATCCCTGGAATACGCCCTCGGATTTCGCACGATGCAGATCTGGTGTTGTGCGGGCCGTGTGTGACCGAGCTTGAAGCCGTATTTGATAGCTATTGGAATCTTAGTCTTTCTCTTCCGATCAAAGCGCTATTGCCAACCCTGAAAATCAGTCTGAAGTGGTTCCGGCGGCAAGTGACAAAGCGCTGTAATGCGACCGAGGCGGTGGACTTTTTTTCCGATTCTGTTGGTGATATCAACGCCGCTACAGCTTTGACAAAAGGCATACATTGGGTGAAAAACGTCTGGGTACTTGCCGATCCGCCGGAAAAGGCTTTGGGGCAAAAAAAGTCGGCGTGGATGTATGAGAAAGTGCGCGACTTTCTGGCATCCGCACAACAGGATGTGCGACTAATTACCCCTTATTTTGTGCCAGGAGTTGACGGATCGAAGGATTTAGAGAAAATCGTCCGCCGCGGCGTAAACTTGTCAATTTTGACAAACTCCTTGGCTGCTTCTGACAACATTTTGGTACACGGTGCATATCGTCATTATCGTCGGCCGCTCTTGGCCCTTGGCGCCCGATTGTTCGAATTTGCCCCCCGGCGACAAAAAGGAATGCGGCGCGATGTGTTACATTCGAAAGTCTTTATTGTTGATCACAGTAAAATTTTGATCGGCTCGTTGAATTTTGACATGCGATCTGCCCATACCAATGCAGAGCTGGGTGTTATCGTTGAACATCCCGCCCTTGCCGCCGAAGCGCTTGCTGCGTTTGATCGCGATAGCGGGCCGGATCAAGCCTATGCACTGAGCTATGAAGACAAGGCCATTATCTGGCGGGTAGCGCACCCTAAAATACCATTCCGTATGACGGTCGAGCCCGAAGCACCAGTGGTCTGGCGGGCGCTCTCATGGACCGTCGGACATTTGCCTATCCATGGCTGGCTTTAGAAAAGCCATTACCCGGGAACTGCTTTCCCAATCTAGAAATAGGTCCACATTTTCTGTGCCGCAGTCAAAGAAATGCTCTTGTGCGCAGAGCACTCAACCCGTCGGAGCCTGAAGGCATGATCACCCATTTGCAGAAACAGCATGCCAGTGTCATCGCTGAATGCTTCGAAGTAATGGCGACTACGCGCCTGAAGTAGCGCAAACCATGTCGCTAAACATGTTGGTTGTGCTCAAAATATTTCACCTTTTCTTTATCCGCAACATCTTTGGCACTTCGCGGACATGGGCTGCCGCTCGTGGGACAAAGGCCGTTTGGATCTGCATTGCAGTTATCGTCCCGGCGCAGCTGGCCGTGACATACTCGCCAGTTGCGCAAGGCATTTTTGGCACTGCGTCAATATAGTTTTACTACGGCGCATTGATCATAGCTATTGGCGCTGTCTTCTTTTGCATTATCGAAGTTGAAAAGCAGCTTCGATTGACCCTAACAGGCCGCCACGCAATGTAGGCGCCTATTAGCGGATCACATGCACCGAGCATTTCGCATGGCGCACAACCCGTGCCGCAGTGCTGCCAAGGATATAGTCCTCGAAACTCGGTTGGTGTGAATTCAGGATGATGCAGTCAACAGCGTTCTCGTCGGCCCATTCAAGGATGGTTCGACCAGAATGACCTTCGACCATCACGCCGCGTCCATTTTCAAAGCCCTTTGCCAGCTCCTTCAACTCGCTGCGGATAGCGTCTTTCAGACCGGTCTCATAGTCCGCCGGCATATAGGTGATGGCATAGCCGGGGATTGCTTCTTTGACATGCAAAACCGTGACGCGCGTTGCCTTGGTCGCAAGCAGCTTTGCCACCTCGAGTGACCGCTCCGGGTCTTTTTCAGCACCGAGTGCGGCGGCGATTAGGATGTGTTGGTACATGCTGTTCTCCTTTTTCGTATGCGTTTAAGTATGCCTAGGCTTGTTTGCCATCTCCGGTTAAGCAGGCTCCTCAGGTGGAACGGCCAATACATCGACCGGAACCCAACTTAGCAAATCCTCGGCAACGCTGCCGAGCATGAGCCGAAGGACGCCCGAGCGCCCGCGCGTTCCCAACACAACCAGATCAGGGGCGAAGTCTTCAATGCAGTCGCGCACGGCCATTTGGGGCGTCCCTTCTATGACCTTGCTGTCAAGCTTGTACTGTCCGTGTTTCAGGCCGCTCAGAAACGCGTCCAGCTCACTTTTTGCCACAGTCTTTTCGGCAGCGATCTGTCTTCGTGTTAAACTGCCGAGTGTGTCGCCATCGGCGACCATATGTGGCACCGGCGGCCATAAGGCATGAACCGCCGTAACATGAGTTTTTGTCAGCAAACCCAAACGTTCTGCCGTTTGAAGCGCAATGCCTGACGCTTCAGACATGTCGGTCGCAAAAAGGACACGGCGATAGGGCGTTTTGGCCGGGGCGCGGACCGACAGAACGGGGCGGCTGCTGGCCCGCAGGACGCGTTCCAAAGTGGTGCCACGCAAACTTTCCAAAAAACGGCGGTGACGAGGTGCGCCCATAATGATCAGGTTGTCGTCTCGGTCATTGGCTGCCGCAAGGATTTCTTCAAACGGGTCGCCCTTACGGATTAATACGTTCGGCCGGGGCGCATCGGGGCCTAATCTCGTGTCAAAAAGCCCTGCCATCACAGGAGCGCTCGCACTTTCTTCTCCACGCAAAAGCGCCGGAGACACATTTCCGTCAATCACATGCAAAGCATCAATTTTATCCGGTCGGCCAGATGCCAAAACAAGCGCTCTATCCAGCGCAAGTTCGGATCGAGATGTAAAATCTGTGGCCAATAGGAGCTGATCAATCATTCCTGTCACTCCCTACAACAGGTTAATGGGGGCAATTTGGATAGCGGCAAATACATCTATAGAGGATCATCGCCGCCCGCCGTTGATCTTGATCAAGTCACCTTCTGGTATGGCTATGCGCAATTTGGGGTGCGAGTAGAATGGGGGCGGCACATGCGACCCGCTTTCGGAATTGGTGGATTAAAGCTGTAGAACATATGACCCGGGGGCCGCGCAAAGTGGGGCAAAGCCTTTGTCACGCGCACCGATCTGCGGGGGTGCTACCGCTTCACTGCTTTTTGCGATCAACCATTCCGTCAATGCCGGCCACCATGACCCATTGTGTACCTGCTGTTGCTGGTGCCAAGCATCGGGTCCGACATAGTGCCCACCGACCGGTCGGTGCGAGATGCGGTAGTGTCGCCGGGGATGTCCCGGTTCGCTAAGGATGCCGCCGTTGTGGCCTCCCTTGGTTAGCACAAATGTTAAGTCACTGTCGGTAAACAACTGGGTTTTATAGACCGATTTCCACGGCGCGATATGGTCGGTTTCCGTACCGATCACAAACATCGGCGCCGCGATGTCTTTAAGCGCGATCACCCTGCCTTCCACGGCAAAGCGCCCAGCTGTAAGTCGGTTTTCCAAAAACAAACCACGCAAGTATTCGGAATGCATTCTTGCAGGCATCCGTGTGGTATCGGCATTCCACACCCCGATGTCCGAGGGCAGGTCGTCTTGACCCAAAAAGTAGCGACGTACCGCGCGGGAATAAATCAGGTCTTCTGACCGGATCGCCGCAAAGGTCCGCGCCATTTGTGGACGGTCAAGATAACCTTGATCCCACATCAAATCCTCGATGAAAGCGACCTGACTTTCATCCAAAAACAACAGCAGTTCGCCGGCTTCAACAAAATCAACCTGTGCTGCCATTAAGGTAATTGAGCCGAGGCGACTGTCCCGGTCGCGCGCCATTTTGGCCGCTGCAATCGCCAGCATTGTGCCTCCCAGGCAATAGCCAACCGCATGGACCTTTTGCTTCGGTACGATTGCATTGATTGCTTCCAAAGCAGCCATGACGCCCTGTCTACGGTAGTCTTCCAGCGACAGTTGCGCTTGCTCGGCAGTTGGATTGCACCAAGAGATCATAAAGACGGTAAAGCCTTGGCCAACTAAGTAGTTGACCATCGAATTATGTGGTGACAGGTCGAGAATATAGTATTTCATGATCCATGCTGGAATGATCAAGATAGGTTCTGCCTGCACGGTTTCCGTTTGCGGCGCATATTGAATCAGTTCAAAAAGATCGTTGCGAAACACGACTTCGCCCGGCGTGCAGGCCAGATCTTTGCCGATTTCATAGCCCTTTGGGGCAGGCTCATGCGTCTGCGTTACGGTTTTAAGCCAATCCTGCCAGAAATGTGCGGCACCTTCGCTTAAGTTCCGTCCACCGGTTTTAAGCGTCGCCTCTATGATCTCGGGGTTAAACCAAGGAAAGTTTGAAGGGGAAATCGTATCCAGTATTTGTCGTGTCATAAAGCGAGTACGGTCGGCATCTTCTTGCCGTAACCCCCGCAAAGGGTCGGTGGCAAAATCCCACCAGTCTTGCACCGCCAAAAAGCCCTGTTGCCATTGCCGAAAGGGCATTTTCTGCCAATCTGGATGGTTGAAGCGCGTATCATAGCTTTTGGGGGAAAAGGGCAGAATGGTGTCCGATTTGGCGCTTGCCGCAATTCTTGAAAGGTTCAACGCATTGGCTTGTGCGCGTTCCGCCAGTTCAAGCACACGACCCGGCGAACGGCCAAGATGCAAAGCCCAATCATTCCACGCGGCAATAAAGGCATGCGGAGACACCCCGCCAGTCAGCCGCGCCACGCCAGCCCGGGCTGCACGATCAAGGTTTTGATGCGGATGGGCATCACGCGGATAGACCACGACGGGCAGTTGCGGTGTCACCGTTAGAGCCCTGGTTTCTTTGGATTTGGTCATTGGCCTTGTTCCGGTTCAAAGGCTTTTTTGCCTTTACGCGGCTTTGCGAAAGGATGGATTGTTGTCTCGGGGGATAAGCAGTTTTTGATCTCATCAACCCCCAGCGTTTCTTTGGCCTCTAGCTGCTCGATCAATACCAATACTTGGGCGCGGTGTTCGTCGATCAAATGCATGGCCTGCTTTTCGGCCGCATGCAGCAGGTCAATAACGGCCTGATCGACCCGTGCCGCAGTCGCGTCAGCAAAAGTGCGGGGCTTTGTAATTTGTTGGCCCAGAAATGGGTGATCTTCGCTTTCGCGCAGATCCACCGGGCCGATATCAGGGTCCATGCCCCAGCGCGCCACCATCGACCGTGCAAGCGTTGTGGCGCGGCGAATATCATCATCTGCGCCCGAACTGACCGACCCAAGCAGCAGCTTTTCAGCGACGCGCCCAGCCAAAAGCGTGGTCAGTTGCACCCGCAAATACGCCTCGGGCAAGGTATGGCGTTCATTTTCGGGTAGCATGTGGGTGCTGCCAAGGCTATGGCCCCGTGGAATTATGGTGACCTTGTAGAGCGGGTCTGAATCAGGGCTGTAGAACGTCGCTGCAGCATGCCCAGCCTCATGTACCGCCAGACGGTGCCGTTCGTCGGGTTGAATAGCCAGCGTGCGGACGGTGCCCATCATAACTTTGTCGCGGGCCTCATCCAGATCGGCGGGCGAAATATCGCTGGCAGATCGGCGTGCTGCGGTGATTGCAGCCTCATTCAACAGGTTTTTAAGGTCAGCGCCAGAAAAGCCCGGTGTGCCCGCTGCCACCTGATCCAGGTCGACGTCATCACGCAGGGGCAAATCCTTGATATGAACATCCAAGATGGCGCGCCGCGCCCCCTTGTCAGGCAGCGTAAGGGTGACATGGCGGTCAAACCGACCGGGTCGCAACAGGGCAGGGTCCAGCACGTCGGGCCTGTTGGTTGCGGCCAACACAACCACTGCTTCGCGCGCGGTAAAACCATCAAGTTCCGCCAATATCTGGTTAAGGGTCTGTTCACGCTCATCATGCCCGCCCCCCAGACCTGTGCCACGGGTGCGCCCGATGCTATCCAATTCGTCAATGAAAATAATTGCAGGGGCTTGATTACGGGCCGCTTCAAACATCTTGCGCACACGGCCGGCACCAACGCCGACGAAAACCTCGATAAACTCGGACCCCGAGGTGGAAAAAAACGGGACATCCGCCTCTCCGGCCAACGCACGGGCAAGCAGTGTTTTGCCCGTGCCGGGTGGGCCCATCAGCAAAACCCCATGGGGAACGGTGGCACCAACTTTTTGAAATCGATCAGGATCGCGCAGAAACTCGACCAGTTCGGACACTTCGCGCTTGGCGGTATCTTGGCCTGCAACGTCGTCGAAGGTGATTTTGCGTTTGGGTTTTGTAGGTTTGGCAGAGCGACCGCCCAAAAAGTCTCCAATCCCACCCGGCAGCCCACCGCTAAGGCCACCCCCTGCCATCTTGCGGCTAAGCCAAAAATAGAAAGCGAAGATCAATACCCATGGCAACAGCGCCAAAAGTATAGAGGGCTGCGAAGGCGCTTCGGCGGTGACGATAACCCCTTCTCGCTCAAGCAAAGGCAGCAGGTCGGGATCGATTTGCTGCGGGGTAGTCGCACGCAGGCGCTCAATACCATCTAGGGCTGGGTCGCCCAAAGTGACCACAATTGCATTTGCCTCAAGTGTTGCCGCTGTGACTTTGCCTTGGCCGATCAGGGCTTTGACCTCACTATAGGCCACAACGCGCGGGGCCGCAGTATCGCTTGTGGGTTGGGTAGACCAAAGCGCAAAAACCATCAGGCCCAAGATCAGGGGCCACAATAGTCGTTCAAGCGGCGGGGGGGCAGGTGGTCCGGGCGGCTCGCTTTGATTTTTCATACCATAGGCTCCGGTTAAAGATATTTACGCCTTGGCTAATACACTTAACAATAAACAGCGCTAATTTTTGACTATGGACCCGACTTTCTACCTTGAACTTGAGGGAAATCAAAAAAGGCATTTCGCAACAGCGACAATCGGCACGCTTTTTCACGAAGGATAACCGTGATAAACAACGCAACGTTTCGCATCGTTCTGGGTGTAGATGCCAAAACTAGCGACCTCGCCTTCAGGTCGCAGACCAAATGTCCGATCATGCCGCCCGTTTTAACATGCGGGATTTCAGCAGTGCACTGGTCGATTTGGGCGAGGCGGTTGCGCAGCAGGCCTTGTCTTGCATCTGATTTTTTTGACGACAACCTCCGGCAAGATACGGGTCTTTTCCGAGAAATTATGCATGTTGTCGTGTTCAAGTCATCGCCGGGCGTCTTGGCGAACAGTCTGGAATCGGCTGCCGCCCTTCAGTTGATGCTGGAGCAACCGGATCACGCAATATTACTTTGCCAATGAAAGAGGGGCCGTCCCACGCCCAAGGCCGCGACAGTTCAGGCATTGGTGCGGGCCAAAAATGTTCATCAACTTTCAGCAGTTTCAGGTCCCATTTTTAACCGGTAGCGACTGTGGCATGCTGATGGCCGGATTGCACCGACGTTCTGAAGACCCTTACGTGTCGTCTGTTAGAAAAAGATCGCATTTTCAGCGTCCCGCATCAATATCAACATGCGCTTGGAATTGGCCTTAAAAACAAGCCCACGAAACTGGCCCGATGTCGCCAATAGACGCTCAAATGCTCTCTGTGGCAGCGCCAAAAGATCAAGGTCAGTCTCTGCGATAGCCTTGACTAGATGGTCCTGATAACCGCCCGCACAAGTGGTCAGCAAGACGCCGTCCGCGTTCCCTTGGACGCGGTAAAAGATATCGCCATCCCCGTTTAGGCGATGATGTTCGACCCAGAGGATGCCTCCGAACAAGATCAGGATTTCGCCCGGCGGATTGTTCGTAGGCGCGACTTGAGTTCCTGTTGAAACCTGCAGACGCGTTCCGTAATTGGCTCCGCCACGGAAATGCCTTTCGAATGCTTTGGAAGTTTGGAAAAAATCGGAGAATGAAAGCACGCTCTTCGGTCCTGAGTTATGGCTTTGCTTGGAATGATCCTATTAAACCTTGGCCGTATTCACTTGATTCCGATCAAATCCAACACCAATTTCTGCCAAGTCTGCCAAGTCTGCCAAGTCTGCCAAGTCTGCCACATCCAGTTCTCCGACCACGATCCCGTAAAAGCATCCGTCCACGACTTATGCGCAAGACACAGGTTCGTGTCATCGGGCATTTGGCGCAAACTCAATTCAATGCCGCATTGGACCAATCCATCGGTGAAAAGATACAAATTGATACAAACGGATACCGTCTCGCGGATCAGGCTGCGACGCCAATTGGTGATTGTGACTGCGCATCTGATTGGGGGAAATGCCATGTACGTCACACTTTTGAGCGAGCCTACACCTGTAAATTTTGCTGCCGTGAAGCGGCTTGAGGATGTCACATCGACCCGACCAAGCCGATACGCTGCCGGAGCACATCTGTTTTATGAAGGTGACCCAGCCGATTATGTGTATGAAATCCAATCTGGGACCGTACGCTTGACTCGTGTTTTGGAAACCGGGTGCAGGCAAGTCATCGCATTTGGATTGCCTGGTGATATAGTCGGCTTTCCCGATGGAGGTTTGCATCATACTGAATGCGATGCACTTACCCCAGTCGTGGTTATTGCGCATCGCCGCACCGCACTGGAGGCAGGTGAAGGTGATCCCAAAACGCATCAACGCCTTTTCCACGCAGCTTTGCGTGAAATAAGTACGATGCAAGATCATCTGATGATGTTGGCTCGTAAATCTGCACTCGAAAAAGTTGCGTCTTTTTTAATTGCACTTTCGCAACGGATCGGTAGATGCAATGGCACAGTTACAGTTGTGGACCTGCCGATGAGCCGCACCGACATTGCCGATTTTTTAGGTCTGGCCATTGAAACCGTCAGCCGGACATTTAGCCAGTTGCGTCAGTTGGGTGCAATTGTCCTTGAAACTCCACAAACTATTTTGGTGCGCGACATCGGGGCCTTGGTCAAAGCGTCACAAGCGGTGGGTCATTAAGTGTTTTGTGCTGGCATCCAAAGGGGCGAGTCCAGATTTAACTTGTTTGGCTCTGATGTCCGAGTTTTACAGATGGTGCTGTCAGACCAATGCGAACCAGTCTCCACAAGGACAGTGAAGCTGCCCCTTATGCGACACCCAACTGACGCCACTCAGCCAGAGCGGCGGCCCGGTTCAGCTTGAAATTGTTCCGTGAGTAAAGGTGGCGCTCCTGGTTGAAATGGTTGTGAATTGACGAATGAACGGCGACAAATTTTTGCAAACTTCGCATCTGCCGAAAGCGGAGCATCGCCCGTTCTCGTCGTCGGAACGGCAGATGAGAGTTCTCAGCCCTGTTGTTCTGCCAGCGGCCGGTTTCCTGCCGAGATGCATTGCCGATGACCTTCATTGCGGCGCCGTAAGATAGAAGTTTGTCAGTCACGATCACTGCCGGATTGCGGTAGCGTTTCATTGATTTCCTTATGAATTTCAACGCTGCTTTGCGATCCCGGCGCTTGGTGACGTAACTTTCCAGCACCTCACCTTCGTGATCAACGGCCCGCCATAAGTAATGCGTCTCGCCATTGATCTTCACGAAAACCTCGTCCAGGTGCCATCGCCAGTTCGAGTGCGCTCGCATCCGGCTTGCCCGATTGCGACGGATTTCGGCTGCAAACATCGGGCCAAATCTGTTCCACCAGAACCGAACTGCTTCGCGACTGATGTCGATGCCACGCTCATGCAAAAGATCTTCGACATTGCGCAGTGAAAGAGGAAACCGGATGTACATCATCACCGCCAGGCGGATCACCTCAGGGCTGGTTTTGAAGTAGCGAAATGGGCTGCGTTTTGTCATTCGGCAAGGCTAGGCCGACGTCCGGCCCAGCTCAAGCCAGTTTCCTCTGACAATGCCTTTGGATCGTATTGGACGATGAAGGCATACACGTCGCCCATCGCATCGGCGATATGCTGAATGAAACCGGCACTCGTAAACGCGCCCTATCAGTCCATGGCTATCCTTTCAGAAACCGACCTGATCTGCGCCTTTGAGTTCAAGTATCTCGCGTGCTTCGTCGGGGGTGGCCACGTCCAAGCCCAAGCCTTCAATGATCTGGCGAACCTTTGTGACTTGTTCGGCATTGCTTTTGGCAAGTTGGCCGGGGCCAAGCCAAAGGGAATCCTCAAGCCCCACGCGCACGTTACCACCCATCGCAGCAGCCATTGCGGCAATTGGCAACTGGTTCTTGCCCGCACCCAACACTGACCAGCGATACTGATCGCCAAACAGCCGATCTGCGGTGCGCTTCATATGCATGACATCCTCGGAATGCGCACCCGTCCCGCCCATCAAGCCGAAAACGGTCTGAATAAACAGCGGCGGCTTCACCAACCCTTCGTCATGGAAATACTTCAGATTATAGAGATGCG
>Ga0075467_10002403_pt1 | contig 14731 bp, 11 predicted proteins | sample DEB08_DNA_9_FD_75067 | JGI IMG/M metagenome (GOLD analysis project Ga0075467, IMG submission 75067) | Aqueous microbial communities from the Delaware River and Bay under freshwater to marine salinity gradient to study organic matter... | ecosystem: Environmental > Aquatic > Marine > Coastal ... | reverse complement strand
CATCGCCAATAAACTAAAATTGACTGTCATCACTTCGACAATCGGTCGCATCCCACCGAGTGCAGCACCAATACCCGCACCGACAAAACCCGACTCGCACAACGGCGTATCAATAATCCGTTCTGCTCCAAAGGTATTTATCAGACCTTTACTGACGGCATAGCAACCGCCGTAGCGACCCACGTCTTCCCCCATCAAAAACACGCGCTCATCGTTGCTTAAGGCTTCTGCTATTCCCTTTCGTAACGCTTCTCGGTAGGTGAGTGTTTGTGTACTCGATTTTTTGGATAATGCCTGTGTCTGTTCTTGTTCTTGTTCTTGTTCTTGTTCTTGTTCTTGAGCAGGGCTATAAACATCCTTACAAAGATCGGCTACAGGTTCCCATTGACCTGTGTCAGAAAAATCAATAGCGGCATTTATTTCATCTTGTATTTCATTTTCAATCGTATCGAGCTCAGCATCGTCAAAATGATTGTTCTCCCTTAGCCATTGAATCAAGCGCTTAACTGGGCCCTTTTCTTCCCATTGGACGATTTCTTCTTTATCTCTATAAAGTTGTCCATCAAAGCTGGAGTGTCCACGAAAACGGTAAGTCTGGCATTCTAAAAAGTAGGGCTGTTTGTGGGTTCGTATAGCGTCAATAGCTTCTTGTGTTGCCGCCTCGATTTCAACCACGTCCATGCCATCAACCTGTCGTGCCGTAATGCCATAACTCTCGGCTTTTTTTGCTATATTGGTCTCTGACTCGGAAAGCGCCAAGGCCGTACCCATGGCATAACTATTATTTTCACAAATGAATAACACTGGCAATTGCCAAAGCGCTGCAAGATTAAGGCTCTCGTGAAACTCGCCTTCAGCAACGGCGCCTTCACCAAAAAAACAAACGCAGATTGCCGAGCTTTGCTTTTTTTTATTGGCCATTGCTAGACCGGTTGCTAGTGGCAAGCCACCACCGACAATGGCATTACCACCATAAAAATTTCTTTCTTTATCAAATAAATGCATCGAACCACCACGGCCGCCACTGCAACCATTGGTTTTTCCAACCATTTCAGCTAGTACGCTACCCATAGGCAAGCCTCGAGCCAAAGCATGACCGTGCTCCCTATAGGTTGCGACTATTTGATTTCCCTCAACTTTCTGACCCTCTTGATCTTCGGTGAACAAGGCTGTCATTACACCCACTGCGATGGCTTCTTCGCCGATATAAAGATGCAAAAACCCGCGTATTTTTTCCTGCGCATATAGCTCGGCACATTTTTCCTCAAAACGGCGTATGCGCAACATCTGTTTGAGCTGTGCTATCAAATGCTCTCTATTAATATGGAGTTTATGCTTCATGCCTCATCACTCTCTAATGTTGAGATATCGCCTTCGGGTAAACCCAGTTCTCGGGCTTTTAATAAACGCCGCATAATTTTTCCGCTACGTGTTTTGGGTAAATTATTGCGAAAAACGATTTCTTTTGGCGCGACAGCGGCCCCTAAGCGTTGACGCGAAAAACCTTGCAGTTCTTTTTTTAGACTATCGGTTTGTTCAATGTGTGGTTTCAAGGCGACAAAGGCTTTAACAATTTCTCCCGCGATAGGATCGGGCTTGCCGATCACTGCCACCTCGGCAACCACCTCGTGTTCCATTAAGGCGCTTTCAACCTCGAATGGGCCGATCAAATGGCCTGATGATTTAATCAGATCATCCGCTCGACCAACAAACCAGTAATAACCTTCTGCATCGCGCATAGCCAAATCGCCACTTAAATACCAGCCGTCTGCAAAACAGCTTTTATATTTAGCATCTTGGTGTAAATAGCCACGAAACATTGACGGCCAACCCGGTTTTAAGGCCAGCTCACCAATCTGCATTGGTTCATCGATGAGATGTAAATGTCCGGTTTTATTGCGACTAACAATAGCCGCTGTGATACCCGGTAATGGTTGTCCCATTGAACCCGGTTTTACCGGTTGGCTGGCAAAATTAGCAATCATGATGCCGCCGGTTTCTGTTTGCCACCAGTTATCGTGAAAAGGCGTGCCAAAGGTTTTATCGCCCCAGACTACGGCTTCGGGATTCAGGGCTTCGCCAACACTGGCAATAAAACGCAAGGCCGAGAGATCATACTTTTCTTTGATCTCTGAACCGGCTTTCATCAACATTCGAATCGCGGTGGGCGAGGTATACCAAACACTGATTTTTTGTTCTTGTAAAATACGGTACCAACGTTCAACTTCAAACTCGGCTTCATCCACTATCATGGTGACGCCCAAACATAAGGGCGCAATAATTCCGTAAGAAGTGCCTGTTACCCACCCGGGATCCGCAGTACACCAATAAATATCGGACGGGTGTAAGTCCAAGGCGTAATATGCCGATAATTTATGCACTTGAACGGCCTGATGCACATGGATAACGCCCTTAGGTTTACCCGTTGTGCCACTGGTAAAATGCAACAAGGCCATATCTTCGGCTTGTGTTGCAGCATAAGGAAAATGCGGGTCAGCGTTGTGCATAAGTATGGACAAGTCGTAACAATCTGATTCGATATCTTCAGCTCCATCTATTAATAGAATAACCTTAAGATGGGTTAGTTCTCGATGCCAGTGGGCAATTTTTTTACGATATAAACGTGTTGTGGTGATTAACACATTAGCTTCGCCAATTTCCATACGCGAGTGAATAGGCTCTGGGCCAAAAGCAGAAAATAACGGCGTAAAGACGCAGCCTGCTTTTAATGTACCTAAAGCGGCTATATACAACTCAGGCACACGCCCAAGCAAGCTGTAGACGTGTGCTCCAGATTTAACGCCCAACGTATCGAGCACACTAGCAAAGCAACTACTTTGCGCAGATAAATCACCATAGCTAAAATCGATAATTTGATTTGTTTTGCTTATCCAGCGCAGTGCCAGCTTATCTGTAGAACCCGCTTGACGATGTGATTCAAGCGCCTCATAAGCAATATTAATACCGTCATCGGGCAAACCCCTAAGCGATAGTTTATTTTTTTCACCCCAATCAAAAAATTGATAAGTTTGAGCATAATCCATGAGATTAGGTCTGGTTTCATTATTAGATGATTTTTGGATTGTCGTTTTAGTCATTTTTCAAATTATAGAGAGGAGTAGGGTTTCATACTTGATATAAATCAAGTCTCACTAGCATCTGTTGAGGTTTCATTTTCCCCATTGTTGTAGGTAATTTTTGTTCCCTGCTAGGAGTCTGTCGGACTTAGGCTATTAATAAATCACCTCTATCGCTATTCCTTGATAATTGACCCCTCCACTCGTTTCACCAAATAGACCAAAAGCAGTCGAACGATGCCAAACAGTGTATCCAATATAAACTTCATCAATCGATGAGTGATGTCTTTTTAGATTAAAAAATTGACCGAGAGGGATATCAAAAGAATACTCAAGATGACTATTTAACTTGGAAGATTCTGCGCCTTTGCGTGCAAAATCTCTTTCCTCAGCTTTGGGAATTCTCGATACATAACTTAGTCCTCCCGCCAAACCGACTCGCGTTTGTATACCGTTGCCGAAAAGTAAAAAATCATAATAAGCCTTCAGTGAGGTTGTGATGCCGTAAATATCCGCTTGTAAGTGATTTTCGTTAAAATGCTGAATGCTTGAATATGCAATGATATCCACAGGCAAACCGAAAAGGGAGTCATTAATTTTTTTCCCTAAGCTTATTGCGGTTAAAGGCCCAGAATCAGGTGATTTATTAAACTCTAATAAAGTTGTATTAACAAAATCAGTCTCGGAAGCCTGTCCATGCTGAAATTTTATATAAAATTTATTATCGTTTTCCTTTTTATTTTTTGTCGACGACAGTTGGTTTAACGCTACGTCTTTATCCATGCCCGGCTCAAGTGTTTCTGCATAAACTTGGTTAACCAATAAAATAATTGATAATGAAAATATAGCCATTATAGGTAATCGATTTTGGGTATTGTTGACTTTCATTTATCGACACCTTTAATTCGGAGGCCTGAATTAGTATGCCACTACAGCTGAGGAGGGATGTTTTATAAGCCGCTCGGATAAGTTTCGTCCATCTCGCCCTTATGCCAATGGGGCGTTGTTTTAAGTGGTTTCAGTGCGTGAGTTTCATCAAAATGTAATAAAAAATCGAATTGCTCTGGCAAGCAAGAAGCAAAATAGTGACTTTGGCGTTCGGTTTCAGGACGATAAATTACGCCGATAGCACGCTGTAATCTAGGCTCCATAAGTAAATCGACGGCTTCATTATTTTCTTGCAAATTCAGCATAAATTGTTTGTAGTTAACATGATGAAAAACTTCTTCATAGCTGTTAGCTAACGGATCACGAATACGCTTGCGTTCTATCGGCGCATCCCAGTCGGAAGCGGCAGTAACGGTACCTCGGCAGGTGGAAAAGCCTACTAACAACGCTTTGTTGCCGTATTTACTCCGCACTAGTTGGCCAATATTAAATTCACCTCGTCGCGACATGTCGGTGGCAGCGGCATTACCCACATGAGAATTATGTGCCCACACCACAATTTTGGCATCGCGATTTTTTTGATCCTGAGGGTATAGTTTGTTATCTGTTCTTTGACTTAAGTGCTTCGCTATATCTTCCAACGTGTCAAACATATGTCGATCACGAAGATTCCAAGAATTTGGACGTCCACTAAACATTGCGCGATAATATGCTTCGGCATTTTTAACCAACTTGGCGTTTTGTTCAGCACAAAAATATTCTTCTTTGGCGACCAGACCATCCTGCTTCATATACTCAAAAGCTTTTTTTCTTAGTTCAATTAATTGAGAAATTATTTCTTTTTCGCAAGAATCACTGAGCCCGAATGCAGTCGCATAGCCATAACTTTGTGGTTTATCTAAAAAATTATCTAAGCAGGAATAACGCTTGCGTGCTTCCTGTGCGTCGGCAGGATCCACTTTATCTAAATAATCAATGACGGCGTGAACAGAAGTATTCATGCTATAAAGATCAAGTCCATAAAAACCCACGGAACGGATGGCATCTGGCTGAAATAAATAATGGGTATAATTATAAGCAAACAACCATTCAATAAAACCTAACACCTCTGTGTTACGCCACATCCAAGTGGGAAAACGTTCAAAATCTTTGAGTGCTTTTTCAGCCGAGAAGGTCATCTGCGAATAAGATACGTAACGATTAACTGTATAAGCATCCGGCCAATCAGCTTCTACTGCAACCGCGTCAAATCCCGCTTCCTCAATCAAACGCTGGGTAATCTCAGCACGGCTAGCGTAAAACTCTTTAGTGCCGTGCGATGACTCGCCAATCAGTACAAATTGTTTGTTTTTTGCTGCATTAATAATGGGATCGTAGTCCGCTAGCGCACCACCCAGTGGCGAGGCATGTTTTTCAATCGCTTTGACTAATGCACTATCAATGGTAGTGTGGCTCACTGTACCGTATGCTCATGATTGGATTGGTGTGTTGAGTGCGCCAATAATTGTTGCACTTCTTTGTCACTGGTTTGCGAAAAATCAATGTACCACTGTCCCACACTATAAAAGGGTTCTGGGCTGAATAAACAAATCACCTTGTCAACGAGTGCCGCAAGTTCTCGGCAGGTGTCCGGTGCTCCTACCGGAACGGCGACAATAATATGGGCTGCTTTTGCCTGCCGGAGCACTTCAATGGCCACCTTCATAGTGGCACCCGTCGCCAAGCCATCATCTACAATAATCACTGTCTTTCCCGCTATTGCTGGTGCAGGTAAATTGTTGCGGTAAAGCTGATCGCGACGTTGTAACTCCTGCTGTTCTTTATGGGTGACGGATTCGAGTGTTGCTGGTGAAATAAATAACTGCTGCACAATATCGTGATTAACCACCCGAACACCACCTGATGCAATCGCTCCCATTGCTACCTCTTCATGTCCTGGTACACCGAGTTTACGCACCAATAAAACATCGAGAGGCAACGCCAACACCTTAGCCACTTCATAAGCGACCGGCACACCTCCACGAGGAAGGGCTAGTAGCAAACCATCAGGTATTCCCTCATAGTCTATTAGTGCTTCTGCTAGGTATTTCCCTGCGTCACGTTTATCTGCGAATTTTTGTAACATGAGTGGGAGCCTCCATATATTGCTCAAACCATTGCGCCGCCAAATGTGCGACGCTTTCTAAAGTGCCAGGCTCTTCGAAAAGATGTGTGGCATTAGGAATGATGTCTAGTTGAGATTGGATATTTAACTGCGTCAATGCTTGCTGGTTTAATTCAATCACTTGATGATCGCGTCCGCCCACGAGTAATAGTGTAGGAGCCTTCACTTGAGTTAAATATTCCCCGGCCAAATCTGGTCTACCACCGCGCGAGACAACTGCAACAAGATACTCAGACTTTTTTGCCGCCGCTATTAACGCGGCGGCGCCACCGGTACTTGCACCAAAATAGCCAATGCCTAGCTGTTTACTGAACGCTTGATTTTTTATCCATTCGGTAATGCAAACTAAACGATGGGCTAACAACGAAATGTCAAAGCGTAAGTGACGCGTTTGCTGGTCAATTTGTTCTTCTGCTATTGAAAGCAAGTCAATTAATAAAGTGCCCAGCCGATGTTGATGTAACACCTCAGCCACATAGCGATTGCGAACACTATGGCGACTACTGCCACTACCATGAGCAAATATGACTAAACCTTTTGCTCTCTTAGGCAAATAAAGATCGCCCTTTAATGCAATGCTGTCGATAGGAATCGTAATCTCCCGAGCAATGTCGCGGTGACTTAATGGCTCTTTTCCTTTGCTTGTCATACTTCCATCACCTCAGCCAAATCACGAATGACTTCTTCAAAATTATCCCATTCAACCGCAGGCCAAATTTCTGTATGAGCCCCGCCATAAGAGCGTACTATCATCGATACTTGTAGTGCTGCTTGTATGTCTGGCGCGCGAAAAATATCCAAGTAATCCCATGAACCCATTATCACGTAATCTTGAATCCATTCAATTTCTGGGCAGTATTCACGAACCTTTTCGACAACCAATTGCTTTTTTTTCTGGATACAAAAGCTAGGCGTAACTTCTTCGCTAATTAACTGCGTTAACATAATGAATGTTTGCATAATCACCCGCTCTATTTTTAATAGATGAATAGAAGAATAGAAGAACTACCACCACCAACTTTTCTTATGATCCCATAATCAATAGTGAGAGTTTTTTGACCTATGTCAACCAATGCTAGGGTAAAAATATTGGCAACTAAAAATGTATTCTAAAACTTGCCATTGCAGTTTGTTATCATATAAATAGGGTCAATTTTTATAAAATTGATCTATATCAACAGATCGTTTTCTAAAAAAATAATAATGATTACGGCATTGTCTTGAGTGTGAAAAAATCTATTTTTTGCGGCTCGCAGGCATTTCTATACCAGTGTATTTTTAGTGACTCAACGTAAAGGAGAGAAAATGTATACGCAACTTGACTCCAATAAAGTGTCACGCGCTGATTTAAAACAGCCTCATATACTACTAAAAGCCTTTGAACACTTGCATTGTGGCAGTCTAGATTGCCGCCTCCCAAACGGCGATAGAAAAGTATTTCAAAGTAGCAACTCAGGTATTCACGCCGATATTGTAATTTATGATTGGCGGGTATTGGATAGGTTAATTGCCAGTGGCGATATCGGTTTTGGTGAAGACTATGTAGCAGGGTATTGGGATACAGAAAACTTACCATCTTTATTGTTACTTTTTCTACAGAATCGTGAGGTTTTGGAATCCTATATCGTTGATCAGAATTTTTATCATCGATTAACTCATTACCTTCAAGCCAAACACCGATCTAATACGCTTTCGGGTAGTCGTGACAATATCCACGCACATTACGATTTAGGTAATGAATTTTATGCATTGTGGCTCGATGACACTTTCACTTATTCATGCGCACTGTTCGAAGGGGATAGTGACCGCAGCTTAGAAGCAGCACAGAAAGCAAAGTACCAACGGATTCTCAAAAAACTGGAAATCACTGATAATGATCATGTATTAGAAATTGGTTGCGGTTGGGGTGGCTTTGCAGAACAGGCTGTAAAGCAAGGCCTGAGAATTACGGGTTTAACTATTTCTGAGGAGCAATATGATTTTTGCAACCATCGTCTCGGCAGCACTGACCTCACAAAGGTTGATATTAGGCTGCAAGATTATAGAGAATTGACCGAACAGTTTGATCATATAGTCTCAATAGGTATGTTTGAACATGTTGGTGAGGAATTTTGGTCAACCTACATGGACAATGTTTACGCAAGTTTGCAGTCTGGCGGCAAAGCCATGATCCAGACGATAACCATTCATGATGATTTTTTTGATAATTATCAAAAAGGTAGTGACTTTATACGCGAACATATTTTTCTCGGCGGAATGTTGCCATCGACACAACGATTTTTACAAGAAGCAGAAAATGCTGGATTTAACGTGCAGGATGTATTTCATTTCGGTCAAGATTACGCCTTGACGTTACGAAACTGGACTGATCGTTTTGAGGAGGCACTTGATCAAGTTAAACAGCTCGGATATTGCGATCATTTTATCCGTAAGTGGCGCTTCTATCTCAACAGTTGCGAAGCAGCATTCCTAGTAGGCAGAACAAACGTAATGCAAGTATTATTAACCAAAAATTGATAATGAAAAATGGATAATGAATTCATTTAATGATAATCATGGCGTGGGATTAAATTTTATAAAGAAATAAATTATCTACCTATAAATTGTTGATAATGTAAGGCGTTAGGTCTACGGATAACAATCCGAAGATAAAGGAAATGTCATTATTTTAATAAGATAGAGTGGATTTATGAAAGTTGAAACCTTAAGAGATGTCTTACACTGGACTACTGAGTTCCATCAACATCTTTCCAGTTGCCTACAATATTGTGCAGATAAGAATGAAAGTGAGCGCGAAAAAATGTTACTAGCCTATTTGGCTAAACATGAAAGTGAATTAGCGAGTGTAGTAAATAACTTTGAAAAAACAGCGAATATTAATGGCTTAAATACGTGGTGCTATGAGTTTATGGATAAGCATCCGATTGTTCAATATCGACATGGCAATGTACCCTTTTCGGGTCTGAGTGCAACAGATATTATGACAGTTATTGTAGATCAACATCAGCAAATTATTGATCTATATAGGCACCTGCTTTCCCAAGTCGACATATCCTCAGCTAAAGAGCTTCTGGAAAGTGTTAAATCTCTAGAAGAGCGTGAAGCCATGAAAGTGTCGCAAGGGGTGAATCGGTTAAGTGATTTGTAACTCAATGTATCTCAGCGAAGGCGGAAAAAAAGAATGAAAACTAATCATAATTCCATTAATTGCACTATATGCTGTGTGAGTGGGGATGATAAATTTCTGTATTATAACCATCACGGCGAACATCATTATTTTTGTTCAGATCAATGTTTGGCGCAGTTTAAAGAAAATCCACGTTGGTTTACTAACAATAATGAATATGAATATGAATATGAATTATCGGTAAAAAAACAACGACCAAAATCAATAAAGAAGCAACGAATACATTTTGCAAACCTAATTGATGAGAAAACCGAAAGAGACGGTCATGCAGAAAATAAAACTCGTGGGAACAGAAACCAAATGGCACAGTGTCGCTACAGACATTACCCTTGATAATCTACAAACCTCTGCCTCTGGTTTGACTCAAGCCGAAGCCGAAACACGTCTTGCATACCATGGCCCTAACCGTCTGTCACAGGCTTCCCGCCGCAAGCCCTTTATGCGCTTCCTTTTGCACTTTCATAACATCCTGATTTATGTACTGATCGGCTCCGCTGTGATTACAGCACTTCTCGATCATTGGATTGACACGGGAGTCATACTGGCGGTGGTTATTGCCAACGCCATCATCGGGTTCATCCAGGAGGGAAAGGCAGAGCAAGCCCTAGATGCCATACGTCATATGCTGGCACTTAGAGCCAATGCGATTCGTAGTGGCGAACGCATCATGATCGACGGTGAGCAATTGGTGCCCGGCGACATTGTGTTATTGGAGGCAGGCGACAAGGTGCCTGCCGATCTCAGATTACTCACCGCACATGGGCTGTCAGTGCAGGAAGCCATTCTAACCGGGGAGTCCGTTCCAGTAGAAAAGCACATTCAATTGGTAGCTGAAGGTTCATCTCTGGGCGACCGCACCTGCATGGCCTACTCCGGCACATTGGTCACCAGTGGCCAGGCTAAGGGCGTGGTGGTGGCCACAGGATCTGGTACAGAGATCGGTCGTATCAGTGGACTTTTATCGGAAGTAGAAACGCTGACGACACCATTGGTGACACAGATGGGTGTGTTTGCCAAATGGCTGACGATTTTGATTCTTGTCATCGCCGCTATATTGCTCGCATTCGGGTATTTTGTTGGGCACCACGATTTTACTGAGATGTTCATGGCCGTAGTAGGATTATCGGTAGCGGCGATTCCCGAGGGCCTGCCAGCCGTACTAACTATCACTCTCGCGATAGGTGTGCAGGCCATGGCACGGCGCAATGCTATCGTACGTCGTTTACCTGCTATTGAGACGCTGGGATCAGTGTCGGTGATTTGTACCGATAAGACCGGCACACTGACCCGTAACGAAATGATGGTTGCCTCGGTACTCACTCACCGGCAGCTTTTTACGCTGGAAGGCAGTGGCTACGATCCTAAAGGGGCCCTAAAGCTGGACGATGCCCATGTGTCGCCTGCAGAACATAGTGTGCTGGAGGAGCTCGCCAGTGCGGCGACACTCTGCAACGATGCCGCTCTTCGCGAACATGATGGTGTTTGGATAGTGGAAGGTGATCCGATGGAAGGAGCGCTGCTGGCCTTTAGTGGAAAAATGGATGTGAACATCCGCCAGGAGCAGGCCAGCTGGAGTCGCACGGATGCCATTCCCTTTGATGCTAGACACCGCTTCATGGCAACGCTGAATCATAATCATGAACACCAGGCCTGCCTATTTGTCAAAGGTGCGCCGGAACGAATGCTGACCATGTGCGAAAATCAGCGCGGTGCCGATGGGGTCACAGAGCCTCTGGATACGGCTTATTGGAACGGGCAGGCTGAGTCCATTGCTGCACTCGGCCAGCGTGTGCTAGCTTTTGCCGTCAAACCGGTACCGCCGAAACATACGGTTTTGGAACATGCGGATGTAGAGGGCTCGCTGACCCTGCTCGGCATGGTGGGGATGATCGATCCACCTCGAGCCGAGGCGATTATGGCAGTGGCCGAATGTCATGGTGCCGGAATTCGGGTAAAAATGATAACTGGTGATCACACAAAAACCGCCGCCGCCATTGGCAAGCAGATTGGCCTGCAAAGTAGCGAGAAAGTACTGACTGGAGCAGATCTTGATGAGCTCGATGATACCGCATTGCGCCAAACAGTAATGAACTGCGACATTTTTGCCCGCACCAGCCCAGAGCACAAATTGCGGCTGGTCATGGCGCTGCAATCCAATGGAATGACCGTGGCCATGACTGGTGATGGAGTCAACGATGCACCCGCTCTCAAACGGGCGGATGCGGGCATTGCCATGGGACAAAAAGGCAGTGAAGCAGCGAAAGAAGCAGCGGACCTTGTGCTGGCCGACGACAACTTTGCTTCAATCGTGGCCGCCGTGCGCGAAGGTCGCACGGTGTACGATAACCTAAAAAAAGTCATCAGCTGGACGCTGCCGACCAATGCGGGTGAGGCGATGACGATAATTGTAGCCTTGCTCATGGGAATGATGCTGCCCGTTACCCCCATTCAGATTCTTTGGGTCAATCTTATTACCGCCATCACGCTCGGTATTGCCCTGGCGTTTGAACCAACCGAAGAAGGTACGATGCGCCGCCCACCACGTGATCGCCATGAGCCGATATTAAACGGAGGGCTGGTATGGCATATCGTGCTGGTGTCTATCTTGTTCCTCTGCGGCGTATTTGGTACTTACCATTACGCCATCGATAAAGGCTATTCAGTAGAGTTGGCCCGCACAATCGCGTTAAATGCCTTGGTAGTGATGGAAATCTTTCATCTGTTTTTCATCCGCAATATCTACAGCACTTCGTTGACTTGGCAGGCAGTGCGCGGCACTAAAGTGGTATGGTCGGTCGTGATCGCCATCACAACGGCACAATTCGCTATTACCTACCTACCGCCGCTACAAGCCGTCTTTGCGACCGTATCTATCCCCTTTCTAGATGGTTTGCTGATCTTCGGTATTGGCGTGGCCCTGTTTGCTATTATTGAGGTCGAGAAACAGATACGACTTGCGTTCCGGCGAATGAAGGAGTCCTGATGCCAGACTTAAGTTTTATCCACGCCGCTCCCTTCTATGAATTGACCGCACTAATTGTATTGGCTGCGGCTATTGGTTTTGTTGGCGTGCTATTGCGTCAACCGAAGATTGTCAGTTTCATTGTGGTGGGTGTACTGGCGGGGCCATCGGCACTGAACAGCGTTCAATCGCACGAGCATATCGAATTACTGGCAGAGCTGGGAATCGCGGTTTTGCTGTTTTTAGTCGGCTTAAAGCTTGATTTAAAGCTTATTCGTACACTCGGGCCGGTTGCCCTTGCCACGGGACTTGGTCAGGTGGCGTTTACCTCTGCCATCGCTTATGTACTTGGCATCGCCTTAGGACTGGATAGTGTTACCTCACTCTATGTTGCGGTGGCGTTGACGTTTTCCAGTACGATCATCATCGTCAAGCTACTGTCCGACAAAAGGGAGGTGGATTCGCTACACGACCGTATTGCTGTGGGCTTTTTGATCGTACAGGATTTAGTTGTCGTGCTGGCGATGATGGTGTTATCCGCATTTAGTATTGGCACGCAGTCGGGAGCTGAAGACTCGGTATTGGCACATATTGGCAGTGTCCTTCTGTATGGATTGGTAATGCTGGGATTTGTGCTGCTCTTCATCCGTTACCTGGCAAGCCCTCTCATTAGCGGAATCGCCCGCTCTCAGGAGTTGCTCATTATCTTTGCTTTAGGCTGGGCGGCGCTTTTAGCGGCTATCGGTAGCCAGCTGGGGTTCAGCAAAGAGCTGGGTGGTCTTCTCGCCGGCATATCACTTGCTTCAACACCTTTCAGAGAAGCGATTGTGGCGCGGCTTGCTTCTTTACGCGATTTTTTATTGCTGTTTTTCTTTATTACGCTTGGCTTGCAGCTTAATTTTGGCTTACTTGGTTCGCAAGTTACCCCGGCTTTGGCATTTTCTATTTTTGTACTGGTTGGAATTCCGTTAATCGTTGTTGTGATTATGGGTACGATGGGCTACCGGAAGCGAACTGGCTTTTTGGCAGGCTTGACCGTGGCACGAATCAGTGAGTTTTCACTCATATTCATGGCCATGGCGATGGCCATGGGCTTGAGCTTGGGGCATGTCTCTGCAGATTCGCTCGGTTTGGTTGCATTAGTAGGTCTTATCACCATCGCCACATCCGTTTATATGATCACTTATTCTCACAATCTATACAGTAAGCTAGCGCCTTTTTTGAGCATGTTTGAACGCAGAAAACCTTAGCGAGAATAAGCGCTGGAGGAACATACCTGGAAGCAACCCTACGATATGATCCTCTTCGGATTGGGGTGCTATGGCAAAGCAATAGCGCATTATTTGAAAAAAGAGGGGTTTAGTCTTCTGGCTGTCGATTTTAACCCAGATGAAATGCGACGTTGGCGCAACCAGGGAAATATGGTCAGGTACGGTGATGCCAGTGATCCCGCATTCGTCAGTGACCTGTTGCTCCAAGGTGTCAAGTGGGTAGTATCCGCAATGCCACAGCATGACATTGGTGTGCTCTATGAAGATCCACGCTTATCATTGATTGAAGGGCTGAAACAGCAATATTATACTGGAGGTATAGCCGTATCCACCCAGCAATTGCATGACCAGTGTATTCTAAAAGAGAAAGGGGCAACGTTGATTTTTTTACCATTTTACGATGCGTCAGAACACGCGATTGAACGCATAAAAGCGACATCGCCTGTTTCATGCTCTAAGCCAAAAATAACTTGAATTCCAACTTATTTCAGAAAAGGTGTTTATATGAAACGATTTAACAGTCTTTTGTGTGTGGTGGATCCAGAGAGAAGTTTTGATACCGCCGTTACCCAATCCCTAAAAATAGCCAATGATCACCAGGCAGCAATTACTTTTGTATCCGTTGAAGAAGCTGCTAAATCTTGGCGTAAAGATCTTTACAGTGCAGAGGAATATACCAAGGACTACGAAGAATTAGTTGAAAAAAAACGATCTGCAATCGAAAGTAGGATATCGACAATTGCACCCGCTGTAAAAGCAAACATTGAGGTTTACTCAGGTATAGGATTTATACAAATAATAAAAAGCGTGATTAACAATCAGCACGATTTGGTCGTAAAATGCGCCGAAGATCCCGACTGGCTGAGCCGTATGTTTGGCAGCGAGGATATGCACTTACTCCGCAAATGCCCCTGTCCAGTTTTAATGTTGAAACCTGGGCAAAATGACAGCTTTCGAAATATCCTTGCAACTGTAGATGTAAATGATACGGATGAAGAACGCATCCAAGAAAATCTTAATAGGCAGGTGCTTGAATACAGTGCGACATTAAGCATCGCTGAATTGACGACGTTGCATGTCGGTAGCGCTTGGATAGCTTATGCTGAAAGTTTTTGCCGTGATAACGCTTTTTCCCTTTCACCTGAAGATGAAGTTGATGCCTATGTGGAACAGGTGCGTCGT
>Ga0075467_10002401_pt1 | contig 14743 bp, 17 predicted proteins | sample DEB08_DNA_9_FD_75067 | JGI IMG/M metagenome (GOLD analysis project Ga0075467, IMG submission 75067) | Aqueous microbial communities from the Delaware River and Bay under freshwater to marine salinity gradient to study organic matter... | ecosystem: Environmental > Aquatic > Marine > Coastal ... | reverse complement strand
GGAAGCCAAACCCTTAAACATCACCCACAAAACAGCGGATTTCGATGTCGATATTACGAATGAAAATGGCGATATTTACTATCGTTTTCGGGGGACGGTTTATCGGAGTAGTAAAAATGTAATTGAAAATGGATAATTGTCTGCCCCGAGACCTCGGGGATAATTGCAAATGCCACACAGTCTAAAAACTAAAAGTAGCTCCGTCATGCTGAACTTGTTTCAGTATGACGGGAAAGGGTTGAGGTATCTACTTAAAGAGTTGTTTTTGTTGAACCCACCCCAACCCCTCCCTAAAAGGAGGGGCTTTAAAATCCAAGCTACATCCACGGTAGTAGCTACGTTTTAGCTCCCCTCCTTTTTAAGGGAGGGGTTGGGGGTGGGTTCAAAACATCGGATGATAAAATAGATACGGGTTGAGGATTTAGGTGGTGAGATAAATAAAAAAACACTAACAAAAACTAAATATAAAAATGAAAGAAGCATTTATCATTGACGGCATACGCACACCGATTGGAAATTTTACAGGTACATTATCACCGATTCGTACAGACGATTTAGGGGCTTTGGTGATTGAGGAAGTCGTAAAACGCAATCCGAATATTCCAAAAGAGGCTTATGACGATGTGATTATGGGTTGTGCGAATCAAGCTGGGGAAGATAACCGAAATGTGGCGAGAATGTGTTTGTTGTTGGCAGGTTTGCCGTATTCTGTACCTGGCGAAACGGTGAACCGTTTGTGTTCGTCGGGTTTGTCGGCGATAATTCACGCTAATCGGGCGATAAAAGCCGGTGACGGCGAGGTCTTTATTGCCGGAGGTGTGGAACACATGACTCGTGGCCCGTGGGTCATTTCTAAGGTATCGAAGCCGTTTGGGCGAGATGCACAGATGCACGATAGCAGTTTCGGTTGGCGTTTTGTGAACGGCAAAATGCAGGATTTGTACGGCACGGACGGCATGGGAACAACGGCTGAAAACTTGGTGGATAAATACGATATTAGTCGAGAAGACCAAGATAAATTTGCGTATTGGTCGCAAATGAAAGCCGCTGAAGCTCAACGTTCGGGGCGTTTGGCAAAGGAAATTGTATCAGTCGAAATTCCGCAAAGGAAAAAAGCACCGATTATTTTTGATACGGACGAATTTATCAAACCGAATACGAGTTTGGAGGTTTTGGCAAAGTTGCGTCCTGCTTTTCGTAAAAAAGAAAATGGCGGAACCGTCACCGCAGGCAATGCTTCGGGTTTGAATGATGGGGCAGCCGCTACGATTATTGCGTCAAGCGATGCGGTCAAAAAATACGGCTTAAAGCCAATGGCGAGAATTGTCAGTTCTGCTGTGGTCGGTGTCGAACCTCGAATTATGGGCATCGGGCCAGTAACGGCATCGAATAAAGCATTGGCAAAAGCCAACTTAACGATGGCCGACATGGATATTATCGAACTCAACGAAGCTTTCGCAGCACAGGCATTGGCGTGTACTCGTGCGTGGGGCTTGGCAGACGATGACGAACGCATCAATCCAAATGGCGGTGCAATTGCGATCGGTCACCCGCTGGGTGTGACTGGTGCAAGAATCGCTTATTCAGCAGCGTTAGAGTTGCAGCTGACGGGCAAACGCTACGCATTGGTGACGATGTGTGTGGGCGTTGGTCAAGGTTATGCAGCCGTGATTGAGCGGGTTTAGGCGACTCACGCTTGCTTATCAGACCTGACGGATTTTGAAAATCGGTCAGGTCTTTTTATTTTACTTTTGTCATTTCAAGGACTGTTTCTGCAAAATTATACGTCGCTTGTCGCACATCATCTAAACCACCTTTTTGATATTGATTTGTAATCACATGACCGCCAACCTCGGAGAACGGAACGATGCGTTTTTGAGTTTTGGGTGTTTGGATAAGGTCATAAAATGCCTTTATTCTATCAATCGACACGACATTATCTTTTTCTTTTTCATTTTTGTAATAATAGCCGATAAACGTAGGCGAATGGATTTTTTTAAAAGTCGTATTCGTCATTGTTTGCTCAATTAAATCTTGTAACGCCACAATGCCTTCGATGCGGTAAGTTGTTGTCCAGTGTGGCTTGGCTTCGTCCGACATTTCTTTAATATAGTGATAATTACCGCCTTCTAACTGACGAAGCAAGGGCAAGCCCCAATGATTATTTAATAAAAATGAAGCTGGGTTTGCCAGTGCAAAGTTCGGAGAATATAAAAATTGAGCGTAAATCAAATCGGGGTTTTCGGCTGCTAAATAGCTGCTCAATGTTCCACCGGTCGAAGACGACATCACAATTATTTTTTCGCCCAAATTCGCAGCGATATTTAGGGCTTCCTTTGCAGATTCTACCCATATTTTTGGCGTAATTGTTTTAAAAGATTCATCGTCATTTAGACCATGTTGCGGAAAGCGATGCAGGTATAAATTACACCCAAAATCCCTTGCAAAGTCAGTTACAATCGGATTGCCCTCAAACGGACAAGCCGAAAAACCATGTAAAAAAACAACTGCATATGCTGTTTTATGAATAGAATCCTTGTGCCATAAAATAGCTTTATCACAGTTTTCTTTTAAGTTTTCTAACGCTGCATTCTCTTTTTCAATCGTTGTACTTACAGTTTGAATAGCGATTTTTGAGGGTTCAAACTGGCCGTCAACTTTATCAAAATTAGGCTTTGGGCCAGAGAAGTAAGCGATAATACATGCGACAATAATTCCACTAAAAATTAGTAGGCGTTTTTTAATTGTTGGTTTCATAGGTTGGTTACTTTTAGTTTATCTAATAAAGTTAGACAAATAGTTAAGATTCAATCTACATTGCTTCATCTTTTAGTTAGAAATCAAGATAAACTATATAAAAATTCCGTTCTTTGCGGTTCGAATAGAGATGGTATCAATAGCAAAAGTTACAAATTGTGAAAGGCATCACAATTTAAGATCTTGACGAAAACCTATACTACCTTGTGACGTTTATAATGGAGGGAATAATTTCCAAAAAATAAAGCAAATGGATAAATTGGTCGTTTTCGTAGTGCTTATGATTTTTGTAATTTTTATAATTTTTATAATTCCACAAATCACAACTGCTAAAACGACACAATTAGTAAAACTAAGTAAATATGAGAATTTTATTTATCGCTATGTTTAGCGTTTTGGCTTTTGCCAATTGTCAGTCACAAAAAAGTGAGCAATCACAAGAAAAAGAAGCAGCACAAGCCATCTCCGCAGTAGAACAGGGCTGGAACGAGATTATGGCCGTACATGATGAAATTATGCCAATTTCAATGAAGTTACCGCCAATCTGGGAACAAATGGACAGCCTAAAAAATACAGCAAATGACGCTGATGCTACAACAATGAAAGCAAGTATCACAACTTTGCAGAAAGTACATAAAGATATGTATGACTGGATGGCCGATTCTCGCAATATTAAATCGTCGCTTGAAGGTGCGAAAGACGAAGCTGAACTTGCTAAAATTATTCAAAAAGAGAAAAGTCGCATTAAGCAAATCAAGGAAGAGACGAATGAAGCTTTTAATAAAGCGAATGAATTGTTGAAGGAAAAAGAAAACTAATTACACCATATAGACCTTATAGATTTTGAAAATCTGTAAGGTCTAAGATTAAATAAAAACATGAAATACCTATTATTTGCATTAACAATCACGGCACTTTTCGCCTGTGATGCCGAAATTCCAAACCCTAAGAAATTAGGATATCAAGGGATTCCGACTATCGAAACTCAAGTCAATGAAAATGGTGATTCTGTAAAGGTCGAAATTCCTTTTGTCGTTCCAGAATTTAAGTTTTTAAATCAAGATAGCAACTACGTCACCAACAAAGATTTTGAAGGAAAAATCTATGTTGTAGATTTCTTTTTTACAAAGTGTCCGTCTATTTGTGTGGATTTGACCCGCAATATGTTACGCATTCACAACGAGTTTAAAGATGATGACCGAGTAGCTTTAATTTCACATTCGATTGATTATTTGAATGATTCGGTTTCTGTTTTGAAGGCACACGCCGTTGATTTGGGAGTCGAAGCTCCAAAATGGCACTTTGTCGAGTGTGACCGTGATCAAACTTACGCTTTCGCTAAACATTATATGAATACCGCAGTTGAAAACGAAGACGCACCTGGCGGCTACGAGCATTCCGGTTATTTGGTATTAACCGACACCGATGGACACTTGCGTTCGTATGCAGACGGAACAAGTGCCGAAAAAGTAGATGTCTTGATTGAGGATATTAAAATATTACTCAAAGAAATGGAGGATAGTAAGCAGTAGGCAGGTTGCAGTATTCAGTAGGCAGAAAAAATCAAAGACGTGAAATATAATAGTAAACATTATTTTAAGAATTTAAACTTTATGAAAAGTTCAAACTTTCATAAAGTTCGCCTTAGGTCAAAAGTGACTTATATCTTTGTGGTGACTGTTTTCATGGCTATAATTAATAATAGCTGCGAAGCGGATAAATACACGCATGGCAAGATTTTATACGATAATTTCTGTGTAAATTGTCATGGTGAAAATGGCGAAAACCTGGCAGAACTGATTCCGCCCTTAGCCAATTCCGATTATTTGACTAAGCATAAAGATAAAGTAGCGTGTTTGATTTATTACGGTTATAACGGCAAAATGACCGTTAATGGCAAAGAATACAATCAACAAATGCCGCCAAATCCTAACTTAAATGATATTGATATTGCTAATTTGATAAATTACATCAATAATCACTTTGGAAATGAGAACGGTTATACGCCCTTGAAAGAAGTACAACAAATGCTAAATAACTGTGAAGTCGGGCCAGAAGGAATGATGGAAGGCGAATAAAAAATTAAAAACCGTGTCGGTTTTGAAAGCCGACACGGTTTACGCTTACAGGCGGTCGATTTTTAAGAATTTACCGCCACTAATTCGGTAGCTATTATTCCCGATATTGATATTTTCACCATCATTTAATTCAAATAGATTTTCAATATCTGTCTCGATTGTATGCACACTTCCCTTCGTTTTGTACGCTAATTCTAAGTACTGCTCATTCGCTCCTATCCATTCTGTTCCTGCCAAAATTACCCTTACAGGTACATTCAATTGATGAAGTAATTTAAAGTCTTTTATATCACTATTATTATCCGCAATTAATATAATTTCCGTACGGTTTGTTTTTCGTTTATCAATAGCGTGCAATAAAGCCTCAATGTCATTTTCGGGTGAGTCTGCTCCACCGCCACCTTGCATTGTTTCCATCATTTTGCCTGTTAAAGATTCCAAATTATCCGCATCAGTATAATACAAACCTCCAATTTGACCAATTATTTTTTTGCTATCGGGTGTTTGATCTCCATCATTAAAAAATACATATTGATTGTTAATAGAATTATTCTGATCCAAAATATGCCATGATAAAATTTGGTCAAGATAAGGATACATACTTCCAGTTAAATCCGTGACAATAATTTTATTTTTCCATCTTCCTCGATTTCGATATAAGGCAGCTGCTACTTCGTCGCCTACCTGCTCAAAGAATTTTGGGTTGTCGGCCAGATTTTTTTTATCCTCAGCAGCTCGCTGACGAATCAAATCAGCTATATTTGCTTCATTCAACTTCCATGAAAAGCCACTAAAATCTGACCTTGAAGCGGCCAAAGAATCTCTAAAATCTCGGACTCTCGCCAAAGAATCCCATCGTGCAGCATACCATTCTCGTTCTAAAATTCTTCGAGCAATCGCTTTTGTCCCCAAATATTTATATCGAATATAATCCGTTCGAGTATAATTTCCCGGCTCAATATGTAAGACTTCCAAACTGTCTCGATATTCGAAATTAACCGCATAATGATTGCCTTTCGGCAAAAGCAAAGCCGCTTGTCCGTCCGCATCCGTTTCGGCAGTATAAACCTTATCTTTTCCTTGTAGATAGACTTTCTCTTCTGGCAGCGGATTTCCATCTAAATCCCAAACCATGACTTTTATTAACGCTCGTTTTAGGGTTGCTTTTTGAGTCGGAGATACAATTTGAAAAATCGTATCATTACTTACAACCTCTTTTATATCCATAAAATTGGACGTATAAGTAAACCCTGTTCGAAAGCGTAAATTTGGTTGTTTCGGTACCGTAATCAGGTGATAATTTTCATCACGCTTAAAATTTACTTGATAATCGTAGCCAATTGGCAATCGAAAAGTCGCATAACCTTGACCATTTGTTTGGGCATAATAGACTTTATTAATTGTCGGTTGCACCAGCCACACATCTAAATATTTATAGAATTTTCCTTCTTTATCTTTTAATATTAATTGAAACAAAGCTTCCGTCTCTGTTGGAGTTTTCGGTACTTTTTGTAAAATAATAGTATCAAAAGCCGCCGGTTTAGCAAGGGATAATTGACCATCATAAATGATTTTTTTAGTCATAAAACTCATTCCTTTCAATGGAATAGAAGCCGTAAATTGTTGATTCAAATAGGCGATATTATAAGTTTCGCCACGCTTTAAAATAAACTTCACCTTTCCTTGTGTCGTTGTAAATTTAGTATGAACTTCGTCTATTTTTTTAGTATTTATTGCCGTAACTTCTTGATTTTGAAGCGGTTCACCAGCTGAATTTTGAATGGAAATGATATAATTAACTTCGTCCGAATTGATAGCTTGTGCCATCATTGACACCGTAAGGAAGCACAGGGCAATCGTGAATATCTGTTTCATGTTTTTGAATGTTTGTGAGTGAGTAAAAATTTGTTTTTGTTTTTCAAGATTGAAACGGAATAACTTATGATTTTATTGAAAGTACAGATTTTTGTTTATCATAAAGTTTTCTTTTCTGCGTTCTATAAAAAGGAGTCATCTGATAAAGTCGTCAACTTTAATCGCTTGAATTGTTATATATAATTAATAATTAATTAAATTTGATTTTATCTATTATTAAAATAAAATGACGTAACATCGTTGTTACAAAATGGTATAATTGAAATGATTTATATTCAGAATAAGCTATTCAAAATTTTCTTTCTACTATTCTTTAGTTGTTTATCGGTCGTTGCTTTTTCGCAAGAAAACTTACGGGTGAAAGCTAAAAAAGGGGAAGGTGTTTTTTCAATTTTAAAAAAATATAATCTCAACGGTTCATCTTGTAATAAGACACATTTCTATGAGTTAAACAATCTAAAAAAAGGAGATGGTTTAATAATCGATGTTGAGTACGAATTACCGATTTTTGTCCATGTTTATAATGGAAAAAGTATTCGTTCGACCTTGGGCATTAAAGACTATAACGAAGCCGTAAAAATTCAGAATTATAATGACGCCTTAAAAAAGTCAAACGTAAAATCAGGCGATTATCGAAAAGATAAAGTGCTTTGGGTGCCTTATCATCTGTTTGTTTGCCCTGATGAAACTGATGTGCCTCCAATCACGAGTACACAAGAAAGAATTTTCCCTATTTTCGGTGAGAAATATCAGAAAGTGCCACTAAAAAGTACAAAGCTGAAAGGTAAAGTTTATTATATTGTTTCGGGACATGGCGGCCCTGACCCAGGTGCAATAAATCGAGCGAAAGGTTGGAAAATATGTGAAGATGAATATGCTTACGATGTCGCTTTGCGATTAGCGAGAAACTTGCTCGAACATGGTGCAATCGCATATATGATTATTCGAGATAATAATGATGGGATTCGTTCGGGAACAACGCTAAAATACGATAAAGACGAAGTTTGTTGGAAAAACCATGCGATTCCATTAAGCCAAAAAGCAAGACTGACACAACGTTCTACGGCAATTAATACCCTTTATGGTTATTACAAACAAAAAGGCTACAAAGAACAATATGCACTGATGTTGCATATTGATTCCCGCAAAAGTAACAAGCGAATTGATGTGTTTTTCTATCATCATGCAACAAGTCCGAAAGGTAAAAAATTAGCCTTGCACCTACAAAAAACGATCAAAAAAAAATATGCTAAATATCAAAGAAATAGAGGCTATTTAGGAAAGGTGACAGCGAGAGATTTGCACATGTTACGAGAAACAAAACCGACGAGTGTCTATATCGAAATGGGTAATATTAAAAGTGAAGCAGATTTACAACGCTTCCTAAAAGAAAGTAACCGACAAGCTCTGGCTAACTGGCTTTTTGAAGGTTTGGCAGGTTATAAACCATAAAGAAATGAATTCATTTAGAAATCCTACACCGCAACAGATTACAATCTACACGGCTCTTTATACCGCCTTATCCGTTTTGACGGTGATGTTAGTGTATAGCTTATTGACAGGAAGTTGGCCATCGTGGTTAATGCTGTTTTTAGTAACGGTTACGACTTTCGTCACGGCTTTTTATATATTCGGTTTTTACTTACGTAAATATATTTATCGTAAGATAAAAGTCATTTATAAGTCAATACATAGCTTGAAAATGCCAAAAGACCAAAAGCAAAAAATCAAAGATTTTGATTTTGATAGTCATATCATTGATGAGGTCGAAAAGCAAGTCATCGAGTGGGCGGCACAGAAGGTTGAAGAAGAAGCACAACTCGCTCCGATGGACGATTATCGCCGAAATTTATTAGGCAATATTTCGCATGAGTTGAAAACACCAATTTTTAATATTCAAGGGTACTTGCATACGCTTTTAGACGGTGCAATTCACGACGATCGAGTAAATGAAAAATATCTCAAACGCTCTGCTCAAAATTTGGAACGTTTGAACAGCATTGTCGAAGATTTGGATATTATTTCGCAAATTGAAGGGCAACAAATGGATATGGAGTTTCAGCGATTTGATATTCATAAATTAGCCGTTGAAGTCTTGGACGACTTAGAACTCAAAGCGAAAAATAAAGCCATTAAGCTACGTATCAAAGAAGGCTGTAATCGACCATATTTTGTCGAAGCAGACAGAGATAGAATTCGTCAAGTATTGGATAATCTGGTCAACAATGCGGTTAAATACGGTAATCCAAATGGCTATGTTCAAATCGGTTTTTATGATATGGATATTAACCTTTTAATCGAGGTGTCAGATAATGGAATCGGTATCGATAACCAGCATTTGAACCGCTTGTTTGAGCGATTTTATCGAGTGGACAAAGCACGTTCGAGAGAAGAAGGTGGAACAGGTCTGGGACTATCTATCGTCAAGCATATCGTAGAAGCACACAATCAAACGATCAATGTACGAAGCAGTAAAATGGTCGGTTCTACATTTGGATTTACATTAGAAAAATCGAAAGAATAATTGTTAAAGTAATGAGTAGAATCATCGTTGGGTTGTTGTTACTTCGCCTATACGAAGCAACAACAATTCAACAATTTAGGTCAACACCAATTTTCCTTCTCTTCATGCTTGAAATACGCCATTGGTTTAAGCTTTATTTTATAGAAATTGAAACCATTCGTCGCTTCTTCAATAATATGAATCATTTCAGTACCTGGATTAATCGGAGGAAAATAAGCCTTAAACTTTCGTTTGTAGCGTCCTGTAAAATCTAATTTTGCCGGCAAAAGCGGAATGTTACTCGCTTTGATTAAATAATGTTTTTTATGCGTTTTAGCATTTTTGATATACATATTTTTGCTTAACGCAATCCAACCGCCGACAGGATATTTATCTTTTGAATCAAAGTAAAAATGAACAATTGTGTATTTACTCGTAATTTCAATTTTCGTAATTTCTACCTCTTTCAAAGATTTTGCACCGTAAGTAGGATTGATATAAACTTGAGCATTCGTCATGACCGCAACGCAAAAAGAGAAAAAGGTGATAAATAATAGTTTTTTCATACTTATAGGTGTTGATTGTAGATTAGAACTGATAATGCAATAAATCTACCTTTATTGTATTATCAATCCTTATTAAAAGATTGTAAGCGACCGTTTACAACTGTTTTGAACTTATATTGTCTATTATATAAACTTTAACAGACGGATCAATTTCAACAAAGTTGATTGAAGTCTTTTGGAAATACAATTTTTTAACGGTTTTTAATTCTTAGTAGTTTATCTTTTGGGCATGATTTTTAAATAGAACGGCTTTTTATGAACATTCCTAAAAAATAAATGATTTCAGATATGAAAACTATTCATAAAAACTTACATTCAATAATTTTTAAATTATAAAACTTACAACATGAACAGAATTTACGCTTTAATTTTAGCGGCTTTCGCAATTACTGCTTGTCAAAGTGAAACCGCAACTACGCAACAACAAAGTACGCAACAGCAAGAAGATACTTCGGTAGTAACTTTAACAAGTTCGGGAAGTTCGACAGAATTTCCAGACGCAACCTTGAAAAGTTTTACCTATGACAATGGTAAATTCAGCTACGATTATGATGCTACAAATTACGAATTAGGTCAACAAACGACAGATGATCGCTCAAAAATGTGTGCTAACTCTGGAAAAGGACAACACATTCACTTTATCGTGAATGACGAACCTTACAAAGCATTTTATACCGCAGATTTTGAAAATAAAATGGAAGATGGCGAATACCATATTTTGTCGTTTCTTTCTCGTTCTTACCACGAAAGTATCAAAAATGGGAAGGCACATTTGGCACAAACCGTCAAATTCGAAGGTGGAAAAATCACTTCGGCTGAAGATATTACAACGCCAATGTTATTTTATAGCCGCCCGAAAGGAACTTATACTGGCGATGATACGAAAAAATTATTGTTAGACTTTTTCATCGTCAACACAGAACTATCAAAAGAAGGTAATCAAGTGAAAGTCACCGTCAACGGTGAAGAAATTGCAACTGTTGCAGAATGGAAACCTTACTTTTTAGAAGGTTTACCAATGGGAACAAATACAGTAACCTTAGAATTGATAGATGCAGAGGGTAATACCGTCGAAGCTCCGCACAATCCTGTTACTCGTACGTTTGACTTGATGGCAGCCGCTCCAGTAGAATAATTGATTTGAAGTGAAAACGCTTCCCTTTCCGAAATGCTCCATTCGAACAACGGAAAGGGAAGTTTTTTAATGACCAAATATCGTTTAATAAAGCCATTATTACCTAATCCCTCTCATTTTCTAAAAAACTTGCATTTAAAAAATTACGCTGCTTTTGAGATTTCACCAATAATAAAAAGAGTAAATCAGATGAAGTTGTTTCAAAATCTGGGGCGACGTATAAGTTTTAATAAACTAATTATCAATAACTTACCTGCTTTTCGATATTCAAAATCGTTTCAACCAATTTACTCTTTCAAAAAAACGTACTCACCGTCTTTAGATTTTTTCTTCTTCCTCGAGTAACTGAATCGGTCTTTCGATGCTACTCTCAAGCGATATAAACGTTTCAGTACGCTGAATACCTTCGATACGTTGGATTTTGTTCAAAACTCTTCTTAAATGATCCGTGTCTTGACAAATAATCTTGGCAAAGATATTATACAAACCAGTGGTGTAATGAGCACTCACAACTTCAGGGATTTTCTTCAAATCAACAGAAACATTGGTATAAAGCGAACTTTTATCCAAATAAATCCCCAAAAAGGCACAAATATCGTAACCTAATTTTGTGTAGTCCACATCTAAACTGGCACTTTTTACGATTCCCATCTGTTCCAATTTTTTCATACGAACATGAATCGTCCCACCAGATACATACAGTTTTTTAGCTATATCCGTATAAGGTGTTTTGGCATCTTCCATCAAAACAGAGAGAATTTGCCTATCTAATTTATCAATATCTGTAATTTTACTCATAGCTGATTTTATTATAAAATATGCAACCAATATCTACTTTTATTTCAAATTTTCAAAAAATAGTATAAAATTTTACCTTAATATTTATTAATACTTAAAACTATGTGATATTTGTGATATAAATACTTGAACATAATTAACAAACTATTAAAACTTGCTTTTTTTGCGTTCTGCATCTAAATAAAATGCTTCTATAGCTTGGCTATATTCATTTTTTTTACATTATAAAAAATAGCTTCGTTTTAATTCGTTTCAATTCGTTTTAAAAACTTCATAAAATGGAACACAACGAAAAAAACTTACACGCATCTCAACTTGGTGATTCCAATTTTTCGGACAAATTGCAACACTATTTGGGAGAGTTTGTTTACGGCGGTATTGATGGTAGTGTAACGACTTTTGCCGTAGTCGCTGGCTCGACTGGTGCAAATTTAGATTCTTCTATTGTCATTATATTAGGCTTTGCTAATCTTCTGGCAGATGGATTTGCGATGTCTGTAGGTAGCTATTTATCTGCCAAATCCGAACGAGCAATTTATGAAAAACATAAACAAACAGAATACTGGGAAGTCGATAATTTACCTGAATTAGAGCGGCAAGAAATCCGAGAAATTTATCAAGACAAGGGTTTTGAAGGAGAACTTTTGGAGCAAGTCGTGGAGGTAATTTGTAGCGATAAAGACCGCTGGGTCAATGTAATGATGAAAGAAGAACTCGAAATGATTCCGGATATAAAATCACCACTTGCGACAGGTACAACGACTTATATATCCTTCATTTTAGTTGGTATCATCCCATTGATTGCTTATGTTTGGGATTATGCTATTCAACCTTTAGCCAACCTATTTTGGATCGCTTCAACACTCACAATGCTTGCTTTTGTGGGCATCGGTTGGTTAAAATCTTATGTGACACAGACCAGCAAAACCAAAGGCATATTAGAAACGTTATTATTAGGTGCTTTGGCAGCAGCGGTTTCTTACTTTGTAGGAGATATTTTAGAACAATTAATACATTAGTGTTAAATTGTTTAAACGTTTAGTTGTTCCAATATTGAATTAACAATCGAACATTTAAATAATTAAACATTTCAACAAACAAATAACAATGCTTTCAGAAAAGGTTTTAAACGCTTTAAATAAGCAGATCGAGTTAGAAGGTTATGCTTCGTTTTTATATTTATCAATGGCGTCATGGTGCGACAAAGAAGCCTTAGCAGGTTGTTCGGCTTTTATGCGTCGTCAGTCAGATGAGGAAAGAGAACACATGCTCAAATTATTTGATTATATCAGCGATAGAGATGGTTTTGCATTAACGCCATCAGTTGCTCAAGTGCCGCACGAGTTTGACTCGGTACAAGATATGTTCAAAATGGTTTATGCACACGAGCAAAAAGTTTCGGCTTCTATTAATAATATCGTGACACTTTGTCAAGCCGAGAACGATCACACCACACAATTATTTTTACAATGGTACGTTGGCGAACAACAAGAAGAAGAAGCTTTAATGCGTAGCATCTTGGATACGATTAAGCTGATTGGCTCTGGCCCGCTAAGTCTGTATTATATTGACAAGGAGATTGATAAAATTAATGCGGCTGAATTAAAGGCAGAAGCGGCTGAGGAGGAGTAATTGAGTTTTTACTTTATTCTATAATGGGCAAAAGTCCCACAAAAAAAGCGTCCCGAACATTCGGGACGCTTTTTTATATACTGAAAACTTTAGTGAATATCTAACACCAAGGTCAAATTTTGAATATTTCTAATCTTCGACGTGCCGCCTGCTTTTTTAGGAGGTTGCACATAACCGATTTGTACGTCAATTAACTGTTTACCCTTCGGCAATACTCGGTTTTTGTAATGTCTGTTAGAAATTTGTGTAATCGTAAATCCTTTGTAACCGAATTGATTTGCCACAAATGCTTCTACTTCTTCCTGCGAAAATATGGTATTGTTATCCAACTCCATCAATGTAAAGTTTAAAATTGTAATAGAATGATTTTAAAAAAATTGTGTTATCGTGTTACCATATTGACTTAGAGTAGTAAATCGTATAAAAATCAATGAAGCCTCTCCCAAAACTTGGGAAAGCTAAAGACTCTTGTACGCTTTTACCATCTAAATAATGGATAATTTAAAACATTCCTCTGAACGTTCTATTGCTAATTTGCAACTTAAAAATTACCTCAATACCCAAACACGTAACTTTATTAATGAACATTTTTCATTTCAGTTTGCTAAATTAAAAACTTTCACTAAAATTGCTACTATTAACATAAAAAAAATGTGAAATACGAATTATTAATTTAATAACGTTTTCTACTTTTATAAACATCAAAAAACGTAAATCAAATTTATGAACATTAAATCATCAGTTACAGTTGTAAGTTTTGCCCTTTTATTTGTAGTAATATTAAGCAGTTGCGGAAATAATAAATCTTACATTCTTGAAGGAACGACGACGTTTGATGAATCAACTTGGGTTCAAGCGGATACATTGGAATACAACGTAAATATATCGGATACGACAACCCGCTATAATATAGGCATGACTCTAAAGCATAATAAAGATTATACGTATCAAAATATCTATTTGATGATTTACACGACTTTTCCTGACGGAAAACGATATAGCAAACAAGTCAATATCGATATTGCGGATAAAACCGGGAAATGGTACAGCGACTGTTCGGGGAATACTTGTACTGTAGAAATCGATATTCAAAGAGAAGCAATTTTCAATCAAGCTGGAAAATATACTTTTACGATTGAGCAATTTACGAGAGATGAACAATTATCTAATATTCAAAGTATTAGCTTTTATATAGAAGATACGGGAAAGAGTAGATGATAAATTATAGATATTTACCAATTTATTTCGAATCACAACATAAGATAACTAACTGATTATGAAATGATAAGGTTTTAAAACTTTATGGATTTGTAGAAACAACACAGTTCAATATATTCGTAGGTAGTAAGTAAACTTGATTTTACTTACTACCTACTACCCTACCTACTTACTCTCTTCC
>Ga0075467_10002399_pt1 | contig 14743 bp, 13 predicted proteins | sample DEB08_DNA_9_FD_75067 | JGI IMG/M metagenome (GOLD analysis project Ga0075467, IMG submission 75067) | Aqueous microbial communities from the Delaware River and Bay under freshwater to marine salinity gradient to study organic matter... | ecosystem: Environmental > Aquatic > Marine > Coastal ... | reverse complement strand
CGCAGTCTCATTCGGGCGTAGCGGTAATTGCACCACCTGCACCCGCGGATCGGCCAGCGCTGCCATAGCCGCCGCAACATCGTCAACCGATACCCCTACCAACCCAATCTTGCCTGCCGTCTGCGCGGTTTCCAGCGCGCCAACGGCATCGCCGCGCTGCAACACCTCAACCTGCGGGCTATGCAGGAAAAAAATCTCGACACGAGGGCGGTTCAATCGCCGCAGGCTTGCCTCAAGACTTTTGCGCAGAAAGTTTGGGTGCCAGCAGGTTGGCATGGGCTTGGCGCGCGCTATCGCCACAACCCGAGCGCTGCACCACCCCCTGCAGCATGCCTTTCACTGGCACCAAAAGGCGCTTCTTCCAATCCAGATATTTGCCCGCCTTAGAACAGATGATGCAATCGTCGCGCGAGCCAATCGCTTCGGCCAAAAGCCGTTCACTGTCACCTTGGCCATAGATGTTGGACGTATCGAAAAACCTTATCCCTTCGACCAAGGCACGCTCTAACAACAAGCGAGCTTCCTCTTTTGACGGGCCATTGACCGACCCAATACGGCTGCAACCCAAACCAATTTGCAATGCGTGGGGGGGCAGGAGGTTGGGGCGAAAAGGTGCGTGCATTGGCCTACTTCCGGACTTGGGATTGCAAAAGCTGCAACAAGCCATGCCCCTTTTGCAACGCATCTTGCGGGGCTGGGCCATGGCCAATCCACGTTAGCAAACCATGGCTGTTTTGGGCTGCATTGTGCAGAAGGTCGACGAGGGGGCTTGGGCTCAAATCAATACTGTTTGCCGGATCAAGCCTGCCATATCGGCTGGCACAAACCGAAGAATAAGGGGGATCGGCACTGGCCCCTAAAAGCACGCAGAGCCGCGCCGACTGCCCCAAACTGGCGTGGCGCAGCGCAAAACCGCCATCCTCAGCGGAAATGTCCCAAGAGGTCGGGATCAGCCAACGCACCTGTCCTCGCCCTATGCCGACCCAATAATCCGCGACCAACCAACCCAATCCGGGCCAATACCGCACTGCTCGTGCCACCGTTCCGGGGGCCGACGAAAACTTGCCCGCCAACGTGTGCAGATCTAGTAGCGAGCTGTTAAAAAACGATGCCTGCGCCAAATTGGCCACCTTAAATGCGCCAAAGAATTCCACAGGCTCATGGCCCACCCAAATCGGGCCGTTATGCGCTGCCGCACTACGTTCGCGCGCGCGCTCAGGGCCGGTATTATAACGCGACGTACCCGGATCAACGATCAGCCGCTCGCCGCCAAGCGAAACCTCAACGGACAAGAAATCGGCATGCCCATGGCCGGGGTTCCATGCGGGTCCAAGCGGGCCTGCATCCATCAGACAAACATCCTTGCCTTTCGAAAGCCGCCCATAACCGCCTTGCGGCAAAATACTGCGACCATCGGGTGCGGATGGGCCCGTCCAAACCGGCACCTCGCCGTGCCACGCATCATTGAACAGCGCCACCTCACCATCGGAATGGCATAGCAGCGCAAATGCTTCGCGCACCGCCTGCGCACGGCTGCGCAACAAGGTTTGCAATGGCAGTGACAGAAACGGAGTCTCGGCCATTACGGCCAAGGCAGCCATGCTTAGCCCTTGATACATGGGTGAGCGTTCGACTTGCACGCCATCCACCGCGATAGTTTGCGTCACAAGATGCATAACCCACTGCTCAAGCTTTTTAGCAATCGCGGGCGGGACGCTTTGTGCATGGCTAAAATACAAGCACAGCGCCGCAAGGTTGCGTTCCAGATGGTTATTGCACAATTCATGCTCGATATTGTCCAATAAAAAGGCCACGTTAAGGCGCAAGAATTCAGCCAGCTCTACCTTGGAACTTGCATCCAGCCTCCTCCGTTTTTGCGCCATCACAAGACCTGCACCCAGCGCGAGAATGCGGTGGGATGCGGCATAGGGAAACCAAAACCCAATGAACGCACCCTTAGCCGCAAAGTCACTATGCGCGCGGGCGTACCTTGCAAGTGTTGTGGCAAGTCTGTGCGCGCAAGGGTCGCCCTCCGACAAAAGCGGGCATAGAAACCCCATATGTGCAAGCTTTACACGCCACATCTGATGGTCGCCCTCGGCCGGAATAGAATGTGCCCAATCGATCCGTTTAGGTCCACCAAACGCCACGCTCTGACCATTCAGCGAAACGGTGCCGCCCGCAAGCCCAGGCACCATTTCGCGGTATTCGGCGTTATAGAACGCGGCCAACGCAACAAGCCCCGGCCCCGGCGCAGTTGCCCCAGAGGCCAGCAACGGAAGGTGGCGCTGCCGTTCAGTGATCCGGTCGCGATAAGCTTTCGGTATGCGAGGCACCAGCAGGTTGCGCAGCATTCGGCGCAGCATGAACAGACCCATCCGAGGGGACAGCCTTCGGGCCGCCCGCAACAAAGCGAATAGGCGGTGAAGCCTCATCATGCCGCCTGCTCCGGATCCCGACGATGCGGCAACGGCACTCGCCGGGTCATTGCACCGACTGAAAAGATGACCACACAATACCAGCTTTGCGGGTCCACAAAGGCCGAACCTGCGTACCAAACGATACATGCACAGACCAGACTGCGCCACGGCGTGGCGACCCCAAGGCCCTGCAGCAATCGTGCAGCCAACGCCAGAAAGATCACGCCCCCGACCGCACCCAGATAAATCCACATCCACCAAAACCCGTTTGACATCAGGTCGGCGGCAGGCAGAGGCCCGTACCACGGAAACAAACCAAACGCCCCGTTTTGGTTCCATATCCCGACGATGATAGGATAGACGGCATCATTCTGCCCAATACCAAACCCGTAAAACGGGAATGCCGCCAAAGCATCAAAGCCCACCAAATGAGCCGACCCAATCCGGCCAAAGAAACTGCCGCTGGACAAGTGCATCCCCGCCGTCTCACCCACCAACCGGAAAAAGCCGTCTGTACCCACCAACGCCACAAGCAATGCCCCTATAAGCACAATGGCCAAAACCGATGCCTCGCGCAGGCTGCGCGGCCAAAAGTGCCAAACCATCAAGGCCGCAACATAAAAACCCGTCTTGAAACTAGGGACGACACAAAAACTGATCGCAAGCATCGCACCCAATTCCAAGAAAGAGCGAAGGCTGCCACGTTGCTTGTTCAACATGAAATTCATCGCACTAAGCGACGATAAAGTATCGGCAAGAAACGATGGCTCACTTGCAAAAACTGTGGTCCGCACCCGCCCATAAAGCTGCAGATCGCGGTCCTCTGCGAGATAGACGAAACGGCCACTGCCTGCATAAAGCCAGTCGCGGACCTGATCGAAAAACCCTTTCAGAAACAAGACTTCCGCAAGGGCCAGCAAAATCATCACAATCCAGATCATCGTCAGAACGCCGCGCAATCTATCAGCTTTGATCAGCCCAAGCGCAAAGATCATCGCCAAGGCACCAGTGATTGACGCGGTCAGTTGCAGAATGCTTGTGACCGAAGCGCCATAGCTGCTACCGCCCCCCGCCAAAGGTTGCAAAACCACAAAGCCAAGCATCAGCACATAGATCCCACCAATTTTTCGCAAGATCACCGGCGCAAACCAAAGCGCCACCACGCCCGAAGCCGCAAGCATCAGATACATCGGCACCAAAATATTGCCATTCGCATAGAGCGACAGTCGAAGGTGCGCGCCGAGAATATAGACTACCATCAAACCAAGGATCAGCCGCTCGCGGCCAAGCTTCAAGCGATCCGCAGGGCAGTCCAAAAGGTTGGCATCAGGCTGCATTAGCGCGGCGGTCATTCCTGCCCCCTCTGGGCCCAAGCAAGCCCCCAAAGCACCGCGCCAGACATAGCGCCGATTATCAACGCCGTCGCAATTGCGCCTTGAATTTGAAAGGCTGAAATCAACACGATCCCAAGGCCAATGCGCAGCACGGTCATCACGCTTTGAGTTACGGCCTGCACCATGGCGCGGTCCGATGACATGAAAATCTCCGCGCCAAACTCGGCCACGCCGCGCAGCAATGGCAACGCGCCCAGCACGGGTAAAATCTGGACAAGTCCCTCAAATCCCGGGCCGAAAAGCCGCGCGGCGACAGGGGCAAGCAACCAAAAGGCAAGCCAAACCACCACCCCGTACGCGATCACAACCGGCAAGAAACGGCACGACATATCATAGGCTGCGCCACTGCCCTCCACCCCTGCGCGAAACAAACGCGCTTGCCCCAAGACCCGCAAGGCGCGCGGCACCATCGCCGCGCCGTCCATCAAGCGCGCGGCGATGGCATAAACTGCAACCATGACCGGGCTACCAAACAGCCCTAAAAACAGCTTGTCCCCTTCGCTTTGCAGCGCAAGGTTCAGCCATGTTATCGAAAATCCAATGCCATTGCGATAGTCGAACCGCGACAGCGACAGCGGGCTTGGCCCGATGATCCGCCGCACGATTTCAAGCACAGCGCCGAGCACGCAAAAACTAGCCACCGCATAAAGGCCCGCAAAAACCACCAGCCGCTGATCCGGTGCAACAAGGACCGTTAACAAGCACACAATCGTCCGGGCAATCGGCATCAAGCAAATCATCAATGCCGCGCGCACCTGCTCTTCGCGCGCAATAAACAGCGACCAACTCGTGGTCAAAATCCGAGCAGCCAGCAGGTCAGCACTGGCCACCACCACAATCACCCAAAAAGGAATTTTCTCGTCTGTCACATACCATGCGTCCGCCACTACCAACGGCAATAGCAACGGAAATGTTGCCAAAGACATTGCCTGCGCCTGCCCAAAGGCCTGCGCCGCGCGTGTTCCATCACGCGCCACTTCGCGCATCACAAGGCCACCCGCGCCAAACCCGATAAAGGACGAACCGATCACAGCCACCGCAACGATCAGGAAAAAGTTGCCCGTAGCATCCGCACCAAGAATACGCGCCGCAATGATGAAATAAACCAATTGCAAAAGCGTGGGGCCAGCCTGCCCGACCAAAGCCCAGAAAAATCCGCGCGCGCGACCGGAGTCAAAAACTGCCCTGATCCGGAATGTGACAGTCATTGTCAGACCAATACCTCGCTATCACGCTCAGCCACTGCGCGCATAAGCGCCTCAGCCCGGCTTTGCCATCCAAATTTGCTTGCGCAATCGGCAAAGGCCCGTTCATGCAATTGGTTCAGCCGGTCCGTATCGTCGATCACGCCAAGCACCAAATTCAGCAGTGCTGCAAGCGTGGGCGCACCCAAATACCCCGCACCTTCGGGCGTCGGCAGTCCGTCAATAGCGCCCGACAAACCAACAATAGGCAGCCGCCCGAACACATGCGACAAAAGCCGCATCTTGAATCCGCCACCCACCGTATCGGCAATCAAGCCCATCCTGGCCGAGGCAATCAACGCATCCATATCCTCCACAAAACCAAGGGTTTGCGCCTTTGGATACCGCGTCTGGATCTCGCGGCGCAGGCCATCCTCGATATCGCCCGCAATCACTGTTTCAACACCTGCTGCGCACAAATGATCATAGGAAATCGCCAGCCAGTGCAGCAATATCTGACGCTTTTGTTCCGATTTTCGCCCCCCCAACAAGAGCACCCTGCGCGGCGTGTCGGGGCCAATCTGGCGCGTCGCTGTCACAGGGCCATTGTAGCCGGGTGCAAAGGGCAAATACTTGCGCCCACCCGCGATCTTTCGAAACGGCACCAGATCGGCAGTATTGATCACCGTCACGACATCACAGCCCCGCAGCAAGGCCACCTCACTTTGCTTTACCTTTTGCAAATCGCGCGCGGCCAACATTCGTTTGGCCCGACCAAGCCTATAAGTGCCGTATTTCCCCGCCCGTGTCGGGTATTCATACTCATGCGAGATATAAACCAAACGGGTGGCAGGCCGTTTGATCCGATAGGCCAAGGCCTGCGGCAAAGCATGCGCAAGGCCAAGGTTGTCAAGCACGATGGCATCCCATTGCTCGGTCAACAATTGCACGAGCCTTCCACGGTAATCGCGTGTCGCCCCTTTCCACGCGATCAACGGCCAGCGCGAAAAAATAGACCCCGCCCGCCCGCGGCGTTGCGGCCTTACGCACTGCCAATCGATAGTCGGGCAGGCGATGGCGGGATCGGACCGATGCAATCCACCACTGTCAGCGCATAGAACCGTCAAAGCGCCCAAAGGTGCCAGCGCCTCGATAATGCCGCGCGAATAAACGGCATCACCAGCGGTGGCGGGCGGGTAAGGATAAACCTTGGTAAGATAAAGAACACGCGGCCCGACATTTGTCTGCGCATTTGCAGGATGAAACTGGTGTGCCATGCAAATTGAACCCATCAAACCTTAACGCGACGTAGCCGGGGCCCACGTCACCACCACTTGGCCGCGCATCGCCCTGAAAACCCCAATCTGCGTCGCGATCAGCGCCAAAATGATTTCCACACTCTGCCCCAACACCCCCGACTTTGCCCGCAGCCCCATCGCGGCCACCACCAGAACAGCCGTCAAAAAAAGCGCGCCAACCAGCCATGAAACTGACAGCACCAGCCCGACAAGTGCCAGCGCGCCAACCATCAAGAACAGCCCCCCAAACCAACGCAGCAGCTTGTGCGAGACATATTTGAACACATCAATCGTCGCCATGCGCCCAAGTTGTGGCGCAAGGTACCGATGGGTATGAAAGGCCCGCGCAGCGATGCGCATCTTTCGGCGAAACTCCTCAGACCGCGCCGATACAAGGCGCTCATAAGCGACAACATCCTCGACTGCGATCAACCGCTTGCCCGCAAACACCACCGCCATCGACACCGTCATATCGTCCAGCACCGTATCGGGAAAACTGGGGTAAAGCGCGCGGCGCACTGAAAAGATCGACCCATCCGCGCCCATCACATTGCCACTACGCGACTCGGCGGCTTTGATCCGCTCTTCCAGTCGCCAGTACAATCCACCAACCGATGCCGTAGCAGATACCCCCTCGCCCAGATATTTTAGAGTGCCACAAACGCCGCCCACATCGGGGTCACCGTACCATGCCAGCAAATTGGCCAGCGCCGCCTCATCCAGCAACACATTGGCATCAGTGAACACAAGGATATCACCCTGCGCCTGTTCCGCCAGCCGTTTCATCCCATGTGCCTTGCCGCAGCGACCCGCGCCGCGCAGCACCGACACCAAATCAGGTCGCGCCTCAAGCTGCTCGCAACTGTCATCTGACGACCCGTCGTCAAAGGCCAGCACCTCAAGGTCTGGATACCGCGCCTTGAGCATAGCAATATTGCCGAGCTTTTCCGCGATCACCTGACCTTCGTTATAGGCACAAAACAGCATCGAGATGCGGCCAGTATACCCGTTCGCTCGCGCAATGGGCTTTGAGGGCAAAACCCGCAAAATCGCAGGGAAAACCAAATAGGGGTATAGGACAAGGCACGCACATCCCCCCAACACTGTCCATAAAATAATTTCCATTATAACTACCTAAGGGTGAATTTATAGTCAGGGATTAACTCTGATTGACGTTGGCCAAATAATCGCGTGTGTCAAGCATTGTCAGTGGATATCCCTTTAAAAAGCCCTGCCTAAGACTTTCCGCCTCTGATCCAATGAAAAACGGCCGCCGTATTTGGCCACCAGCGTTCGGTGCGGTTAACCAATATTAGACATTTGCAGACAGGTTTTGGACATGATCCCTCCGCAATGAGGGGCGACGCTTACCATCACATCAGGAGATCAGATATGAGCAACCCTTTCGATTCCCGCAGCGCAAACCTGAGCGGCCCCGCCAGGGATATCGTACCCGTGACCCCAAGTGATACTGTAGAAATGGCGACAGTTGCTTTGGCACTTTATGTCGCGCGCGGCGGGTTTATCAGCCTGTTGACCGAACGCAACCAATCCCGTTTGGTTGAGGTTGCTGACTATTCCCTGCTGCCTGTCGCAACCCGCCGTGTGAATGCAACCGGGACAACGGCCACTGGGATTCACGCCTTGGTGATTACATGATGATTGGGGTCGGAACGGGGGTCACATCCGCCCTCTGCCTTGGGGCCAGGCGGGCACCTGGCAACCTGTTTGGGGCCACCAATACGGGGTTCTGGTTTGATCCATCTGTTGCCAATAATGTGTTCCAAGATGCGGCAGGATTGGTTCCCGTGACAAGTCCGTCCCAACCCGTGGGGCGGATTTTGGATCGTAGCACAAATGGCTCTCACGCCAGCCAGACAACCGCATCTGCGCAACCCAGTTTTGCGCGAATGCCCCAAGGCGGACGCCGCAACCGGTTGCCCAACAATGGCAATACCGGAGCAGTTTTGGGGGTGATCGGCGCAGGCGGTGCCGCACCCATAGGGCGCGACGCCTCCTCGGGGCTGACGCGCACGATTGTCGGGTTCGGCGATGTCGGCGACATGCCCTATTTCGACATTCGTTTCACCGGAACCTTGTCGGGCGGCATGTTTGTGAACCTCGCAGAAACAACAGGAGTGCCTGCGATTGGCGACCAAACTTGGATCACATCCGCCCACCTGCAAATCATCGGCGCGGTCGCGGGGGTCGATGCCATCACAATGATCCAGTCAACCCGGCTGGCAGGTGGCACGCTGAAATTTACATACAGCGCGGCGTCCATCGGCTTTCCTACCACACTGACCCGATTTTCAACCGTCGCAACGACTGTTTCAAACGCCGACGGGACTGCAGGAAATGTGGCTTTCATGCTGCCTTACCTGCGGCTCAACTGCATCGGGGCGGTGGATATTACGGTGCGCATCGCGGGCGCACAGGCTGAACGCGCCACGGCCATAACCCCCCTCCAGGTTGTCCGCACGCATGTCGATATAACTGAGGCTGGCCTGCCAAGCCGTTTTGCCTTGCTCAACGATCTGGTTGATGACGCGATGACCGTCACCTTACCTGCAGGCACATATACGGTGGCCTTTGGCGATGATAACGGCGTGACGGTCCTGACTGGCCAAACGGTTTCCGGAGCCTACACCATCCCCGGCCCCGCCCGACTGTATGGCGCAGTCGCGATTAATCGGACGCTGAACCCCACCGAAACCGCCAGCCTTACATCATGGCTAAACGCGCGGCGGCCCTGATAATGGCCCCACCTGCAATTCCTTGCTTCCAGATCCACCAAAGGGCCGCATGACAAGCATTTGGTCCGCTACGTTTTCGACAGGTTGCCATCACCGTTGAAACGGGCGGGCCAAATCCCGCCCCCCCAATCAACACATTTTTTAGATACATTTCGGATCACATACAGGCTCGCGCACCCATTTTGATCGCCTGACTGCCGCTAATGGTGATCACACCCATTGTCGTTTTTCGCGCCTCTTTGATAAACCACGCCCGCATTGCAGCAGGATAGTGGTCAGCCATCACCTGCGACCAATATTCAAACTGATCCGGCGCCAGTGACACACCATAATATTGCGATTGCGGCCCGTGAAACCCAAGCCGCGACGACCGCGCCACGCAGGTATTAGGCAAGCCCAAAAGCATGGTACAGGCCGACACACATTCCCCCCTGATCTCAATCCGCGTGCCTGCCAGCCGCAACTGTGCAATCTCGTGCAAACGGTTTTCAACCGCCCCTCCCGGATCATTTCTAACAATTTTCACTGCCTGGGCTTGCGCTGGCGCCACACCCCCCAACGCTAGAAAAGACAAGGTAGAAATCATACACCCACGGCGCATACCTGCGCCCAAGATTGACACAATAGAAAACAAAGCCGGCTTGCGCAGGGGATTGAAGATAAGCATGTCGCGTGTCCCGCCTTATGAGCAGGTCTTCTGACCCATCACACGAGGACCCACTCCCCGTCATGGAGCAAGTATCGCGATTTGCGCTTACCAGTTGCTTACTCAATTGTGGCCCTATCGCGGCAAGAACCCCATATCTTAGAGATATAAAATCCAAAACGGCGGCCCTATCGGACCGCCGCCATAATGCTGCCAAACCTTGATCGCGCCTAATGGCCGTTGCGGTTCAAAACCACCCCGACCGTCTTTACAATGATCAACAGATCAAGCTTCAGCGACTGGGTTCTGCGATACTCCTGGTCCATCGCAACCCGCGCGGCATAACTCACACTATTGCGCCCGTTGACCTGCCACAAACCGGTAATTCCGGGGCGCAGCGCAAGATAGGTTTGCTGCGACGCCCCATACATCGCTAACTCATCGCTCGGTACAGGCCGGGGGCCTACGATGCTCATTTGTCCTAAAAACACGTTCAACAATTGCGGCAACTCATCCAGACTGCTTTTCCGCAAAAACCGCCCAAAGCGCGTGACGCGTGGATCATCGGTCAGCTTGCGCGTCATTTCCCATTCTCGCCTCGCCTTGGGATGTGCTGCCAAATGGGCGGCTAAGCGCGATTGCGAGTCCACTACCATCGACCTGATTTTCCAGCAGCGGAACTCGCGTCCATTCTGGCCAATCCGTTTATGCCCAAAAAACGGTGACCCGCCGTCCATTGCCGTGATCAACGCGCACAGGCCAATGACCGGCACCACAAACACAAGCGACAACAGCAGCACCAAAATATCGAGCGCCCGCTTTGCAGCCAAGCGACTGGCCACGTCCGCTCGATTGTGCCCCATACTGCGGCCACGTTCAGGCACGGCATCATATGAAACCAGCCGCGCATCTTGGTCAAAGCTTAGAAAATCCTTCATCAGCGGTGCCTCGCCTTATACCTAAATTGTGTAAGAACGGGGATGGAAACCCTAGGCGTTTGGGGCGTCAGATCAGAAATGACCGGTGGGTCGGTCCAAACGTAAACAGGGAAATCGGTGCTTGGAATTTGCCGCCCTCAACTTGCACTCAAGGAGGATGCTACCGCGACAAGGTTGACGTCGGCACCCGATGCCAGATTGCTTGCAAGAGTCTGCAAGGCCCGCGCTTGTTCCGGGCTGGTTGATGCTGCCGCAATCGCACGCATCATGTCTGCCAACTTCGCCCGTTCAACTGCGGGCAAGGACGCAGCCGCCGTAATCGCAACGCCTGCAATCGCTCCAAGCTGTGTATTGATTACCTCAAGCGTCAGGCCCGCTGCCTGCAGCCGTGCCACCTCAACCGCGACCACTGCCTCACAAGCCGCTGCCGATCCGGCACAACCCGCCGAGATTGCCGCGACATCGACCGTATAGGTCTGCGCAAAAACCGGTGTGGCCAGTGCCATCAAACCAGAAACCACACATCCCGCTGCAAGTCTCTTCATAATCATGTCCATGTCCTGTGGCCAATTCTGATTGGCTTCACATTCGATGAAAATGGTAAACACTTCTTTAACGATTGGTTAATATAAACCCTAAATATGCGGATGTGTTGAAAAATCGTAAATATGATAACCGCATATAGAATACGATGTTAACAACCCGAAAAACGCCCGAACGCCTTAAGGTTGTTCAAGCGTTCCACCCTAAGGTCTGTGCCTGATGAAACTACTTGTTGTCTTGCTGTCCACCCTCGCGATGTCCGGCGCCGCAGCTACTTTTGCCACCGAATACCACGCTGCCGCTTTTGCGCGCAGCACGAAAATGGCTGTCATAACCGCGCTCGCCGATGGAGCAGCGCCCCAAACGCCCTTCAGCAACCGCGCGCTGCGTGAGGTATTGGTGACCTGCGGCACAGTCCAGCAAGGGGTAGTCTATGCCCTGCAACCGCCCAAAATGCAGGATCAGGTCAACACCAGCTGCACCCAGATTGCCACATCTGCATTGCGACGCAACCCGACCTTTGCTGCAGCGCATACGATCCTTATGCAATCCGCCACAGCACCCGACACAGTAAAGAACGCCTTGGTTCAGTCCCAAACAACCGCCCCGTTAGAGGCATGGCAGGCCAAACTTCGGCTCCAAAAGGGGCTGCCCTTCTATGGCACAGGCCACCACGCCGTCGATCACGCCCTAGCGGCGGATATCGGTTTTCTTGTGCAATCCCCCGGTGGCCGCACTTGGCTTGCCCGCACATATCAAGAACATATCGCCCAACGCCCCATCATCGTCGCAACCCTAAAACAACGCCCCGCCGCTCAACAGGCGGCGTTTTTGCAAGAGGTCAAAACCCTTGGCCACAATTGACCTACCCCTCCCCCGCGACCACACCCTTTGCCGCGCACCATCATGCCCCCCCCCGCACAGGCGGCGTGACAAAGCCGCCCGCAGCTACACCCGCCTGAACGCAGGAACAGCCCGATTTTTGACCCTTCTGGTGCTGCTCTCGGCAGTCCCGGTTGCGTCAAACCGCCCGGCGTGGTGGTTGATCTGGACCTTCGTATTGGGCGCCGTGGCCCTGACTTATATGTTGCGCGCCCAAACCCTGATGGTCAGCAAACGCCCGTTTCAAATCCGCAGCCTTAGGGGCTTTATCGCGCTGGCCCTACTGGTGCCACTTTACGCCATCTTCCAATCCATGCCTTGGGCCGCCCATATCCCCGCAGCCCTTCAGGCCTTACCCCCGAACCTGACAGAGGCCGCTATAAAGCTGCCCGACAGCCTGTCGGTCATGCCCGGCGCATCCTTGCTAGGCGCAATCCGCGCGGTGGGGTTTTTGCTCTTTCTGATCTTGGTGATTGAGGTCGGGACCAACCCTGCCCGAGCTCATAAAATCGGCTTGTGGCTGATGCTTGGCATCCTATGCCACGGCCTTTTTGGCCTGATCTCGTTGCGGTTGCTAGACGATTATGCGTTCTGGGGCGACAAGGACATGTATCAAGGCATGCTCACAGGCACCTTTGTGAACCGCAATTCCATGGCCAGCTTTCTGGGCTTTGGCCTTGTACTGGGCATGGCCTTTGCCATCACACGCGGGCAAGAGGTTGCACAGACCGAACCCGACCGCGGCTACAAAACCTATCTGACAGCCAAGCGACTTGATATCCTTGGCTTTTGGTGTGTCACGGCCGTTTTGGCGCTGTGGATTTTACAGACCCAATCGCGGATGGGCGTGGTGGCGACTGGGCTTGGGGCGTTCGTCACCTTTATTGCCCTGCGCCTGACCTATAAGACCAGCCTGACCCGCATTTTGCTACAAACAGGCGGGTGCCTTTTGCTGCTGCTCATCGGCCTAGTCGCCTTTGCAGGCGCGGGAGTGGTGGAACGCAGCCTGTTTGCATGGGTCGAAAGCGGGGATCGGATCAGCTTGTATACGCAAACCTGGGGCATGATCCTGAACCGCCCGCTAACCGGCTTTGGCTATGACGCCTTTGCCCCGGCATTCGAATTATACCGCGACGACCCATTGGTGACCGACCGCTATATAGACCTTGCCCATAACACCTACCTTGCCCTTTGGGCCGAGCAAGGATTTGTCATCGGCAGTATCCCCATCATCTTAACAGGCTGGGCAACGCTTATCATTCTGCGCCGTTTGCGTGCAGGCAGCGGCGACACCGCAATGAACGCGGCAGCGCTTGGCGTCATAGCCCTCGGGGCCAGCCATTCCTTGCTGGATTTCAGTTTGGAAATCCCCACCAACACCTATTGCGTTTTACTGATCATAGGCCTTGCTATGGCGCCCACACGCGAACGGACCAAGACCCCCACACCGTTTCAGGGCGCACCATGACCCTTTTGCAACGCCTGCTCCAACATTTCTCGCGTCCGCCAAGCCCCAAAACGGCGCAAATCACAATCTTGCACCCGTTCAACGGCCCCGTTTATGCGGTGGGGGACGTGCACGGCTGTTTGTCACTATACTCGGCGCTGGAAACCGCAATTTTACACGACAGCCAAACCTTGGACCGCCCCCCCACGATCATCCTTTTGGGCGACATGATCGACCGCGGCGCGCAAAGTGCCCAAGTCATTGACCACCTTATGGCCCCCTTGCCCATACCGGGCCGCCGTCTTTGCCTTATGGGAAATCATGAAGCGATGATGCTGCGCTACCTCGCAAACCCGCGCGATCATGGCCATTGGCTGGATGTCGGCGGGGCGGAAACCTTGGCCTCTTACGGGTTGGGCATCGATGTCAAAACCATCGGCCTGCGTAAGCTGCAACACGCGCTGTCAGCCCATCTGCCCGAACATCACCTGCAATTCCTGCGCGACCTGCCCCCCGCAATCCAGGTCGGTGCCTATCTTTTGGCCCATGCGGGTGCAGATGCCACAGCCCCACTTGCAGCCCAACCTTTGCGCGCTCTGGTTTGGGGCAGCGCAGGCCGCACGCCTCCCCAAGGGCTGACGCTGGTCCATGGCCATGTCGTCACGGATTGTGTCGATTGCACCCGCCATAGCATCGGCATCGACACCGGAGCCTATGCCACCGGCAGGCTTACCGCCCTTCGGTTGATGGACGGCTTTGCCCCTGCGGTTTTCACGGCTCCCCATGACACCACTTTCCACCCTCTCGCGCCCAGCGCGAGCCTTCATTGATCCCGCGCAACCGCGCGCCTTCTCAGGATATCCCCTTTGCAATCTGCTGAACTTGATCTCAATGAACTGCTAAGCATCCTTCGTCGGCAAAGTCGTCTTATCCTGATCACCTTTTTTCTGATCTTGATCCCGGCTATCACCTACCTGCTGATAGCGACCCCGCTGTACCGCGCCACCACGCTGATCTCAATCGATGCCGGCGGCTCAAACCTGCTCGACCCCGGCAGCGTTGAAAGCAGCCAAAGCGCCATCCTGAACGCGCGGGTTGACGGCGAGGTCGAAGTGCTGCGCGCCGATGCCACCGTAATGGCCGTGGTTGATAGCGCAAACCTGATCAACGATCCCGAATTTGGCCCCCTGCTTGGCATTGGCGAAAAGATGAGCATCGCATTGGGCCTTGGCCCT
>Ga0075467_10002397_pt1 | contig 14750 bp, 22 predicted proteins | sample DEB08_DNA_9_FD_75067 | JGI IMG/M metagenome (GOLD analysis project Ga0075467, IMG submission 75067) | Aqueous microbial communities from the Delaware River and Bay under freshwater to marine salinity gradient to study organic matter... | ecosystem: Environmental > Aquatic > Marine > Coastal ... | reverse complement strand
TGAGCACGTCAGTCAATGGACTGGGCTTACAAGAAAAAGCTATCAAGATCTAACACTTAACGAATTTCGAGATCTGCTTGGGGTCGAAGAGGGGAAATACGCCGCGTTCGGTGCTCTTAACAAACACGTGGTCAAACAAACGGTCCTCGAGCTCAACGCATTGGCGTCTTTCGGCGTGACGATCGTGCCGATCAAAACAGGGAAGAAGGTGACACATATCAGGATAGGATGGTGGCAAAAGGAAAAGGAAGATCTGGACGCTGCCTGGCGCGAAGTTCACAGGTCAAAAGTGGGTCGAAAGGCTAGAATTGCGGGGACCGCAACCACTGTAACCGATCCATACCCAAGCGAAAATCGACTATCACGAAGGGGTAGGGAGGACGTCCGGCAGCTAATCGACGACAACGACTAAGCACCAATCTGGCCTGTGGATAACTTTGCTCCGCTTCCCCGGAAACCTCACATTAACGCCCCAGAAACCTCACAGTAGACCCCGAAAACCTCACAACATCCCCCGAAAACCTCACCGGAGTCCCCGAAAACTTCACATTTGAGCGCGTAATCGTTTGATTCAACATAAAAATTCGGCCCTGAATCTTAGAACTTTGAATATTGAATTAAAAGGAATGGCAAAAGGGCAGGGCACAGCCTCATTGGTCATGATGACTTCACAACATAAATCAAAGAAACTCCCTTTAACAGATGACAAACAAGCAGATCCAAATTACCCTTGAAAGCAAGAAACCCCGAAAGGCAAATAATGCCCACCTCAAAAAATGAAACTTCTTCAAACGTTTACGCAAACGTGAACCTAAAGGTTACCGAAGAAGAAAAGTGGGCGTTCAAAGAATGGTGCGTTCATCACAGGGTGACACAGGTTGATGCTTTCAGAGAGGCCTTCACGCTTCTGAAGAAAAAGCATGCTGAGGAAGAAAGCTAGTGAGTACCCATTGCGAACACTTCAAGCCACATGAGGGCAGGGGCATAGAACCGGTCCAGACGGATCTTGCCGAATGAGTACGCTCTCTGACGTGATCAGCAAAGCCACGGACCGAGTCCGGGACTACCACGACCGCCGCGTGCGCCTGACCGAACCCGACACAATCCGGGTCCTCATCCTTCCCGTTCTCGAGGCCCTCAGCTGGGACCTGCAGGACGTAGAGGAGGTCCGCAGCGAATACCGCCATGCCTCAGCCGACAACCCTGTCGATTACGCCCTTTTCCTGCACGCGACCCCTAAACTGTTCGTGGAGGCAAAGGCCCTTGCGCGCCGCCCGTCGGGATGGACTTCTGTGTTTTGGGGTGAGCGCCCAGTTCGGATCGGTATGCTGACTGAAGACGCGGCGATGCTTGTGCGCCCTGCTCTAGAGACGGGTATCGCCCTGCGGATTCGGATTGTTGAGTTGCACCCGACCTACCTGACGCCCGAGCGGCGCGCGCGGATCAGCGTTTCTGTCTGGGGGGCTGTCGCCCAAATAACCCCTCCGAACGGTTTCTCTAGAGTGAGATCTGCGTGATGGGGTCATGTGCGGAGCGTTTCCGGTCCGGGTGGCGGCAGATGGTAAGTCGGCTTCAGGTCGATGACCAGTCGGAGAATGAGTGCCTCGATCAGATATGGCGCGCCGAATGCGAAGAGATGGACGTGATCCTGAGACGTAAATATGGGGCTCAGATCTCTGAAATGATCGTGCAACCAGCGGAGTATTTTCATGAAAAAGCAGAGTAGAGCGGCAATCCTGAGCATAGGGCTGACGGTGGGGGGCCTTCTTAGTGGTGTAGCGTCGGCGGAGGAGAAAACGTCCATTCATCCTGATTTTCATGGCGTCTGGAGCTTTGATAGCTGCACTGAGAATGGCGCCGGTTTTCTCGTTGCACACGGGACGATGGTTGTTCTGATTGAGGGCGGAAACGCGAGCTCCCAGCCTTTGCTGACCGCTTCAGACCCTGACGATGCTGGTTGGGTGACCGGTCGTAGCGATGATCAACCTCTGTTTTTCCGACGCGTCACGGGCACCCCGGACCTCTTGGAGGTAGCCACGGCGGAGGATTCAAACGGTGGTGCGTCAATAACGGAAGGACCCGGATCAGAACCGGACCCCTCGGTCTGGAATATTGAGCGGGCCACAAGCTGCCCGGCCCTCCCACCGGGCCCTCAAGCGCTTTACGGTGAAATGTTCGCGGTTCTGGCTGGGCTCGATGCGGCTGGAATCGCCTGCGTGGCGGGACCTCAAGCTTGCGCGGGCGCACTGTTTTCGGTGGGGGATGTAAACCCGAACGGGTCCCTGAATACCGCGGAGCTCTCCCGATTGATCCGGGTGCTGGTCCAACTCGGGGCGATCGAGCAGGGGAACGGGGACGCGGATGCGCAGGCTGGGATGATCGCCGCCAGTGTGCCTCTGGCGCCGATCCTTGCCAGGGCGCTGATCAGCTCCTTCGATTATGATGGTGATGATGGGCTATCGCTTGATGAAATCCTCGGGGATCGGGTGGTTCTGCCCTCATCGGACATGTCGCAGCTCCTGACCGGGGCCGAGGCCCGGGTCTCTGAAATGATGAACACGCTTGAGACTCGCGCTTCAGATATCGGCCGTCTTTTGATGATGATGCGATAAGGGCTCCAGTATGATGATTTGGAAGACGGTTTTACTCAGTTTGCTTCTGTCCGGGCCCGCGCTCGCTGACAGGACCATCGAGGGCCGTGTTACGGTCGTGCGCGATGTGGACACGATCGTCGTGGCGGGCACCCCGGTCCGTCTTAATGGAGTGGATGGGCCGGAGACCTCAACCCGGATCGGGCGGGATGCGCGCTCATTCATGACCCGACTCGTTCGCGGCGAGACGGTGACCTGTCAGCTCAATGGGGAGCGGACCTACGATCGGTGGGTCGGAGTGTGTTATCTGGACGGGCAGGATATCGGTGCGGTCGCCGTTGCGAATGGCCATGCGCTGGACTGTCGGCGGTACTCTGGCGGCCGGTATCGTGACCTTGAGACCCCGGCAGCGAGATCCCGGATCCGGCGCGCGGGGTACTGCTAAAATGGGGGTGATATGAGTTTCCGGTTCTGGCGTCGTGTTCGTCTTGCGCCTGGTGTCACGTTGAACCTGTCCAAGTCGACGGCGTCACTGTCCTTCGGCCCACCTGGCGCGAAATACACGATCAGCCCGCGTGGCAATCGGGCGACGGCGGGCATCCCGGGGACCGGATTATTCTATACGGTCCATGATCGAAACAGATCTGGCCGTGGTGCTGCCGCACCCACCCGAGGGGTGCCCAAAAGGGACCGGCTGAGCCTTGGGTTCTTCCAGCGACTTATGACACCGGCGTCTGAGCGCCGTTTTATCGATGGTATGCGGGCCCTGAATGAGGGCGATCAGGACGCAGCTTTGGCCGCGCTGGAGGAGGCGAGCGATCTGCCGGACGCGGCCTGGATGGCGGGGATGATCCGGTTACGTCGCGAGGAGTTTGCGCAGGCCAAGGCGCATTTTCAGGGAGTCCTAGGGCGCCTTTCTGATCTCGGCTCCCTTTTTACAAAATATGAGATCGCGGCTCAGGCCAGCATGCCGATCACTGAGGACATCTTCGCGCATGTGTTCCCTCGGGAGCGCGGTACGCGGCTGGCGCTGATCGAGACCGCGCAGCTTGAGGGGCGATCCGCGGATGCCAGGGCCCACATAGACCGGCTACTGACGCTGGACCCGACTGATCCGATCGTTCTCCTGTCGTTCGCAGAGCTGGCGCTTGATACGCCAGAGGATCACGCGCTGCTGGCGCGGGTCGTTGAGCTGACCAAAGAAATTCCGAACGAAACCCCCGTTGACACAGCGGCGCTGCTCTACCGGGGGCGGGCCCTAGCTGAACTCGGGATGCCGGCCGGCGCGATAGACGTGCTGACGCTGGCCAACCGGCGCCGGAAGGATCGTCCGGATGAGCTGATGCGCCAGATCCGGTATGACCGGGCGCTCTTATATGAACAGGTGGGGCGGAAAGCGGATGCGCGTCGCGAGATGGAGCGGCTTTATGCAGCAGATCCGGAGTTCGCCGATCTGCGAGAAAGGTTGAATGTATGAACGGGGATATTGGATGATCAGAACAATCGGTGTGGCGGCATTCATCGCCATGATGGGGATGACGGCGCAGGCGCAGGAAAATCCGCCAGGTAGTGGGACGATGCTTGCGGGCACGGTTCCGTTCTCCCCGGAGGCGGTTAACCGAGCGTTCAGCCAGCTTTCGGAGGACGAGCGGTATGTCATTCAACAACGCCTCGAGCGGCGAGGGTATTATGACGGCACAGTTGATGGGCTAATTGGGCCAGGAACTCGTGAGGCGATCCGGCAGCAGGCCGCGGCTGTGCTTGCCGCGGGAGAACAGGTCCGAGTGGACACGGAAGAGGGTGCCAAGGCATTTCTGACGGGCCTGCTGCCGTTGCCGCCTGAGGAACTGCCGGAGTGGGACGCCTTCTTCGGCCTGTGGGATTGCGGGATAGGGACGTTCTCCTATCGCTACGACGGATACGCGACTAGCCTCGACGCACCTCATCTCCCTTACATGTCGATTGAAGAGTTCACCCCCGGGAATTTTGGGATCACCTACATGGATGGGTATCGGACGGGGCTGATGGATGTCACGTCCACCACTATGATCTGGTCATCACCCGCGTCTGGCGACATTTTTGATTGTCGTAGGGTTTCCGCGCCGCCGCCACGCCCGGAGATGGGAGTGGCCGAGCAGCCTCAGGTTCGTGAGCAGATCGAGGCCGTACCGACCGCCCCACCGGTAGTAGATACCGCACAGCCGCCGCGGCCCGAAATCAAGCCCGCCGCTGCTGCGTCGGCCCCTGCGGCAACCGTCTGGCCGTTCGAGGGGGCGTGGTCCTGTTTCTCAGAGACCATTGGGAACGGTGCGATGGAGTTCAGCTTTGGCTCAGACTCCGTCACGGTCGCGGCACTCGGCAGCACGGTCGGTTATGCTGATGTCGCGATGATCGGCGGGCGTGGGACGGCCTATCTTGTCAATCTGATGGATGGGCAGCAGGCCGGACTGCTGGAGATCGAGCCGGAGCGGATGATCCTCGCCGCGGCCGGATCCCTTTTCGACTGTTCTCGGGAGACCCAACCATGATCCGCTCGGAACTCATTCAGTGTCTGACAGAACAGTATCCGGACCTCACCCATAAGGATGCGACGCGGGTCGTTGATGTGATTTTTGGTGAAATCACCGCAGCCCTCTCCTGTGGCGGTCGCGTTGAAATTCGGGGCTTTGGGTCCTTCTTTACGGTGGTGCACGACGCCCGTACGGGTCGCAATCCCCGGACCGGCGCGTCCGTAGAGATCGCGGAAAAACGGTCTATCCGGTTCAAGACGGGGAAGGCGCTGCGTGAGCGGCTTAATCCGGAAGGGCTCTAGGCTTTGTCACTCATGCAAAGATATCATTTTTGAAGCACTTTTTGATACTGAAAAATAATAGAAAAACTATTACATATCAATAATTTAATTTGAAATGCTGACGATTCTTTTTGGGATTTTCACAGGGTTGAACGATTTTCTTCTTAGACAACGAGAGAGGAGAATCTATGTCCAGCTACCATCCAATCATAGTGTGCCACCCGCTTGATTCCGATATCCGCCTGATCCAGATCGGGCCCGGCTACGACCCGGCGGGTGAGCCGTTACTGTCTCACACGGGCCTCCTGTGCGATCTGGGCGGACGCGTCGACGTCGCGATGAACGGGGTCACCACGATCTCCGACAAGACCCGTCAGTTCCTGACCACGGTCGACAACGACATGAGGGAGGACGTGCTCCTCTTGTTGTCCGAGGAGTTTAACGACCCGGCGCGTCGGAACTCGAAGATCCCGATAGTCCGGGCCGAGGCGGACCGGATCCGGAGGGATCTGGACAGGACCCCCACCGCGCCGCAATCGCTCCTCGACCTGCTGGAGCCGGCTCCGACCGCGCCTCCGACCCGGACGGAGCCGGACGACACGCCGGAGCTCTAAAGAAACGGTCAGGGACGAACTCCATCGGCGCAACATGACACAGATCATCACTCATGATGCAAAGGGTACCCGTACAGTGATCTCGATGGCTGACCGGACGTGTTCATTCCGCACCACGGTGATATCCTGAGGTTGGACGGGAACGACTTGTTGAAGGAGGCGTGGCACCGCCGGATCGAGGGAGAGTATTCTTCTGGATCTGCGACAAGATCTCCTGCGCCTTCTTGATCCGGTGTCGTTCTGCGTGGAGTTCGTAGCTCTTCGCGGTCTCAGGGCTGGTCTGACCGCAGAGGATCCGCGCCAGCTCAGCCCCGTAGGCCCCATATTTTGCGAGTTCGTCATGAACGAGGGTCCGTACGATATGAGGGGTGTGATACCCACCGGTCGCGACCTTGAAGCTCGACGCCAGCGTTCGGGATGAGAGGTGTTCGTTTGTCTCCGTCCCGAACAGGGGGGTGCCCATACGCTGCGCGCATTGGGGAAGCACAGGTCCGCCTTCCCCGAAAAGGAGGAGATCGTCGAGGTATGGTGTCAGGCTGTGATGGAGGGGGCCGTTGTGACGGTAACCTGTCTTCTGGGATGAGATGGTCAGGGACCACCCTTCGTCCAGACGTTTCAGGTGTTCGCCGACGATGATCGCGTTGACGTCCGAGATCCGCAGCGGGACAAGCGAAAGGAGTGCGAGTACCCCTGATCGCTGGAAATAGGTGCGGCGCTTGTTGGGCGAGTTGGTTTTTCGGGCCTCGTCGCGCCACTTGACGGCCGCCTGAGCGATATCACGAAGGGTGATGGGATGGGCTGCCAGCTTGCGTACCTTCTCCGGGACCTCCCGTATCATTTCCTCCCGGTAGATCTCACAGTCTTCCAAGATCAGGCGGCGTTCAGCGGCCGGATATTTCACCTCCTTCGCCACAGCCTGTACGGCCGATAGGTAGAGGAGCCTGCTGCTGCTCTTGAGGTTTCGGGCGTCGAGGTTGTCGATAAAGGCGCTGAGACCTTCGGGGGAGAGTTCCAGAGGCAGTCCGGCTGTCTGGACAGCCTTCAGATACTGACCAAACCCGTGGACCGTCGTCTTGATGGAGGTTTCGGAATACCTGCGCCGCCCCTTCCGAGGCGTTTCGAGCCGGCGGATGGCGAGCTGAAACTTCCTGGGGAACTCGGCAAGGCGAAGAGATTTACGTTCCGGCATCAGGCCGCTCCCCGCATCAGGAGATTTCCATGGATCTGGGCGAGAAGGTGCTGACCCTCTGCGCTTTTCTTGGCCTGGTCGACGACGGCGTAGTTCTTCTGGATGGTGGCTTCGGTGTCCCCGAGGAGGGCCGCGATGATCGAATAGTCCGACGCGGGCTGGTTCGCCATGACGGTCGCGATAGCATGCCGGACCTGGTGCGGGGTCATCGGTACGCCAGCTTCGAGGGTGACGGAGCGCCAGATGGAACTCATGCGTGCGTAGGAAACCCCACCGAACAGTAGGGCCTGATCCCGCAGGTGGGGCGCGATATGGTGCTCCAGGAGGAGGGGCCGGACTTCGCTGACGAACCATGTGACGATCTCGCGGGGGTTTCCACCAGGTTTCGGGGTCAACGTGATGTAGCGATGGGAATACCCGTTCTTGACGATGTCGGGTGGCGTGGTCACCACGAGGCCGTGCCGGTTCCCATGAATCTGGACGTCAGCCTTCTCGCCGCCATGGGTCAGCTTGAGGAGTGTTGAGATGCGCAGGGGCAGCGAGGTCCAGATCGCGGCAGCACAGGCGGCAATACCGAGCGCGATTGCGATATCCTTTTCGTATTGGGACCCAGTCTTATACGTCAGCATGGCCTTCTTGGCTTCGCCGAAGAGCTTGCGCGGCAAGCCGAAAAAGGCGGCCTGCTTGTAGGTATCGAGCATAAAGGTTTCGCTCCAGTCACGGCGAGCTGTGGACATGGTCTTCACGTTCTCGAACTCGGTGAAATCTGCGATCACCTCGGCCAGTGCTTCCGCGCTGTGCCCACATCCCCGCACGAACAGCTTCCAGTTGTTGAGGTATTCGAAAAGGCTCGTGACCTTCAGCTTGCGCCATGGGAATTCCCCCATGAGTTCCCGTTCGATCACCTCATTGAGAGCGTCTGGGTCCAGCATGTCAGAGATGGAGGGGTCGCGCCCGGGGTCTAGCAGACCTACAGTCACCATGGCAGTATAGACATAGGTCACACCGCGCAGAACCTGGTCAGCGCGTTTCGGCGAGCGGGCGCTTTTACGCTTCTTGCCGCGGTGGCCCTTCCGAATGCCTCTGATGAATTTCTCTCGCCAGCTTGCGACCTCATCAGCAAACCGCGGCGGGAGATTGAGACGGACGCAGTGCATCGCTGATTTCCGGACAGGGATGGCGAAATCCGAGGAGGTCGGTGTTGTGATCGAGGCTCGATATTGATGGATCAGCGCGCGGGCGTCCTTTAGGGCTTCGTATTGGCCAGCGGTATTCGCGGCATCGAAGGTCGTTTGAAGCCAGATACGGGACACCTGCGCGGGGGAGAGCGACGCCTTCCGCGCTGCGTTTGCCAGTACCGTGATGGAGATCAACTTCTTCTGATGAATGCCAGCGTCTTCGAGGTCGGAAATCAGTTGTGACCAGTCATCCTCCGGCGCGGGAGGTGAGACGTGCTTCGGAATGTCCAGAAAGCCGGTCAGGGCCGATCGGGCTTGAGATCTCCAGTCGGAGAACTGTTGCTTGGTCTTGAAGCCGCGCGGAATTGTCCGGATAGGGCTGCTTCCCCACGTCTTGTCAAACGCGTCCAGATCCACGGGAATCTGTTCCAGGGATATGTCGTACTGCGGCAGCTTCTTCATCTTCCGCACGGATCCAAGAACCTTCTTCCGGAATGCCGGCGAGAAGGGTTTTTCAGTTTCGATCCACTGGACCACGTCAGCGATATTTTTCATGGATTTGACGGTGCTCATCGCTTATCCTGTAAGTCAATAATTTATTTCATATATTTCAAGAGTGAGGTGTACACAGCGGCAGATTTCGAAAAACAACTAGCTATGGTGTACGCCTCACTTTTTGCGACATCCTCACTTTTGGTGGAGGTCATCGGTTTTTCCCTCACTCTCGTTTTTCGCAAGCAAAGGTGCGCCGTAGCGGACGGCCCGAGGGGTGAGCTCGATGCGGTGCAAGCGGCCGGCTCTGCCGTAGTTTCGGACGGTCTGGGGTGTGACGCCGAGGCGATCTGCGAGGGCCTCCGCCGTTTCTAGCCGGACATCCCGATCAATCCGTTCCAGCGTGGGTTCGGGCCACGCTTCGATTTTTCGCAAAATCTCGTCCCAGCTGTACCGAGGTGATGCGAAGAGGTCGTAGGGGGGGATACCTGCGCGCTGAACCGCGGCGCGGGCGGTGGCACGATCCACTTGCCAGCGGCGGGAAATGTCCGAAATTGTTGCGTAACCCATATCTTCCGACCTTTATCCGCGCCCCGGTCCGTCGTGTGGGTCTCGAGTGAAAGGGCTGTTGCCCCAGATGAACAGGTCCTTCGGGGGTACGCAGATGTCCATGAGGTCCGTTTTGATCTGCGCTGCCCGCAGATGACGCATCGGGGTCCGGGAGTAACGCCGTAGCGGGTTGTTCAGCTCTTCGGCGAGGAGGGCGAGCACCTCGTAGGTGAGGTCATTCCCGACCGTGGTCAGGAACTGACGGGTCTTGTTGGACGCCCCGGAGATCCCTGTCAGAGTGACCTCTATCGGGCTGCCGAACTCCCAGTCGAGCACCTCGTGGGAAAGCAGCGGTGCGTGACCGGGGTCGAAACCGGGCCCGATTTCACAGGTGAGGCCCGCGTGGGAGAGTAGTCGCTCGTTGGTCGGGTAGAAGCCGGGCTCGATCTCGACCAAGCGGATATCGGAGTCGATCGGGTGCGAAGTCGTGATAGGGCTGCCCAACATAGGTCCTTCCTTTGATTTTCGAATTCGTGGCAGAGTTCCCACCAACCCGTGAGCTGTCAGGCAGCCTGGTCGTTCGCGCGTTCCTTGGCGAGGATCACGTCAATCTCCTTGACCCTCTCGAGAAGGCGTTCTTTCTCCATCCGGAGCGCCTTGCACGAGGTAGAGAGGACGGTCTCACCAAGAACCTCCACGTGCCAGTCGGGAGTCTCCGTAACGGCATCAGGATGCACATTCCGCACCTCGAAGACGGTGCCCGCCTTAACGAAGGTTTTCCAGTATTTCGTACTGCCCCCGGAGCTGATCTTCCCGGAGATCAGTGCACAGTCGCGACCAAGGCTGGCTCCCGTGTCCCGCCCACGCGCCTCGGCGACAGGGGTCCCGGAAAAATACACCGCCCCACGGTCCTCCTCCAGATCACGCGTCGCTGTGATGCGGATGGTGAGGCCTTTCGCATCCGGGTTCGCCTGGCGTACGCGAAAAATCTTGTCGCAAGCATCTTCGACCGCATCAGTCACGGTGAGGGGGAAGGCCCAGACTTTTTCGGCCGCCTTCCACTCGCCGCCCAGACGGCGAGCCGCTGCGCGGAAATCGGGATTATAGGGGCACGTAACCAGCAGGGCCGTGGCAGTGCGTTTCTGAGAGATCATGCCCATTCCTCCCGGATCATAGTGTTGTGGTTGTTCAAGAGTGACACGGTGTTTTCCTTTCGCATGTCAGGCCCGGGTCCCCCGGGCGGAGCGGCGTGAGGCCGAAAATTTTTCGCAAACACATGGCTCGTCGATCCGCTGTGTAGCGTTAAACTAGATATGTAGATTTTAAAATCATAGTGTCAAGCTGTGATTTTGAAATGCGCTGTGCGTTCAAAATCTATGTGACAGGCGCCGGATGATAGGATAATCCTCTGACATGAGCACCCAGTCAGAACACGTCGCACAGATCCTAGCCGAGCTTCAGCAGAAGCTCGCCGGCGCTGACGCCGCTTGGTTGATTCTCGGGGATGCGCTCGCGGAACTCGATGAACTCGCGCCTCAGAGCGCGGATGGTCGACCCTGGACCGACGTGGTCCAAGAGTTTCATGAAGGGCTAGGGTACGGCGGCTTGTCCGTGGGGCATCTCCAGAAGGTCCGTCGGGTCCGCAATTTTGTGCGGAAGGTACTGGAATCTGAAAAGGTACCATTCACTGACAGTGAAATCGCAGCTGCCCAGGTTTCGGCGCTCGAAGTCGCTGAGCGTCTCCACTCGCTCGACCCGGAGCGGGGCCGGGCGGGGCTTCTCGCCTGCATCCGCGACCGCCGGAAATTCGTTGATATGCGGCGTGAATATGACGAGTACGTGGCGCAGAATCCTGACCGGTTACCAAAAAAACAGGCCACTTGGTTGAAGAAGCGGAAATATTCCTCTGAAGATGATGCGGCCCTAGTCGAAAAGGTCCTACTGGCGGAATCGGTGGTCCTTCTGGGAGCCTCGAGCGTGGTTCTCAGACCGTTCCAGCCGAGCAAGTCGTCCCCGTTCCTCAAGGCGACCGACTTCGGTTTTCGCATCGCTGGATCGGCCGGTGAGCGCACGCTTGGTGTCGAACTGCTCGCGGACTCCGCACTTTCGCACCGGGATCCGGCCGAACTACTCGCTCAGCTCGCGTTCCAATCCAGTTTCTTCGACCTCTACTGGGTTTTCGCAAGAGCGGACGCGGTCAAGGTCGCGTTGTTCTCGGCGATCATGGATGAGGTCCAGCTCAACCGGGTCGGGCTTCTCCGGCTTGCGGAAGATGGATGGGAGGCGATCCGGCGCCCCGATCCCTGTCCTCCGGTCCCGGACCGTCGGGCCTTGGTGAGGCTCCCATAGAGTCATTACAGTTCTCCCCCGGAATTCTTTGAATGGTACCATTCTCGATTATGGTACCATGGCAACGATCTGGGTTATGAAGGACAGGGACCTGTTCGCTTTTTAAGGGAGTGCAGCGATGATGGAGAAGCCTGAAGACGCTGCCGTTCCCTCGCAAAACGCTGACGCCCGTCGCCGCTGGCTGGAAGAAAATGCGTCCGCTTTTGCGGCGCAGGCTCGCTGGCACGAGCAGCACCCACATCCTCTCAACGACATCCTCTTTGACCCAAAACCGATCTGCTCCTAGTAGGGCTGCGACCTCTGGAGCGTATACCCTGTCTCCTCTGTGGTACTAATTCTGAAAACGTACCATTCTTGACCACGTTTGCGAAAAACGGGACGGTACTTTTTGTCGATATGGTACCAAGGGGATTGGCGATGAGCGTTCACGATGAGCTGCTGGCGTTTTGTCGCGACATGCATGCGGCCGGTGATCCGTTGACCTACGCAGCGCTACTCAGGCGCCGGGGCGGCGGGTCCCGGCGCGATATTGCACGCGCGCTACGGGCCTGGCGCCTGGAAAGTCCCGACGGCCCGCGTGCAGCGCCGGGGCGGCCGATCGGGGTGGAGACGCGGCTGCGCGACATCATCCGACGTCAGCGCGAGGTGATCCGCGATCAAGCCGAGACGATCAGCATTCTCAAAGAGGAGACCGAGTCCCTCGCGCGGATGGTACGCCGGTACCGGGCCTACCCCGAAGACGAACTCTACTTCGAAGTGCCCAACTGACGGCTGGGAAAGCAAATGGTACTATTTTTCGCATCGGTACCATTTTCACGGGTCAGACACGGGTCAGAGTGGGTCCCTGACCTATCAGCTTTCTAGGTCTATAGATTTCGACACGAAGCCGCGTGCAGCGCTGAATGCGTTGGCGAAAGTGTCCGGTTGGTCCGGGCCCGACTTTCCGCCGGTGAGGGCCGCGATCAGATCATCTATGTGCATCGCGCGCATCCCTGCCTGGGCCGGTCCTTCGATATCCGCCGCGATGGTATCGCCGGTGAATAGAATCCGGTGCGGGGGCACACCAGCCGCCTAGATTGCGCGGTCATAGATCGCCCGGTCTGGCTTCATGGAGCCCACCTGACATGACAAGATCCGGAACATCGGCGTGATTTCCGGGAACCGGGCCAGCGCGGCGACATAGTCGACGCTCAAATTACTGCACACGCCATACCTGATCGGCAGAGCGGCTAGCATCTCGGCGACACTGTCCCGGAGGCGGGCGGAGACGACCTCACGGGCGATAGCGGTTTGAGCGACGACCAGATCGCCGATGGTCGCCCCGCCCTCAATTTCAGCGTCAAGCTTCGCGAGCGTCAGCTCAGTCGTCATCGCCATGCGGCGAAACCGCGAGACCTTTTCGGGTGTCATTTTCTGCTTCAGATGCGCGAACGGCCTGCGCCGATCCGTGATGTCGACGAGTGTTCCGAACACAATCATATCGATCTCTGAAAAAATGTTACCCATCGGGAGTCCATCTATTACCATTTTTCAGGTCGTTAATTCGCGCTGGTAGGTAATATGATTTCGAAATAAGAGGGCCTTTGCGGATTAATTCTACTATAACCAGACATTATTCCCCTCATCCGCTTTTGGGATAACCGCTGTGCTTCTTCGTCTATCGTATCATCATGTGAAGCCGCGTTATCTGTAAGATAATATCCACGTGGGTCTCTATGTGACATGATATGATTCATAAAAATGGTAATAACTTTACCCGCATTACTGGGCTTAGTTTCTTTTGAAAACCGGCCTAGTGATCGAGTGAATTTTATGTTTGTTACGTGAAATTTATCCCCTAATTCTTCACATAATCTGAAAATATTAAAAATCACCTGTGCTTCTAATTTTTCCCTTCCTTGTTTTTCGTGGATGCCAAGCTTCCGGACATCTATCCAGAGGATACTGATTGCCCACGGCCTTTCCTGAAGTGTAGTGTAGAAGCGATTTTCACCGGCGCCGGTTTGACCTACGTAAATACATCCATAACCCAGCAAAATATAGCACATCCACGTGTCGCAACGTGGTAATTCCTCGATAAGATCTGTAGTTCGCATCGCTTCAGCATCCGTCATCAATTCAATGAGCTGTCATCGAGCCGTATGAGCTTGACATCTGGGGCGACAACGCCGTCCGCTTGCAGCTTGAAGAGCAGCTCCGGCGTATAACCATCCAGCGCGTAATATCTGTTCCAGGTGCGCGCCCATGAGTGGTCTGGCGCAATCTGGAAAAGCGGCGAGGTGCGGGTCTGGGCCCCCCATCTGAGCAGGGGGTGCCCGCTGACCTGACCGAGCAGGAACGGTGTGCTGCCGAGTGCGGCGGCACACCATCCGTGCAGCACAGGAGCCTGATCGAGTTCCGCTTGCGTCGGCGGTCCAGCCCTGAGCGCGAGGCATTCGGATTCAGAAACTCCCGAACTACGGCCAGCAGATCGTCGAGTGACACGAGCAATGTCTTGCGCAGCGCAACCGCAACAGCCTCTTGTGGCGGTGTCAGGGTGGTCTGCAGGCGATGCGCCGTGTGGCCGCGGTCGTGAACGCTGTCGCCACTTGTAAATCGTCTGCTCCGTCGTGCCGAACCGCTCAGCCAAAACTGACGCAGGCTCTCGGCTCGCCTGGATCGCGGCACGCACCTTCGGCGTGGTCGTCGCTTGCTTGTGAAGATGGATCAGCATGGCAGCACCCCGTTCCGAATGTCCCTCAGAACAGACCTTGCCATGAAAAAGGCATAGCGCCGAGGGTCAATGTGATCGTCCGGGATGGAACAACTATCGACGTGCAGGTCGGCGATGACGGCGATCAGGGTCATGTGGTCGTCTTCTCCCCAGGCAAAAAGACACCGCGCACGGCATCAGCCATGGGGCGCGAAACGCTGGCATTCGCGTGTTGATAGGTAGAGTGGACCCAGCTTCGATGTAGGTGTCCTGATTGAGCCACAGCTTACTACGGGTGGGTGTGG
>Ga0075467_10002396_pt1 | contig 14756 bp, 14 predicted proteins | sample DEB08_DNA_9_FD_75067 | JGI IMG/M metagenome (GOLD analysis project Ga0075467, IMG submission 75067) | Aqueous microbial communities from the Delaware River and Bay under freshwater to marine salinity gradient to study organic matter... | ecosystem: Environmental > Aquatic > Marine > Coastal ... | reverse complement strand
GCGGCCCCTTTTCCAACCACCTCAGGCAAATACACTGCCTCGGTGCTTGGTCCCCAATCAATTCCCAGAACGCGGCAAAACTTTGACCTTAAAGGGGTTTGTTTCGCTCAGCAGGGTTCATTCGCCCGCCTTTCTTGCTTTTGTCCAAACGCGGGACACAATACCTCCACCCGCCGCTTGCCCGATACTGCCGACCGGATGCCTGATAGAGCAGAGCAACACAAAAAGGTGCTCAGTTTACCTTTAGGCCGCGCCGAGTGAGAAGCGGGGCATTCGGGCCACGACCGCCCCGCTCTTTCGCGTTACAGGAGGCTAAGCAGTTTACGCGCAGCGTCTTCGGACGATGCCGGATTCTGGCCCGTCACCAGCTTTCCGTCGGTCACAACGAACGAAGCCCAGTCGTCGCCTTTCTGGTAGTTGCCGCCGTTGGCAGTCAACATATCCTCGACGAGGAAGGGCACAATATCGGTCAGGCCCACGGCATTTTCTTCAGTATTGGTGAAGCCAGTCACCTTTTTGCCGGACACGAAGGATTTGCCATCCTTGCCCTTGGGATATTTGAACACCGCCGGGGCGTGGCACACTGCACCGATGGGACGATCATTAGCGGCGAAGGTCTCAATCAGTGTCTTGCTGTCGCCATCTTCTGCCAAATCCCAAAGTGGGCCGTGACCCCCGGGGTAGAAAATCGCGTCAAAACCATCAGCGGAGACCTTGGATAGCTCGGCAGTGTGCGCCAAAACCTTTTGGGCTGCTTCGTCGTCCTTGAAGCGCTTCGTGGCTTCGGTCTGAGCGTCGTCCGAGTCGCTAGACGGATCGAGCGGTGGCTGGCCACCCTTCGGCGAAGCGAGTGTAATTTCAGCGCCCGCGTCTTTGAACACATAGTAGGGTGCCGCGAATTCCTCGAGCCAGAATCCGGTTTTTTTGCCGGTATCGCCCAGCTGATCGTGGGATGTGAGAACCATGAGAATTTTCATCAGAATATAACCTCTTGTTAATTGTTATTAGTCGTTCAGCTTAACAACGCGATTGCCGAAAGCTTCGCCTTTCAGAAGGCCAACAAATGCCGCCGGGGCTTGTTCCAGACCCGTAGTCATTTCCTCCCGATATCTGGTCCTTCCTTGCGTAACCCAAGGATTTTACCGATCTGTCCAACCGTGGCGCCTACGGGGCCGCTGGCTCCGGCGACCGCAAGGGTTCACCCGCTTTGGGTTCTCCAATCTGCGTCAGTCCGGCCCAGGCAGTTAGCCCCGGCATGCCGAGCACACCAAGTGCCCACGAGGAATTCTGAGGGTTCTTGCCCATGTTGATCACGCCGGTGCCGTCGGACAGCGCATAGTCCTGCCAACCGCCAAACGCAACGACCCAGTCACCCGTTTCAAATCCGTCCACACCCGAGCTCACAACCTCTGCGACTGTGCCGCCAACCATGACCGCTCCGATTTCCACCGGAGCAGCATAGGAGGGTGCGTCGCTCGTCCGTCCCCGCATGTATGGATCAAGCGAAAGGTATTCGTTGCGCAGCAACATCTCACCCTCCCTCAGGGTCGGCAGATCCCCAGTTTCCAGACGTAGGGTTTTGTCGTCGGGTGCGCCTTTGGGGCGTTCGGCCAAAACAAACTTGCGGTTCTTGATGCTGGATTGCGGCGTGGTCAGGGTCCTTCTTTGATCAGGCCCTCGGCCTGACAGCTATTGTTTTATGCGATACCCGCACGGCCCATAAAGCACGCCGAACAACGTCTGATAATTGAGGGATTAAGCTTAGATTCAAGTAGACTGGCTTAACTCAGAGGTATGTTTTCAGAACTCAAATACAATGCCTTCACACGACCATCTTCGCATTGATCGCCCGGGCTTACTGACCGCTGCATCCCACACCAAACGAACTGCTCGTTGGTGATTAAAATCAGTATCAAAACGATTTATCTATATATTTATGCAATTTTTTGCATTAATCTTTAATTTATGCAATATATTTCTTGTTATTCTGTCGATTTCTCTCTACGATTTTGGTCCTGGGCCAAGCTTTAGGTGAAGCATCGGTCCTTTGGATTGGATGCATGGTTGGGGCACAGAGATGACCGCATTAGTTGAGCTTCGTGGAATCAAGAAGTTCTACGGCGGCGTAAAGGCGCTAAAAGGTGTCGATTTCGATATTGAGCCCGGCGAAATACACGCGCTCCTTGGCGAAAACGGCGCAGGCAAATCAACTTTGATGAAAGTCCTCGGTGGCGACATCATCCCCAACGCGGGTTCAATTGTTGTTGCCGGTCAGCCCGCAGATTTCCGCGGGCCCGCTGATGCAAAAGCAGTCGGCATTCAGGTGATACACCAAGAACTTGCCCTTGCGCCAGATTTGTCAGTTGCAGAAAATATCTATCTCGGAAATCTGCCACCAATCATTTCATGGTCAGCCCTCAACAACTCTGCGGGTGAGGTCCTGAATCGGTTAGGTTTTGACATAAGGCCCAAGGAACCTGTGGGCAATTTACCCATAGCATTGCAGCAAATCGTCGAAATCGCAAAAGCCCTTTCGAAGGAAGCAAGAATAATCGTCTTTGATGAACCCACAGCTGTACTGTCGGGAAAAGATGCCGAACGTCTACATGAGATAATGCTTCAGTTGCGTATGAATGGTGTCGGAGTCGTCTACATCTCCCACAGACTAGACGAGGTATTCGACGTCGCAGACCGCATGACTATACTGAAGGACGGCGAAACAGTCGGGACGGTAAATGTCAAAGACACGGATATGAATAAGATTATCCGAATGATGGTGGGAAGACCCATGGAAACGATGTTTCCGGAGAAGAAGCCAACAAAGATCGGTGACGAAGTTCTGCGCGTCGAAAGTCTTAATCGCGGCCGAGAAGTAATGAATGTGAGCCTTTCAGTAAGATCTGGTGAAATTGTTGGCCTCGGAGGCCTCGTTGGGTCTGGAAGAACTGAAACTGCAAAAATGATCTTTGGGGCCGACCCTAAAGATTCCGGGGAAATTTTCCTGAACGGTAAACCGTTAAAATTGAAATCCCCTCACGATGCAGTTCAAGCCGGCGTTAGCCTCTTGCCAGAGGACCGCAAAGGCGAAGGTGTAGTGATCGACTTTCCAATCAGCGTTAATTCTACGATGGCTGGGATCGGTAAAATCACCAACGGGTTTGGGTTTATCAAGCGACGCAAAGAAGGCCGCGAGGTTGCCGAACTGGCCAGAAAGCTTACTCTCAAATGTGGACACATCGACGACGCAGTCAGTACTTTATCGGGCGGAAATCAACAGAAAGTCGTTCTTGCAAAGTGGGTTTTTGCTGGCGGTGATGTGATCATATTTGATGAGCCAACGCGCGGAGTGGACGTAGGTGCAAAATCCGAGATCTATGGGCTCATAAATAAAATGGCCGAAGATGGCAGGGCTGTCCTGGTCATTTCGTCCGAACATCAAGAGTTGTTTGGAATATGCGATCGCGTGCTGGTTATGGGCAATGGCGAATTACGCGGTGAACTAAAGCCGGCTGACTACTCCGAAGAGAACCTTTTGCATCTTGCAATGGCATCTGGAGCGCTTGAAAAAGATGGAGAAAGCCATGACTAATACGCCATTAGATTCCGCTACAGATGTAGAAAAAGGCCGTCCATTCAATCGCGCCGAGTTCATCGAGAAGTACAGCACTTTTGGAATTTTTCTGATCCTATTTATTGTCGCTACAGTTTGGACTGATACGTTCCTTACTCAACGAAACCTGCTCAATGTTCTACGTCAAGTTGCGGCGGGGACCGGCATCATGGCTGTGGGCATGCTATTTGTTATTCTTACTCGCGGAATTGACCTGTCTGTTGGCTCTGTGCAAGCTTTTGGGAGCGTGCTTTGCGGCTACTACATTGTCCAGCTGGATATAGATATTTGGGTAGCCCTTCCGTTGGTTTTGCTCTCGGGCGCAGCATTAGGCGCATTGACAGGCATTTTTGTAGCATATCTTAAATTACCCTCATTTGTTATGTCGCTGGCAATGATGGCAATCGCTCGTGGGTTATCTCTGGTTTATTCACAGGGGCAGCCGATCGTACTCGGTAAGGTAGGCGCGGCGCTCACTGAATTTGGATCGGGTCGTTTTCTGAATGTGCCTAAGCCAGTCTGGTTGATGATCGCGATTTTCATCGTTGCTGGAATAGTTTTGAATTACACAAAGTACGGTCGTATCATTAAGGCTATTGGCTCAAATGAAGAGGCCGTGCGTCTGTCTGGAATTAATGTCCCGCGCTATGTCGCATCAGTTTATGTCATTTCTGGAATGCTCGCTGCGACAGCAGGCATTATTGCCGCAAGTCGGACCGGCATTGGCTCTTCGCAAGTAGGCGTTGGAGCGGAATTGAACGTCATCGCGGCAGTTGTGATTGGCGGAGCAAGTCTGATGGGCGGCCGCGGAGGCGTTATTAATACTTTGATTGGTGCTCTCATTCTGGGGGTTATGACAAACTTGATGAACCTCGCAGGTGTTCCTGGATACCACCAACAGGTTTGGATGGGCATTATTATCGCGGTGGCAATGCTGCTCCATTTTGGAGTCACAAGAGTCAAGAACTGACTGTGATGCACCGCTGGCGGCATACAGATCAATAAGGAACAGCCAGCTGCCGCTCGCCGCTCCTTTTCTGCTCCAGTCTAAAGGGCATCGTCAACTTGCGGGACCTGTTCTGAAATCGTACCGAACGACATGACAAGAGCCAAACATTCCGGCGCCTTCAAAGGCCACCGTTTCCCGCCTGAGGTCATTGCATATGCGGTCTGGTCCTATTTTCGGTTTCCCTTGAGCCTACGCGATGTCGAGGATCTACTTGCGGCGCGCGGAATCATCGTGAGCTATGAGACGATCTTGAAGTGGGTTGGCAAATTTGGTAAAAAGTGTGCCGCTTCCATCCGGCGGGACCGGCCTGCGCCATCTGATAAATGGCACCTTTATGACGTGGTCATTCCTATCCGCGGGCGCAAATTCTGGCTTTGGCGCGCGATCGACAGCAATGGCCCCTCTTGTCTTATGAATTGAGCAGTTCTTGTGCGAAGCTGGAATAGCTGCCCGGCACGGCATCGACCACCGCAGGCATAAGGGCTTAAACAACAGATCTGAAGGCTCGCATCGACCGACGCGGCGCCGAGAAAAGATCATGGCCCGCTTCAATTCGCCCGGCCAAGCAAAGCTCTCTTTGTCTGTCCACGATCAAGTCCAAACCGTATTTCGCCCTCGTCGCCACAAACTATCCGCCCCTGCCCATCGACACTCTCGCTCAGATGCTCACAGCATTTGGGACGACATCACGTGTGAGGTGAAGGCCGCTTGACCAGGGGTGCGGGGCTCCTTTTCGGCAAGAGCCGATAAGTTGACGATGCCCCATTATGACCAAGCCCATATCGATCCAACCGCCGCCGGTGCCCGCCAAAATTGGCGTGGCGGGCACCGGCTCAATCTTCGCAGATCGATGGGAAAAGCATAAGACAAGCCCAGAGCGGCCGGACTGAAATCGCGTCCTACGTTTGTGTAGCAAATCGACAGCGCCAATCGATCCAAGAGTTGCGCTGCAATGCAGCCAGAAAAGCCGCATTGATCGCGACCGCAGCGAGGTCCGAGGGGTCTATGACCGAGTTGCGGGACAAACCCGACCTCGCCAAGTGAAAGATCGCGCCTAACTAAAGCCGAACTGGGGTTCGTCTCATGAGCCAGTATTTACTTTCGGTTACCGGCTCCAGAAATGAGCCTGCCGTCGTATACCCAAGACGCTCATAGAACGACATATTGCGCGGCGTGAATGTCTCTAAAAATGTCGAGACACCCGCGGAATCTGCCATCTCTAATATCGGTCTGATCAAGTCGCCGCCCAGTCCTTTGCCTTGGTACTCTGGCAGAATTCCAAGAATGGACAAATACCAATCCTCATCCGCGGTCAGCGGTTGCGCCGCATTTGACATAAACGCATTGATTTCTTCATAGGCCGCGAGACAACTATCCCCCATTTCCTGCTGGATCAGTTGCTTTTTCTGCCTCGCCTTGTCTTTCATCTCTTGCTCGCTGAGGGGGACAGACCATACGGACACTCCAAAAGGGTCATCGCCAGGTTCAACGATTTTTCCAAACTGATCGGCCTCATAGATTGAGTAGTCATAGTAACGCAGCATGGCCTCTTTGGATTTAGCCGGATCAGAAACTCGCTTTTCCAGAGTCATGTAAAACGGGTCACCTGCCAATGCCGGATAAAGCCCTTCAGAGTAAGCGCGATACTTGCGTGCATGATTTGCGAAGTCGTTGGCCATAGGTTCCGTTCGCCCCATCAAAGCGATTTCAAGAGCAGAACCCAATGCTCGGTTTCAGTCTCCCAATCATCCTTGATACAAGGACGTGTTGCCATCTCCTCGTATCCGTGCCGCTCATAGAGTTGCCTAGCCCCAGAATTATTGCTGGCCACGATTACGCTCATGCGATTGACATTCTCGTCCTGTGCTATCTGTTCCGCCAAGCTCAGAAGGCGCGACCCATGTCCTTTGCCACGATACTCTGGGTAGCAGGCCAGTACGTTCACATACCAACTTTCGAGAGCCTTGTTCTCGAGCTCTTGTAGCGGGCGAAAAAGGCTTGGAAAGTCATCGCCGACTGGCTCTGGTTCTGCGCCAATTGTGTAGCCCGTCAGACTCGCAACCGCGCCGTTTCCGAAGTCCACCACTACGACCTGACCATCGCGCGCCTTTTTTGCCTGCCGCACACGACCAACGTCCCAAGGGTCTTGACCCTGTTGGGCAAGCCCACTCCAAACATGTAGTGGAAGGCCCTCGCCAGCGAAGTTGACGAGATCAGCCAATTCGTGAGCATCAGCTTCGTCAGCGACTCTAAATGGTTCCTGCAATGGGATCAATTTGAACTCCTAGGATATGGCTTGCCTCTCATAATATTACAAACCGACCATTCCTGTCCATTTGACCTCACTCCGATGAAGGCTTAGGCCAGAGCGGGATTGGCAAACTACCGAAGCTAAAAGTGCATCCAAGTTGTACAAAGCACGCACAAAAAGGTTCGCAATGGGCTCGAAGCGGCCATAAGCTGCGACTAGCGTGCACGTCGACTATGCGGAGAGGCTGTGTGAAAACTCGGGATTCCTCATGATTTCGCGCCGCTCGTTTTCGGGAGTTGCTAATTCGATGGTTCAGTTCGACCAGAGCGCGCCCAAATCTGGCAATTTTCGGCATTTGTAAAAGCTCTCGATAGTTTTCACACAGCCTCCGAAAGAAGCTGCCGTTCGTTGATCTCATTCCGATATCCGCTTCAACGATTGGACTAACTCCCAAAATGCTCTGTCCAAGTCCTACGGCGCTGACGATCCCTTTCTTCGTAAACTTTGATCGCGTTGGGAAGATCAGCCGGTGAAAGGTCGCTTTCTCCATTGGCGATCCGCGTAATCTGCATCGTATACCAAGCAGTCACGCCACCTTCCGGCGGTCTATCGAAGCGCGGGAACTGAGGATCAGGCGCGCGACCTTTTTCCCATTTCTTTGGCAGGTCGGGATCGACGACAAGCGCACGCGCAAGACCGACAATATCAGCTTTTCCGTCTTTGATGGCCGCCTTTGCCTGTTTCAGTGTTTTAAATCCACCAGTGACCATGAGTGGTATTTTCGTCTTGGCCCGGGCGCGTTCGGCAAACTTGAGAAAATAGGGGCCAGAACCTGCGCGATCCGACGAGGATGGCGCGCCGGGAAAATACGTGCCGCCGCTTATGTCAATCAGGTCAACGTCTGTACTGTCGAGTGCGGCCACAACTGCCAGCGCTTCGTCTTCTTGGAAACCGCCTTCAAGTTGATCCGTAGCATTGAGCTTAAGTCCAACGGGAAAATGGGAACCAACGGCGCGGCGTACCCTGTCAACAGTCTCCAACAAAAGGCGCATTCTGTTATCCAGACTGCCGCCATAGGCATCTGCTCGTGTGTTGAACAGCGGAGATAGAAACTGGCTGAGCAGGAAGCCATGTGCTGCGTGAATTTCGACCCCCCCAAACCCAAGCTCTCTTGCGAGGACTGCCGTGCGCGCAAACTCATACGGTAGATATTTGATCTCCGACATGGAAAGCGCGCCGCATGTCAGCCCCGGTAAATCAAGTGCGCTTGGCCCCATCCGGTTACTAATCGGCGCATCCGCCATTGCGCCCGCATGTCCTAGTTGCAGCCAAAGATTTGCATTTTTGATCGAGCCTGCGCGGGCCAGAGCCTTAAACGGTTCTGGATCGGAATGGGCATTGAGGACCAAGTTTCCGGGTTTCTCTGCGTAATTTGGAGTGCCCTGAACTTCACCGATGATCGACAAGGCCAATCCGCCTTCCGCCCACCGTTCATACAAACGAACTTGAGCATCAGTCGGCGCGCCACACCCATCGCCCAAGGAGTCTGACATTGCCGATTTTGCGATGCGGTTCTTGAGAACAACGCCACAAGGCAAAGTTAAAGGCTGAGACAGCACATTTGTGTTTGAAGCGTTCATTTCTGCAGCACCTTAACCATCCGACATTCTTAGAAAGTCGACATTCGTGCTCGGCGCAGGATTTGTCAAAGTGGGCTCAAAGCACTCATCCGCTTCAATCATTACGATGGCCCGCTAAGAAACTATAAAGACAAACAAGTCCTTCTTGCCAGAATGTCAGCGCGCAACACCCCGCGAAAGCAAGAAAATTGAGTTCTTGCCCTAATGGCTGTAGCCATATGAGACAGAAATTCGGGACAAGGAGTACGCGGATGAACGTCGATGCGATTGGAAGGGTGCAATCGCCGCGTATTATTCGGATCGGCGGCGGTGCCGCGCTGGAAGTTGCCGAGGTCTTACTTCAACTTGGCCTGTCGCGCCCGTTAATCGTAACAGACAGAAATCTGATAGCGCTAGGGCATGTCGTGACGGTCACCGATGTATTGGACAGTTCTGCCATTCATTGGCAGGTTTTTGATCAAGTCGTCGAGGATCCCACCGATAGCTGTGTGGACGCGGGCCTTGAAGCGCTGCGCAGTGGCGATTTTGACTGTATTATTGGGCTGGGCGGTGGCAGCCCAATGGACGCCGCCAAAGCAATCAGTTTCATGAGTGTCAATCCCGGCCACGTCCGAGACTACAAGGCACCTTGCCAAATTGATCGCTGTGGGCCGCCCCTAATCTTGATACCGACGACCGGGGGGACCGGATCGGAACTGACGCGCTGGTGCGTGATTACAGACACTGAGCAACCTGAGAAATACAATCTTTCTGGCCTTGCATGCGTCGCGACTGCCGCTTTGATCGACTGGACGTTCACAACGACCAAGCCACCGCGCATTACAGCAGACACCGCTGTCGATAGTATGACCCATGCGATTGAGGCCTACGTTAGCCGGAAGGCCTTTGCTTACACGGATGCATTCGCGCTTGCCGCTATGTCTTCCATAGCCAAACACGTTCGCACTGCCTGCAAAGACCCCGAAAATGAAGAAGCACGCGCCGCTCTGATGCTTGCCGCGTCACAAGCGGGCATGGCCTTTTCCAATGCCTCTGTCGCTTTGGTACATGGTATGAGCCGCCCAATTGGTGCGCATTTTCATGTGGCGCATGGTTTATCAAACGCAATGCTGTTGCCGGCAATCACAGAGTTTTCAATCGGGTCGTCACGGGAGCGGTATGCAACATGCGCGCGCGTCATGGGATGGGCTGACGACAGCGACACCGACGCCATAGCCTGTGACGACCTCGTTCAAGGGCTCAAATCTTTAAACGCAGACTTGAAAGTGCCCCGTGTCGGTGAATTAGGACACAACGCAACGCAAGAGATGTTCGAGTTGATGGCGGCACAGGCGCTTGCTTCCGGCTCGCCGCAAAACAATCCGCGCATTCCAACCGCAGAGGAGATTGTGCGACTTTACCATCAGGTCTGGTGAAGTCTCCGAGTTCCATGGACGGCTGACGTTTCGACGACAAAGCTGCACGGTAGGTTTGGGCTCGAACCGGACCGCTGCGACGCAGCATCCTCAGCTATGTGCGTCGCCCCATAAGCCGTTCAATAGCCCAAGATGTTGTAGTCATATCAAATGAATGAACCAAAACCGCGACTTTCGTTAATCTTAAGCTGCCGTTGTACGCACAGGTGCGGAATGACGGCACCGAGCCCATTTTACCGATTGCTGCGCGGACACCGAAAGTCTGCACTGCTCATATTGCAGCCATTGGCATCGGTATCGACGGATCAGTAAGTCATGCGCAATCGATAAAACTCGTTCAGATATTGTCATGAAACCGGTTGAATTCTACAGCCCCGCAAGCGCGAGATTATCGATGAAGTGTTTCAGGTCTTCCTCACGCGCGAACGGAATGAATTGGCGAGCATACTCTAGAGTATAATTAGGGTTGGCACGCCGTACCTCTTCGACCGCAGATTTGGCGTCTTCAAGGCGACCAAGTGCAGCGTAGCAAGCTGCCGCGAGTGCAATTGCATTCCCGTTGCCTGGTTGTGACGTTCGAATTTTTTCCAGCGGAAGCAGTGCTTCTTCGTATCTGCGCAGGTTGAAAAGGGCGCGGCCATAGTGCGCATTATAGAGATCGGGGTGACGTGGGTTCAGCCGCATCGCCTTTTCCAGTTCCTCGATCGCTTTTTCGGATTGCCCGGCGTAGGCAAGCGTAAACGCATAGAGACTGCGATAATGAGCATTGCCGGGATTGTCGGCTATGGCACGGCGTTGTTCCGCTAGCCCCCGCTCAATATCCTTGAGGCACATATAGACCCAGCCAAGTACGGCATATCCAAGCGGTTCACGTCCATCTGCGTTTACGGCTGCCAGCGCAAAGGTTCGTGCTTCTTTGATGACGCTCTTGGGGTCATCCCCCCAAGCGTTCAGAAACTCAGCAATAAGGGTCCATGCGACCAGAGCATGCGCGCGCGCCAGATCGGGGTCGATTGCAATTGCTTTTAGCGCCTCGTCTCGTGCACGTCGAACATCGTCTCGCCCGCCGCGATAATTGAATTCTGAAGCGCGCAGGAAATGATCATAGGCATTCACCTTATCCGAGGATTTGGCCAATGAGCGCCGGTAGGTGTCGCGCGTAATTTCCCCGACAAGCGTGTTAACGATCATAGATGAGATTTCGTCTTGCACCTCGAAAATATCTTCGATGTTCCGGTCGTATTTCTCGACCCACAGATTGGTCCCGGTCGTTGGGTCGAGAAGTTGCGCGGTTACACGAATTCGATTGCCGGACCGGCGCACGCCACCTTCAAGGATGTATTGAACGCCCAAGTCGTGCGCGACTTGGGTCAAGTCGGTTGAGGTGTCGCGAAAGACGAACGACGATTGACGCGCAATTACGAACAGCTCACGACATCGGGCAAGCTCAATAATGATATCGTCGGTTATCCCATCCGGAAAATAAGCTTGCTCGGTATCGCCAGATAGGTTGCGAAAGGGCAAAACTGCAATTGAAGGCTTCTCGGTCATTATCGAAACCGTGCCGGTATCTTGATCGTTGATTATGCCTTCGAACCGGAACCCTCGTCGTGGAATTGTCTTGATCAGCTTTTGCGTTTGACCGTTGTCCCCCAACGCAGCACGGGCGGCGTTAATCCGGGTTGATATGGCACTGTCCGATACGATCCTACCTGCCCACACGTGCTCGATTAGGTCATCGCGCGTGATGATCTTGCCGGGGTGCTCTGCCAAGTATGAAATCAGGTCCAACACCTGCGGTTCAAGCGGCACAACCTGGCCGCTCCGGCGCAGTTCGCCGCGCGCTATGTCGATCTGGAATTCATCGAATGAGATGACCGATATGTCTTCCATCTTTGAATGATGACCACGCGGCGGTGCGTTTCTCAAGGTAAATGAAGCCAATCTGGACGGTTTCTGGACAGCACCTGAAAGCGGAGCAGCAGCAGAAGTGGCACGTTCAACCCAAGGAACACATTCCTCGACACATCAGGAGAAACGAAATGAACCGCCAGGATGAAACCGCCTTCACCCGATTCACCGAGATTACAGAAGCGAAGAAAAATGAAGTTCGCAGAATGCAGACCGAAGTGACCCTTTCAATTTTTCGGGCAATCGTCGCGACGCTGCGCAGGGTGTTAAGAAGATCGCCGCACAGTGAAGGCGTTCAGGTTTTGGATCAAGCGTGACGGACTGACGTCCGGCTGTCGGATTGTGCAGTTTGCCGTCATTGGGGCAATTGCAGCGAAGGCTCACTTCGTCCGGCATCTGAGACATTGGACGGCGTTGACACGTTAACTTAAACGGACCGCCAAAGTGGAAAGTTCCTGCAATTACGCAGAAACGATTTCATTCCACGCCGCATATGCAGAGGCGCGCGTTTGACGAAGAGTTGGGCGGGAGATCAGATGACGTTACGAATTGAAATGGTTGTAGATGGCATCGTGGGCGGACAGAAATCGCTGCATTGATCCGGGGTGACTTGAACCGGCCCATTCGGCGTTCTCGTTGGCGCGTCAGCCGCCTCTCATGGGTTCGCAAACAAACCACTGCCGGGCATTGGATGCGAAACTTCGGCCCGGGTGTTCAATCGACCACCTGCGACATGAAGGTGAACCAAACCAAGGTCGCAAAGCGCCGCAGAATATGACCCCAGCTTGTCGGTGACAACTTTATCTGGAATGTATCTCTGCTTTTTCAGGAGTTTCCGCATAATTTTGGGGCCGCACGCTTGTTTCGGCGAGATTGGGCCAGGACCACAAGAACCTCGCCCTCATCGTCTACGGCATGCCATAAATATGTCTGCTTGCCACCAATGCGGACAAAGACTTTATCAAGATGCCAGGTTCCTGACGGCTGAACGCGGCGGCATCGTACCCTGGTTGCGATCGCCGGGCCGAACTTCAAAATCCATCGGCGGATCGTTTCGTAGCTTGCATCGATCCCACGCTCTGTAAACATTTCCTCCACGTGCAGAAAGCTCAACGGAAAGCGAAAGTAGAGCCAAACAGCACGATGGATCACGGCTGCTGGGAACCGGTGGCGGGAATAGGAAATCTTTTTCATCCCCTGCCGTTATCCTTAATTCGCCACGTTCGTCGAGTTACCGTGACAATGCCCTCCCATCAGCCCACGCGACGGCGAGAGAGGATCATGAAGAGGTTCAAATCCGGCAGGCACCTGCGACGTTCCGTTTCCATCGACGACCCGATTGCCAACTTGTTCCACCTGCCTGGCCACGAAATGACATCAGCTAGTTTCCGAGAAATGCGATCGATCGCTCTGGATACGTCGCGTGATATTGCAAAATTTTCAGCCGTGTGAGGTCAAGGGCGTTAGAAATCTTTGGCACGACCGTACTAACTTTACGGTGCCCCCAGGGTTCTGGGTCAATACGGTCGTTTATTGCGACACGTGGTAGGTTGGCGACGGCAATCACGTCTTCAATTGGCCGTGTATCAACCAGCGGTACGCCAAGGCGGACGGCCATATGCGCAAGTAGGAACCGTTCGGCGGGCGCGTAGAGGGAGACAGTCGTCAGACCAAGATGAAGAATGGTCCCTCCCCCACCGCAACTGACATAAGCGTTTGGATTGTTGAGCGCTTTGCGGAGGTAGCCCAAGTCTCGGCGTGTGGTTGCCCGCTCCAGCCTTTGTGCTTCTTCAATTTCACCACACCGCCTTAGTGCTCGGTGCCGCCACCACGCGGCGGCATCAGCGCGGAGTGCGCGCAAGATTTCTGTATTCATGGGAGCTTCCTTTTCGGGAAGAACAGGCCGGAAACCGGCCCAGACCCGTCAGGGAAACCCCACAAGGATCCCTTCAGTCAGTCCCAAAACAGGAAGGGAACTTTCTCTTTGAAATTAGGCTTTACGCTCAATGCCAGAATCAGAGGTTTTGACCGTCAAATCGCACAGCAGGTTTGCACTTAGTGGTCTCGAATTTTTTTTATGGCTTGATCCAAGGGCATCGCGCGGAGACCGCCCTGCCCTGGCACATCGCGATCACCTGCATAGACCAGCAGCCGCTCCGCCACATCCAGTTCTTCGGTTGCGATGTGAAACCCACGGGCGACTTTAGGGCTAGTGGTACGCTTGATCTCGATTGCCCAAAGCGTCTGATCCGGCAGTTTGAGGATTAGATCAATCTCAGCGCCAGCTGACGACCGATAAAAGCTCGCTTCCGTGCCCCGTGGGGCCGCAGCGATCAGGTTTTCGATACAAAACCCCTCCCAAGATCCGCCAACGACGGGATGGCCAAGAAGCGCTTCTGTCGTCTCTAGGCCCAAGAGTGCATGGGTGAGACCCGCATCGCGGATATAGACCTTGGGTGATTTGACGAGCCTCTTGCCCGCATAGGTATGCCAGGGCGACAAGCGCCGCACGAGCATGAGATCGACCAGCAAGTCGAGATAGCGCGCCACACTCTGCCCGGAGACTCCCAAGCCCGCCGCGATCTTTGCAGCATTAAGCAACCCACCCTGTTCGTGAGCCAGCATGGTCCAGAAACGACGCAGAGTTTCCGCCGGAATGCGCAATCCAAAAGATGGGATGTCCCTTTCAAGATACGTGCGAATGAAATCCTCGCGCCATGTCAGACTTTCGCGATCCGAACCGAGCGGCTAGCAAATCAGATGTTGGTTCTCCGTCGTAAGCTCCATCTGCGAGGAGCAGATCGACCGGGCCGTCGACTTGATCCAACAGACCTGGCAGCGCCGTCGGATCGCCGACGTCATCCTTGGTTAGGTCCGCGCATACAATCTCGCCGCTGACAAGATCAAGACCGAGGTGCAG
>Ga0075467_10002395_pt1 | contig 14767 bp, 12 predicted proteins | sample DEB08_DNA_9_FD_75067 | JGI IMG/M metagenome (GOLD analysis project Ga0075467, IMG submission 75067) | Aqueous microbial communities from the Delaware River and Bay under freshwater to marine salinity gradient to study organic matter... | ecosystem: Environmental > Aquatic > Marine > Coastal ... | reverse complement strand
TAATTGTCAATGATTGAAACCGTAGAACCGTTATTTAAAAGTTCAATGGTTTGAATACATGACGCTGCCCCTACTGGGGACATTCTCAGAAATTCGTCATTTGCAGCTTGTGGAGCCCCACCGGCGCCCGGTGTGTTCTGATTCAGCGGAAGACCAACACCGACCAAATCCGCCTGCAAAGTAAAAGACAGATGGCTATCACCCGGCACGAGATAGCCGTTTCGCTCGGGATTAATCCGGATGTGAGAGACAGACCCACCCTTAGAACTGCTTTCAATTGCAGTATGTTGCCGTTTCTCTAATGCGGCGCCGTATGCTTCCGGCTCTGGCAAATAGCGAGTTTCTTCTACTAGTGGGAGGCTCATTGTGTACGTTTACTGTTCAAACAGATAATAATTCTAATGCGCGACAGTGAATTGCCCGTCAAGAGAAATCGAATAAACGCAGTTGTACTTGAGCAGCGTGAAGAAGTTCAGCGAAGAAGTCGAATCAGCGGCAAATCTAGTGCCCGCCGTATTCTTAACGACACGGCTAATCATTTCAATTGTCGCGCCTGAGGAATCGATGCCAACCATATCCGCCTCATTGCAAAGGGGATAACCGGCGACCGCACGAGGTGTCACGACTGGTGCAGTCTCAACGACATTAAGCTGACGTGCTGAATCACCATTATCCATATGGGAGGCATTGCGAGAGAACACGTTAGTAAGAGCTGTCAACGCATGCTGCCCACCTGCTACAAGTTGAGCGCCGGACGCAAGTTGACAAGTGTTAACCATTGGCTGAGGTGGATACAGTTCGCCGCCGATTCGTGCCTGTAGTGAGAACGCCGGCATAATACACGCGTGTTTTACCTGTGCAGACGTCTGCGTAGAGGAAAAGCCGGTACACATGTACCCAACGAGTGACCGAGGTTTAAGACCGCCGACTTTGTGGATTGTTTGAACTGGTGCAGCGCTGTTCAAGGTAGCAGCCGGAATCTGCGTAAAGTCGCTACAATACGAAACAGAACTCCAACTCATCGGCCTGTCTGCGGAGATTCCCGACTGCTTGCGTAACTGTTCACAGCCGAAATCGCTGCACCGGATAATTTTGCAATTCATGCCAATATTAGTGAATTCAAAATCGGAGGTCGTAATGGCGGTGCCGCCTGCGGAATCGTTTGTATAAAGAAAGTCGGTGATACTCTGCGAAAAAGTAACCTCGACTACAATGTCGTCGTTCAACTGAAAAAGGGGAATGTGCCTTGATGCGCTGAGCAAACCGAGCAGCGGAACCTCGAAATTTAAGTCCTGATTCAGTGTGGAAACTGTGGCAGACGTCGCTGTAAAATAGCTGCTCATGTCTGTACCTTCAAGCAATCCGGGGCCACCGTTGACAGCCAAAGAGCCGCCGGCCGTGAGTTCAGTAACGGACGAGTAACCAAATGAGCTAGCTGGTGACGACGAACTGCGCAACATCGCATAAACTTCCGCATAGCTTTGAAGGTCTTGAATGACGTTTCCGCCTGCGTACAACGTAAGGCGCGAAATAGCCGACGAAATACCAAACGGCGAAAACCGAATTTTTAACCCACCGAGTCCTGCACCGCCAATAGTTTTACCTTTTGGGACGGTTAGAGAAAGCGTAGTGGCATCTGTAGCGAGTAAACCGTTGTGTACGTTCGGAATGCGGATACGGGTGATGGACCCCAATCCTACGGCGTCGTCTTGACTTTTGAACTTTACACGGGTCACACGCGCGTCCATTGCGCGGGGCTCTGTAGTGGCATCAAACTGCTGCGTTGGTTGTTTCTGTGCTGACATCTTTGGCGTTTGATGTTACAAGAGATAAAAGTTTTGGGCTGTGCCCAATAGGCAACAGAGTTGCCGCGGCATCGTGTTCTGCAGCAGAAGGAAAACACGGCGCAAAATCAGACAGAGAAACGCGCCGCTTTGGTTTCGCAATAAAGAACGTCTTAGGCAACGACACCGCAGTCGTTTTATAGGGTTCGGGGTTCACCGCAGCTGCGCTGCTATTAGGGCTCCGCCCTGAAATCGCAACGCGTTCGAATAGGTTTTCAATAATGGGACTCATTGTGTTTTTACATTACGAATAGATTTTCTTGCTCAATAGGACCTTTTGGTCCGGACTTTGACTTCGTCAATCGCGCTCACAGCGAATCGTACCATTCTCAATAATGATTTTACAATTTACAACGAGACTACACTGCAAACGGCAAAGCTGGGACGCAGTGATGTTGTTCGTGACATCGGTGACGTAAACGCACTGTTTTCCGCGCATGTCACGCCCGCGCCTGTTGTGTCCGGTTCCACCCTCTACCTCCGTCAAATCAAAGCCCGTCATCCAAAAGTACCCATCAATTGCTTTTCCGGATGTGGTGAATTCGTTCAATGTGCTCGCAAGCTGTGTCGGGTCGTTTGACGGTGGTGGGATTGCTGCTGCGTATGTGCCCGGGACGACTTGCACATCATTAAGATTCGTAAATCCGGCACTCTTTGCAGCAACCTGCGGAGTCAGCTGGCTATTGCAGTCATTAATATCCTTTGCGGGGCGACTGCACACGATTGCCGACATTGCAAACGGCGCAACGTTGGTAAGTAGATTGCTTGAGATTCCGGAGGTGAGCGGTGTTCCGCGTACACGTTCACCATTGACCTCAAAAACTGCACTGCGTTCACCGTTTCCGGGTGCACAGTTGAAAATGTAAGAAGGAGCGTAAACCGGATAATACCGTGCGGCGTAAATTGCGGCGACGGAACGATATGAAGTATTACCGAGGAGAACGCGGTCGGACGCATAAGAGACGTCAGCCGAAGAACTGATATACTGCACGGCGTCATATTCAACCGAGCCGGCGGCGTCTATACTCTCTTTAATGCGCATGTACGTCTCCGGGTCATATCGAATGTGGTTCAGCGACAGTGACACGTTAGTCAGTTTGAAAGTTGACGACGGTCCGCCGCCTGTACCATCGAGCGGGACAGTTGCCTTGTATGTGCAGTATGCTTCTTGCCACACCGGAGTCCAATGGACACGTAAGATGAGCGGGCCGTCAAGTGCGCACATAGGGATAAACTTCGAGTTATTAGGGCCGAAGATACTGCTGAGAGATAGCGGGATTGAGCAGTGGAATTCTTTGCACGTAGGAGGGTCAGCCGCGGCGGCATTCAGCTTTGTGCCCACACTGCGTCCACCGGACCAACTGCCTCCACTTGTGGGAGCGGCGCTTGCGGCTTGTGCACCTGTAGAGATATCCTCGTACAAATCCGTCGCGGAACCGGACAGACCCGTCTGCTGCACAGAAGTGCACACCGACGATAACATGAGAAACTGCCTATTCCAATCGTCGCACATTTCAATCACGCCGCCACCGGGTGAAAGGACCTCCACACGTCTAATGGCGCAGTTCAGACTGCCATTCGAAAACGCATTAAACAGACCGGCGACTGCGGATGCGGTAGGCACAGCCTGAAAAGTAGCATTAAGCATAGTTTTTGAGCCGTCTATGAAATCGTCACTGCGTAGGTTCCATTCGCAAAACGACGGAAATTTACCGGTTGCCTCTCCACCTTCGAACGTAGAGCCGTTGTTCGGAGGATGCTTCACGAATTGGCTGCGGCCGCTTGCGAATTCGGTTCTCGGATTGTATTGCACTTGTCTGTTCATTTGGCGTTTTGTAGTGTGCGAACATTATAATTTTACAGCTCGTCGTTGTACATCGGCAGTACGTTTTGACGCCTGTTGTGGTTTTGTTGATATCGTAGCATTCCCAAAATCCCGGCAAGTCCGGCACTTGTCATATATTGACTTGCACGTGCTGCCAAACTGTGGTGTTCCTCGCTGTCGATGTGGTTGCGGTCGTGCAGTCCCATTTCGTACTTGCTGAGGTCTTTTCCTACAAAATTTGATACGGAGTGTGGGTTGCTCTCACTGCTTTCAATCACGCGCTGATTTCCACCATATGAACCAATAGAAGCGGGGTCAAGCCGTGTGCGTGTGCTGTAGTATGAGTTGCCGAATTGGTCCGGGTCAAAATCTGCGCGATTGAATGGATTGAATGCATGCACCTGAATCTTTCGCCGCTGCTTGATGGTCAGCCGCTGCAGCAGTGACTGCGTGAGGTGTGCGCCGAGTGAATGTGTGCCGACCTTCACAAATGCGCCCGGGTACTTCGCACGTATTGCCGCGTAAGTTGCGTCAACCTGTTTAACCTCAGTCTTTTCGAGTTTGGTGAGTCCGGAAAGCGCGGCCTTCAGTGCGAGTGCGGTTTTAGGTGCGGCCATACCTACGACAGCGCCGCCCGTCCTCGGTAGTATGTTCATTGCTTTCTGCGCAATCAGATTAGTGTCAATTGCTGCGTCTTTTGCGGACTGACTGCCGGCAACACCCCAATATACGGTATTGCTGTTCGGGTCCTTGTACACTACACTGCGGCCGTCTGACAGCGCTGCGTCCCGTTGTAGGCCTCGCAGTGCTCTGTATTTTCTGTCTCGTGAATCCGCGTAAGCATTTGCAGCAACCGCTGCATAAATCGGGTCATTGCCGGGCATATCTATCTGCTTCCCATCAATCGAAACGGCGACCCCTTGCTTTCGCCCATATGGCACGAGCGACTTTTCACGGCCGACATCCCGTGCCGTGTCATCCTAGTTGCTGCCGCCTGTTTCAACAGCGCCCGGACGAGTTCCCGAACCGCGCACGCCGCCACCTCTTAGGGTTGGCTGCTTAGCGAGCAGTGCGTTTTGCGCTGCCTTTGCTTTGAGGTACAGCGCGGTAAGCCTCTCGTGCTCAGCAGACCACTTTTCCCAATCCGCCCGCTCCTTATTGATTTCAGCTTCTGAGTCTGTTTTCGTGTTCACGCGGAACATGTATTTTCCGCCCGATACTTTCGGATTTGCTGCATCATAAGCAGTCATTTTACTGTAGGCCTCGAGCGTCTTAAGTTGTGCATTCTTCAGCGCAACTTTTCGCGTAGGGGGCGTAGATTTATCCTTCATCTCCTTTGCTGTTTCTTTGTCGGTCTTAGCCGTGTGCTTTTCGTGCTGTCCCTTTGCTGTAGATACCTTGTGATTAACGGAGCCCTGACGTGTTTTCTCCTTTGCTTTTGCGTCAGCGTGTTTGCCGGCTGCGGCTCTCTTTGCAGCCGCGCCCGCTGCTTTCTGTCCGGGAGTCTTTGAAGCAACGTCCGGTGCTTTCTTTCCGGGTGTCGGTTCTGCATCGTCGCCCCGTGCCCGTGCCTTTGATTCTTTTTCTTTTTCTTTCTTCAGAATTGCGGCGACCTTTTCCTTCTTCGCCTTCTTCGCAGCACTTGCCGCAGTCTTCGCGTCCTTTGTTCGCGTTTCAATAGTTCGGGCTTTCGCGAACCCTTTGGATGCAGATAAGGCCTTACCGGCTTCGGCGGCTGCAGCTGCGCGCGCTGCTTTGGAACGTGTGACCTTCTTGCCGGCAGCCTTCTGCGCCTGTTGCGTCTTAATTCCTACATTAAGCAGAGACTTTGCGAGTGCCTTTTTCTCGTCTGCCATACGATTCACAGCAGACACGCGTTCTGTTTTTCTGATGCGCTTCATCTGACGGAGATTGTCTTCTACTTCTGCCGTAAGTTTCTTTATTAGTTTCTGCCGTTTCTTTTTGCCGGCTGGTCCGCTGCTCTTGTCATTGCCGCTACCTCTTGCACGTTTTAACGCCTTCTTCTTCTCTATGTCGATTTGACCGAGTGTTTTTAGTGCGCTGTCGTACTCGTCAATTTCGTCTTGCAGTGCCTTTTGACGCACTGCACTTGCTGAGGTTAGCGCTGCATTCTTTTCGCCTGCGTCGTCTTGCAAGGCTTTCAAACGCTTTGTATTCTGTTGTAAATCGTCCTTTGCACTTTTCGCAATACTACCGGCTGCCTTTGCCTTTTCTGACAATCCTTCCTGACGAGTATCCGCAACATTTCCGGACGCCTTTCCTACACGTTCGCCGCGTTCTTCGCCTTCCGGGCGTCTTACCTTTTTGCCGGTCTTGTCGGGACGACGGAATACGCCCGACGCTTCTTCACTTTCAGCCGTAGCCAAATCACCCGGACTCAATGAGGACACCGGGACCGCGTCCGCACCTTTGCCCGTACCTTTCGCAAGAATAGCAGTCAGTAGTGCATTTACGGACTGCTGCATGAAGGGATTACGAAATTGCCGGACGCCTACCGGTGGAGTGTCTTTGTTGGCGTCTTGCAACTTGAACATATCACGGTTGTACTGTTCAACATTTTGAATAACTCGGGCAGTCATTTTGGCGTCTTTGGATTACGTGAATATTTTAATGTAAGCATAAACCAAAACGTACAATCACATAATAAAACGCAATGTCTGATATTGAAGAAAACGTCGTCGCCGCAGCTGTGCCAAAAGTGAAGAAGCCTCGCACAGATAAACAGATTGCAGCGACTGCAGCGCTCGTCGCACGCAACAAGCAGAAGAAGGCAGACCGTCAAGCAGCAAAGGACGCGGAAGCTGAGGCCGCACTGCAAGCCGTGAATTTGAAGATTGTCGAAATCTCCGCAGCCGAACCGGATTCTGACCCCGATTCTGACTATGAACTAGAGGCAACCCCACAGCGCGCAGCCGAATCCGAGGAATCCGAATCATCCGAATCGGAAAGCAGCAGCGAATCGGAAAGCAGCAGCGACTCTCAGCCGGGCGGCAGCTCGAGTGACAGCGACGACGGCAGCGACGACGGCGGCATCCCTACCGACAGCGATTCGGATGATGCGGATGAGGATGTCTACGAATCAGATGAGCAAAGCAATGAGGATGAAGCGCCGAAGACCTACACGCCAAATGATTTTGCAAGCAAACGCGAAGACGGCGGATACATGACACATCTTGAAAAAAAGAACGTAGCAGCCAAACGAAAACGCCCTCTGCACAAAGGTCTTTTATCTAGGGGTTGGTAAATTTTTATCTGCACGTACATCAAGAACGCCAATAATCAGAATAATGGATTTCAAGCAAACCGCGTCTGCACGTTTTATGCCGTTGTCCCGCCGTCGGGAAGGTATGTCAGTTTTTGACAGATTTGATTCGCACAACAGAGATAATAAATTTATGAGCTCGCACGTGACACTCGGCCGCGACCTTGTAGGAGCACCGCAAGACCCTTACCGGACCGTTGTGGGTGCGCAGAGTGTCGCGCAGCCTTTTTCGTCGTCGCGCACTCGTGTTCGTGCGGGGACTGCGCCAAACACCCTCGAACTGAGGCGCAGACCGAGAGACAAGCGCCGGCGCTAGTAGCGAAGCTACGGTCCGCACCTTAGGTGCTGAGCGCCTATTGGGCACAGCCCGTCGGTAGAATATTATATAAAGTACTAACAAATGACCAGCACGCGTAAACTATACTTGTCTTCGGGCGACCGTTTCAACCTAGACGACCTTTCGGCATCGGCAGATTTTCAATTAAATGCCTCTGAGCTCGCAGTTGACACTCCTTCTCAAGCGTTTCGCGTTTGTCTTTCTCAGGCGTCATTGCCGGCCAACCTAGCAGCAAGCCAAATCACCTCTCTGCGTTCTTCCGGTCAAGGTACGACAAATACACAGTCTTGCGCGTCTTTTAATTGGTTTTGGAATAAAGGGGGTGTAGACCCTCCCACACGGTACACACTGTTTTTTAACGACGTCACCAACGACCCACCGCCGGCGAATCAGTTCTCAATGGCATTGACTGTGCAGACTAGCATACAAGACATTCTAGACGGCATGAATGAGGCAATGGGTGAATCCGGCAACCCGATAATATTGGTGGAGAACGACGGCGAAGCATATGGACAGTACCGATTGAAGTTCGTGTCAAATAACGCTAATCAGAACACACGAGAATTAGAGTATATCCTATTAGGTGGCTCAACCGAAAATAAGCGCTCTGTCGAATTGGCGCTCGGTGTACCTAGTACGATTATTCTTGTGAATTTTGCCGGCTCAAACGTTACGGGGTCGTTCCCGCTCGTGCGTACTACACAGAACGATTACAACGCAGCGCTACTTATGCCGGTAGTCTACATCACGTCGTCACTGAACACGAACACATACGCGACAACTCCGGCACTTAACAACGTTCTCGCGTCTGTTCCGCTGCGCCTTGAGGTGAGCAGTCAGCCCGTTTTCGCTGATACCATTTTCCCGTCTGCCGGCCGTCCAGAAACGTTGCTGCGGTCGTACGTGTGGAATTATCAGCCCTTTATTACGGAGGGCAGCCACAAGACAATCCCAAACCGTGACATAAGTAACATCAGTCTACAGCTGCGAAATGAAGAGGGCTACGTTTTATACGGTGGCTCTGCTCCGTTTTCGGTGGTTATTGAAGTGCAGAAGGTTGACGCCGTAGGGTCGTAGACCCGGTCCGCGCGTAAGCGCTGCAGCATAATTATCTGCTGTAATCGTAAAATGAATTCCACAAAACGTGTTTACCTTTCTTCGTACGACGATGCGAGCACGAATAAAGCGCGCGCAACCTACGACCTAGATTCTGCGGACATCACTTGTCTGCCTTCGCAAGAGATATCGGTCGGCGTTGTCGAAGCGGTGCTGCCTACTTCAATCAGTTGGCTCGCACCCACCACCGGCCCCGTGCTTGAGGTGGCTACAGCGCAAAGCGGTTACGTTAAGGCGTTTCTGTACATTACGGACGGAGAAACCGTTATACCGGCATACACGGGCAACCCCACTGAGACGTATATGCCGTTTACGGCTATGACCTCTGCAACTGAACTGATTGCCGTTATGAACATTATGCTGCAGTCCGTCGTTAACGGCGCATTAACGGCGCGGTGGGGGGTCGACAACCAAAGCGGCAAACTAATTTCGGAGGACGGAGGCGGGTCCGGCGACCAGTTAATCGTAAGCATGAAGTACGGTAACCCACAAGGCGGCCCACAGTCCGGACAACCGGAACCCGCATACACTAAACAAGGTCAGCTAATTCTTCAAGCACTCGGGCTGAACACTGTGAATTTTGTGGGGGAGTTCACGAGTGTATCCGGATTTGCTGACAATAATGCAAATCGCGCTATTTGGCACCCGGTGTGCACGCCGCGAATCCCCATAAATATACATGTGTCATTCGGCTGCGGTGCGGTATCATCTGCCGGCGTTGGTGAATCGCGAATCCTAGAAAGCATATTGCAAGTTCCCGCATTTGTCACACGTAACACGCTTTACAAACGGGAGACAAGCGGGGGTGATACTGACGATTTGACACGTCAAGACAACGTCTCGAATATTGTTTTTACTAAAAAACACGTTGACCGTGTGCGTGTTCCCGTGCAGCACGTTTCAGACATTACGATAGAGCTTAAGGACGCATACGGAACACCGCTTTTCAGCATTGCACCGCCATACTACGAGCTAGAATTCGAAGTACACGATTCAGTTTAATCTTATGCATAGTAAAGGCAGCAATGCACATAACAGAGAAACACGGTGACGCAGAAGTCGTCGTTAAACGTTCAAAACGTGACGTACAATATAAAAACACCCCGAGAAATGCCGGCTTACCTTTAAGTTCAAATATTATGCTCGTCGTTGGTCGTATGGGAGACGGAAAAAGCCATTTCGTAGAGGGGCTGTTTAATCGCCATTGGAAGAAGCTTTTTCATAAGGTTTTCCTAGTGTGTCCCGAGATGTCGCGGTCATCGTACCCGAATTCGTACACCAAAAAGATACACCCTTCCCGTGTGCACGCAGAACTGACTCCCGAAGTACTGCAGAAGATAACAGCAGAGATTGCGGACAGTTCTGCGGAGGTGGACGATGATGAGGAGCTAACGCCAGAGCATTATTGCCTCGTGCTTGACGACGTTCAGAGCAGCATGAAGAACTCCGAGACCGCGCGAGCGTTGCGCATGCTATTCAGTACGCATCGACATTATAGCGCCGGGCTCACTATCATCTGCTGTCTGCAGAACCTTATGGCAATGCCTAAGGACTGCCGCGACCTTGCTTCTCATCTTGTGCAGTTCTCGGGGCTGTCTGTTGGGTGGCAGAACGTAGAACGTATAAATATGGAATTTTTGCCCTACTTGAGACGTCACGAAATTATCGAGTTGTTCAAGTACATTTATGATAAGCCGCATACGTTCTCCATCATTAGCAAACGCGGTGGAATTACGAAGAATTTCAATCCGTTAAAAGTGGTCACTGATGACCTTGATATACGTCATGACTAATAGCGCCTATGGCGCGGACTTTGACTTCGTCTTTCGAACTTGCGTCCGCAAGAAAGTCAATCGAGTCTGACCTCATTTGAAGGGGGTGGCACATGCTCCACAAACTGCAAACGGTCAACCGGTATGCATACGCACGGGTTTCCTCGTGTGTAGCGGTCACGATTCGCGTTTCTGACGTGCTCGATTTCGAAATCGTCGTCTGCGTCTTGCTTGTACACGAACAGGCCGTCAGAGAACCTAACAAAGAAGTATGTGTCTCTGTCAGACTTGAGACCGAAGTCCCATTTAGATTTATTAACGTATGTTGTCGGATACCGTTCACGATATATCGAGCTGCGTGTCTTCAGCTCTGCGAGTGTCGTTTCATTTACCCAGTCAAATTTACTGTATCTGTTTTCTGTCGGCTTAATCTCTTGATTTAGGTATGCTTCTATGAATGGGTGGCATTCCTTTTCTGACCGCACGCCGTTGTCATAATCTTGATGGTAGGTTCTTGTGCTCATCTTCGTCCGTAGTCTTCGCCCGTAGTCTTCTTATGTTATTTTGTGTTGTTATACATAGTAAGGGGGTAACTGTCTTTATATTAGATTCTATAATAATAATGATACTTACGGCGATGTCCGTAATGGAGCTTTCAATCGCTGTCGTTTCGGTTATAGGTGCGTGCGGCGCGTGCCTTCACGGTTCAAAATGCACGTCTTGCAAGGTGGGCTGCAGTGGGTGTGAGCTTAAACGCGCCGTACCTAGTAGCGGCCCCGTTGTTTCCGACGAACCGGAACAACCGTCGACAGACGCGGATGATACACCGCAGGAACCTTTTCGCGGTACTCGATAAATCTTTTTCCCGCAGCGGCTGCTGTGTCTTTGCTGTTGTACTTGACCTTAACAGGTTTGCCGGTGGTCATATTGGTCAGCATGAAAGAGCTGCCAACGGGTTTTATTTTGAATGGCATGAGTAAAATGTCTGTTATACAATCCGTTAGATTTTTAAAAACGAGGTGGACAAAACCGGAGGCGCGTGTGTGGCTTATTCAGCACGGGTTTAACCCAAAGTACAAAGGGGATAACCCCCAGTACAAGAATTGGCACGCCTTCAGGCAAAGAGACCCCCGGTTGGTTGGGCGCATGCACACTCAAAAAAATACGGGTGGTGACATACTTTTCGTAGTCGGCTCAGGTCCTTCATAGTGTACCCGTCTTGAATGAACTCGCCTCTGTACGGGTACCCGGTCCGGTAGTTATAGACGTACTCACAGCGCGTGAACGGTTGGCGCAGTTTCATTATGTTGAATGATGCAATTTGCCTCCGGAGTCTGTAGGGCATCTTTTTAATTCTCATCGGAAGGGTTGAGATTTGTAGTCGGGTGTAAAAACGCGTTTTGTTCCTCTATGATTAAAGGATATACTTTTAGCATCGCGCGATGTCGTTATGCCCTTTTCTGTTTTATTGAAAACTAGCTGCGTCCCGTTCATCATTGCACTTTCTCCGGTTGCGAATGACTCGTCGACAGCTGCCTTATAGGCTTCTAAGTTGATTACTTTTAAATTTTCGGCGTTCAGGGTCATGCCCTTTGACTTTACTTCCTTTTTGCCTTTGTGCGTGTTGTAGGCGTAGCACTTCGGTGCAATCGTGCAGAACTCCGTGATGAAGTCGTCGCCGTCGAGCTCGTTCGACCAGTCGCCCAGCATCTCGCCCTCCTTCGGGCAGTAGCCACCGGGTGGGACAAGAATGATGGCACTGTCTGTGTCGCAGTACAGCAGATTTTCGCCGGCTTGCCCGAGTGTCTCGTATAGTCTGAGACGGGCGTTGCTTGTTACCATTGCGCACAGTGCAACGTTCGTGTTTGCTAGACTTGTCTTGTTGTCGTCAAGCTCCTCGTAGGTCACGAACACACTGTCTCCCATATCGACACGCTCATACATTATTATCTCTTTGTCGTGACATCTGCGGACCATCTCAAACCATTCGGACCGTGTGCAGTACTTTGTCTGCTTCATTAGGCGTGTCCCGTACTTGCCCCAGAGACTGTTTGCGGACAGCTTGTTTATTGTCTTTTTACCGGGGTTCTTTGCCTCGCTGATGGCGGAAATGTCCATACCGAGGATGGTTTGGTGGTCTTCCACAAACTTCAGGCGTTCCTCTTCCGTACCCTTAAAGCCGGCGGCGACCGTCTTGCCCGCTACGCAGTCCCGCATATAGCTTTTAAAAAGCTCTGCCGTGTGCTCAAACTCAATCGTTTTGTAAACGCGCGTAATCTTGTAACCGAGCTCGACAGCCTTGTGAAGCTCCGGACTGCATAATAGCTGCCGCGTGATTGGTGTCAGGTCAAACACGTATTTCTCGTCATCTCCGACCATCTTGCGGGCGCCTAGCAGTGGGACGTGTAAGTCTTGCGGACATGTGACGTCGCATTCTACAAACCCGTAGAAGTCGGACGGGAATCCCACCTCTGCGGTCACACCGTCATCGCCGTACTGTACTTCTTTCGGTGCTCCGCACGGCAGTTCGTCGAAGAATTGCACTGTAGGATATTCCGAAACCACATCACGGTATTCGATGCGCCAGCCGTCGGCGATTTCCTTCTCTGATAATTTGCGGTACAGCTGAAATGATTCTGTTCGGCCGCCCTTGAATGCCCGGCGTATGTCTTTGTTTTCTGCTGCCGTGAGTACGCAGATGTCCGTGATGTCGGCTGTGTCCTTGTGCTGCAGCTTTGGGTCGTGCTGCTGTCTGTGATTCGCGATTGGTGCGTGATTTACGCGGTAATGCATTGAAGCTGCACCGGCTGCCGTGATGCTGTGCAGTGGGTTGATATTGCGCTCCGCGATGCCCTCACGTCTGTACACGAGCAGAGACTCTGCGAGGATGTCGACGTCGCTTCTGCAGTACTCCTTCAGTTCCTTCTGCAGGTCGTACTCGACACCTTTTGCGACTTCGGCGTCGTACCATTTGACGAATGCACACAGGTCGCAGCCCGATTTGCATGCTGTTCCGTCGACGTGTGTCTTTGCGCACATCATGTGCTGATACTCAAAGAATTCTTTTTCAGGCATTGGGCCGACGTAGTCCTCGTTGCCCTCAGTCATGAAGCGATACGGAAAATATCCCTTCTTGAATTGTGTGGCATCTAATCCGAATGTCTTCGGGAAGTTTGCGAGGGACCCCGGGATGTGATTCAGGCTGTCGATAAAACGCACTTTGCCGACCTTCAGCTGCATCACCTTCTGACCGGCTAGGATGATGTCCTCCGGCTTAGGTAGCTCGCCCATCTTTTCGCAGAGCTTCTTGTGGATTAGTAACGTGTCATATCCTTTGCCGTTGTGGGCGACAAAAGTTACTTTCTTTTTGAATGACAGAATAAACTCGATGAACTCGTCGAGGCTGCGGTGCTCCGTGTATTCGCCGGGCTTCGTGATGTCACGGCAACAGGTGAAGTTGATGCGATGCTCTCCTAATGACTCAACGCGTGAGCTGATTAGTGCTTCAAAATCAAACGCCCACACCTCGCCGAGGTCCTTCATGTTCTTTTTATGCGCCGGCTTTTTGATAAAACAGCGGTGCGCTGTGCCCTTTGAAAAATAGGCGTCGCAGTTCATGCAATACTCCTCATTGCACTCGTGACACTGTGCCTCGTGTCTTTCGATGGGCATGCATTGCCCGCAGCCGAACTTGTCGCACTTCCAATCTTTGGCCGCCTTGATTGTACCTTTTGCAGCGCCCTTTTTGTGCGTGTGGTAAAAATCCATATGGCCGGATTTGCAGGCGGCGTTCGGCTGCCATCGGTTGCATACGTCGCAATTGTGCCCGCCGTCCTCGTCCTTCTCACGATGCTGCGCCAGCTCCTCTTCAGTGTTGAAATAGGTCTGACACGCATTGCATCGGAACTGTACGCACTTGTGTGTCTTGATGGTCTTATCGGTGAATACCTCTTTACACCAGCCGCACCATCGCGCGTGTACGTTTGCACGTCCACCACCGCTGAAGACTGCCACATTCTTAATTACGTGATAATGTTCCTCGATTTTGTCGTAATACAGGTAGAGGTCGGTGTCTGCATGCGCAAACTCTGTGCCGGTGCTGTGGATTACGGAATCTTTACCGTCGAAGATTACAACGCTCTTTTTATATATTTGTGAAAATTTTTCAAAGTCGTCCATCGTCATACGGTCCGGGCATCCGATTTCTTCGGCCATCTTCTGCGCATCTGCCGTGTGAGTCTTCGGCCTCCTTTTGTATTGCTTTGTGCGGTTCGTCTCGTTGACAAGGAATGCTAAGCACCGCTGCCCGCAAAGGTTGTCAGTGTTTACAATTTGGTACATAGCTCTGCCGCCCTTTTCGGCGAGCCACGATGGAAGTTTTTCGCCGGAACCTCCGCCGGTGTTTATCGATATCGTCACATTTGTTCCCGTGCTTGAGTTGCCCACATCTCCGGACTGTGAGGCCTCGCCGACTGCCTCGTCTAGAGCTTCATAAAGGTCATCGGCGTCCGGGTTCATGTACTTCGTAGAAACCCATTTGCCATTACTCTCAAATTTGAGCGAGATAGATTTTCCGGGGAGCTGTGTTGC
>Ga0075467_10002394_pt1 | contig 14770 bp, 16 predicted proteins | sample DEB08_DNA_9_FD_75067 | JGI IMG/M metagenome (GOLD analysis project Ga0075467, IMG submission 75067) | Aqueous microbial communities from the Delaware River and Bay under freshwater to marine salinity gradient to study organic matter... | ecosystem: Environmental > Aquatic > Marine > Coastal ... | reverse complement strand
GGTTGAGTATTAGAGCTTGAGGGTGATTCAATGGCATCCAATAAAATATCGTTAATCGTGTCCTGTTGAACCGGTCGATCGGAAAATGCTCGAATACTTCTGCGCGATCGCAGTACTGCTGAAAATTCCATGTGCATCCTTATGAAAACTAGATTGTTGGATTTTTCATGAATTTAGCTTTGCAGTCAACTCGCACAGACCATGATAGCAACTGTCCATATATGATAATGTTGGTTGCGAAGGTTGCTCTTTAACGTTGTTTGGCCATAATAAATAGCGCATCACGTACTGTTTGAGACAAGTAATGTGGTAAAGTAGATACCCATTCAATTCCCCAACACTCAGATTAATTAAGCTCACCTTATGATCCCATGGACCCACCTCGACACTGCAAAAATCCCCAACGATGGCGGTGAATTAAAACTGTCCCAGCGTGGTGATGAATTTTCTATAAAATTGTCAGGTAAACGCGGCGAGTTAATGAATAGCCGTGTCTATAATTCAGAAAAAGCGCTATCCCAATTAGGGTGTGCTCATATTAAGCCACACTTAGATGCGCACATTTTAGTAGGCGGTTTAGGCATGGGGTATACTTTAGCAGCAGCACTAAAAGCAGTGAATGCTGACTCTCAGGTCACGGTTGCCGAATTAATACCTGAAGTAGTAAAATGGAACGAAGGACCACTAGGCAACTGTGCTGGGAACCCTTTGCAAGACTCGCGAACTAAAGTACACATTGGCGATGTCAAACAATTGTTGATCACAAGACAACCTACATTCGATGCAATTTTACTGGATGTTGATAACGGCCCCAAGGGGCTGACACACTCAGATAATAATTGGATTTATTCTGAAGACGGACTAAAAGACATATATGACACACTGCAACCCAATGGCATGTTGGCAATATGGTCTGCAGGCCCTGATTATTTATTTACCGTTCGCTTAAAAAAGATAGGCTTTAGAGTAGATACACGCAATGTACAAGCTCGTCCGAGGAAAGGCAGTCAACACACCATTTTCCTAGCCAAGAAACTTTAGACACCAATCTATAAGGCAACCCATGTCATTTTCATCTTTGCAGTTATCAGCTCCTATTCTAAAAGCCATCACTGATTTAGGGTATACCCAACCAACGCCCATTCAAGAAAAAGCTATCCCAGTTATTTTATCGGGTAAAAACCTGATAGCGGCTGCCCAAACTGGCACAGGGAAAACAGCCAGTTTTGTGTTGCCTATTTTGCAACAACTTAATACTGACCATAAGCTGCGAGGTAAACGTGTACGTGCACTTATCCTTGTGCCCACCAGGGAATTGGCTGTGCAAGTTGAAAAAAGTATTGCAGCATACGGTCAACATTTAGAACTGATATCAATGGCGATGTATGGAGGCGTTGATTCGTCTGAACAAACACAACGTTTAATTTGGGGCGTCGATATACTGGTTGCTACGCCGGGTCGTCTTTTAGACCTCGCACATCAACGTGCATTACATTTTGATGAACTTGAGATTTTAGTATTAGATGAAGCCGATAGAATGCTGGATATGGGCTTTATTGGCGACATTAATAAAATTATTGAACGTTTACCTGAACAACGTCAAAACTTGTTATTTTCTGCGACTATTTCTAATGAGGTCCGTGCCTTAGCAAAACGCTCTATCTACAGACCCGTTGAAATATCTATCAAGCAAAACAAAGCATCCACGCCCAAGATTGACCAATGGTTAGTGACAGTTGATAAAGGCAATAAGTCGGCATTATTGAGTCATCTCATCAAAGAGCAAGAATGGGATCAAGCGCTTATTTTTATTGAAACAAAACAAGGTGCAGCTAAGTTAGTCAGTCAATTAGAAAAACGTGGGATTCCAGTAGACAGTATTCACGGTGACCGAACTCAAGCCGTTCGCGAAAGAATTTTAGCCGACTTTAAGTCTGGTCAAATTAAGTTTTTGGTGGCCACAGGGGTAGCAGCCCGCGGGCTTGATATTCAAAACTTGTCACGTGTTGTTAACTACGACGTACCTGATCAAGTTGAAGATTATATTCATCGAATTGGAAGAACAGGCCGAGCCGGGGCAACAGGAGAGGCCATTTCATTTGTGGCTAAAGATAACTTTAGAAACCTGTGTGCCATTGAAAGCCATCTTGGTCATGTCATTACCAGAAAAACGTTTGAAGGCTTTGAAGTCAAAAAAACCGTGCCAGATTCTATTCTAAATTACGTCCCTAAAAACAAACGGAAATAGGCTTTTAAAAACATTTAAAAGGACAAATCACTAACAAGTTAAAACTATACTTCTTTAGGTTGTTTACGTTTTTTATCTTGCCCATGAGGTTATATAATACCGATTAATTTTTCTGCATTCACTCTGTCAATTCTGAAACCGTTGTTTCTAAAGCAAATGGCATTGAGTCATCGGTATCTATTTTGAATAAGGGCGAGTGATATGAGGCAATGGTGGCCACCTTTAATTTGAGCATCGACCTCCACCATAGAGCTGCCACCAATAGACACTTGGAATGTTTTGACCTGTTACAAAAAATGTAACATCTTCGGCCCCCATTCCGGCATCAACCTGACTTGATACATTGTCCAACCCATATTGGCCTTTTCATATACATTCTAGTGGAGCGGTTAAAGCAGCACATCTTTAGAGCTCAACACCTCACTCCAATGCTTTATTCTGAGGTTGTTCATTTTTTGATATTACTGCTTCTTTGGCCTTTTCATTCGCCTCTTTTCTTAAATCTTGACGGATGACTTGCACCTTTTCAAACGTAGCAAAAGCCTCTTCTTTTGATTCAAATTCAAAAATACTTTTTATAGGACAAGACTCTTCAGAGGTCAAAATCTTGTCGCTGCCATTGCCACATAATTCTGAGAAATTTCCCTTAAAGCCAGCAGCAAAACTGGTTTGTAAGGAGTGGCACTTAAACCAAGTCGTGATTAGGTAATAACGGTTTTTCCCGCGGGCATTAATGCTAATGACATCATCCTCGAGCATGCCATAGCCTCGAATATTATGCTGACGTACACAAGCTCTTCCGTCTTGTTCCGTCTGTGCTCTCAATAATTCGTCGTAGCTTGGTAGATTAACGCCCAAACTTGAACATGAAACTAAACTAAAAAATGCAATCATGACTAAACAACGCTTTAAAAAAATCATTATTTCTCCTTTAATACACAAATGTTTGAAGAGACATAAACATGCCATACCCCAAGATAGTTGATGAACGTTACATTGTTTTGTACACGCTTACACTGGGTAAAGTTATCGTAGCCATCTTATACAGAAAAATATCATTACAACCCACATACATGGGTAAACAAACTTAATCCTATTTTATTGGCTGTTTTCGTATAGAATCCTCGACGTAATTTTTACTTGTTAAGTATTTTTTATTTTTAACAGTTATCTGACGACGCCTTTCCATCCCTTTCTAAAATGACACAAAAATAATGAATCATAAAACTATAGTAACGCACAACGGTAATTTTCATGCTGATGATGTTTTCAGTGTTGCTGCACTGAAGAGTATTTTTTCTTCTTTTACACTCATTCGCACACGTGATCTAGATATTATCGCCAAGGCCGACATTGTGATTGACGTGGGTGGAGAATACGACCCAAAAACAGACCGCTTTGATCATCATCAACGCGGTGGTGCAGGAGAACGAGCGAATGGTATTCCCTACTCCTCATTTGGTTTAATGTGGCAAAAATACGGCTTAGATATATGTCAGGGTAACCAAGACGTTGCCAATGCAATTGATGCGAACCTAGTATCCACAATTGATGCCATCGATTGTGGTCACGTCAAAGGTGTGCCTGAAGGCGTTAGCCTTAGCCAAACTATTTCAATGTTCAACCCAACTTGGCAAGAAGATAGCCACTTTGATAGTTGTTTTGATGAAGCGGTTGATTTTGCATCTCGGGTTTTAACACGATTTATCGCAACTGCTAATGGAGGCATTAGTGCAAAAAAAATTGTGGCGAATGCAATTGACAAGGCACAAGATCCAAGAGTAATTGTGTTAGAAAAATATACGCCGTGGAAAAGAACGGTTCACGCTTTGTCTGACGAGGCTTTGTATATGATTTACCCCTCTGGGACTGGACAATGGAGAATTCAAACGGTACCTGTTGAACCGGGTTCATTCGAAGACAGAAAACCACTGCCTAAAAAATGGGCGGGCTTATCTGATATAGCGCTGCAAGATGAGACAGGAATTGATGACGCAATGTTTTGTCATAATGGCTTATTTATTGCCGGTGCGGAATCATTTGAAAGTACCATGAAAATGGCCGTTATCGCACTTCAATAATAGCGAACTAATCATAAGCAGAACAACCTTGATAGGCTTAGCGTTGTTCTGCTTCTAACTAATCTACAGAAATTGTAACTACTTTCAAAAACACTTACCGCAAAACAACCATGGGTACTTTGCAGCGTTCAAGCATTTTCAAAGTGTTACTACCTAAAAAGAATTGTCTCAGTTTGGAGTGTCCAAAAGCGCCCATAACAATGAGTCCTATATCATGGGCTTCTTTATATTCCATTAGAGACTCATGAATGTTGCCTTCGATGAAAGATACGGTGACATTAAAGCCCTTTTCTTCCAGTTTCTGTTGGGCTAATAAAAACTTATCTTTCTGATTCGACTCATTATTTTTTACAGAAACTAGGTGGCAGTGAAGACCATGTAATAATCCACCGTCGATAACACGTTGTAGGGCTATTTCGGCGGTTTCTCTTCCATCATAGGCAATCATAAACGAGACGGGTGTTATGAATGTGTCAGGAATAACCATGACGGGGTGTGAGGCCTTTCGTAACAGAGTCTCTATATTAGAGCCCAGTGCATTAAAGTTTCCATCATGCCCCTTGCCACTGCGACCAATTACAATCAGGCGGGTTTGACCTTCAATATCGTCTATTGAGTCAACCAAGTCACCATGCCTTTGCAGTGACTTAACCTCTGCAACCCCTGCAGTTATAGCTTGTTGAGAAACATACCCAAGTAATTCTTTGCCTAACTGCAGTGCGACTTTGCTGCGTTGCTCATCTAATTTTGTCATTTCATCTAGCAGCGCTGTTCGCGCACTAAGGCCAATAGCCCCCGTATAATCATCTGCCCCATGCTGCTGTTCTTTCTCTAGTGTATGTAAAAAAAGAATTGATTTATTTAACTTTTTTGATGCCCAAACCGCTGCATCTGTTACAGCTGAAGTAATTGCAGAACCGTCTACACAGGTAATTATTTTTGTCATTATTATCTCCTTAATGTCCGTCAAACAGTTTTTCAACTTCTTTAGGGTCATTATGCGCCCCAAATTTATCTACCACTGTTTCTGTTGCCTCGTTCATACCAACGATTGTAACAGTCGCACCTTCACGTCGGAATTTAATCACAACCTTGTCTAGTGAAGATACGGCGGTAATATCCCAAAAGTGGGCATGGGTGAGATCAATCACAACAATTTCTACCGCTTCTTTAAAATCAAATGCGTTGGTAAATTGCTCCGCTGAAGCAAAAAACACCTGACCGATAACTTCATAGGTACGCTTATTTTCAAGCTCATTAAAGTCAGACTTCACCATCATAAGTCGGCCAATTTTATTTGAGAAGAACAAGGTAGCTAATAGCACACCAATTAGCACACCAAAGGCTAAATTATGCGTGGCTACAACAACCGCAACAGTGCTTACCATGACAATACTTGATGACAAAGGGTGAGTGCGTAAGTCTGTAAGAGAAGACCAAGAGAATGTACCGATTGAAACCATTATCATGACAGCAACTAATGCTGCCATCGGTATTTGACGTACCCAATCATCGAGAAATACAACCATAATGATCAGCACAAGACCAGCAACAAAGGTAGACAGTCGCCCTCTTCCGCCAGACTTTACGTTAATAATTGATTGCCCAATCATGGCACAACCTGCCATACCACCAAATAGTCCAGCACCAATATTAGCAATTCCCTGGCCTTTACACTCTTTATTACCGTCACTGGTAGTATCTGTCAGTTCATCAACTATGGTTGCTGTCATCATAGATTCAAGCAAGCCGACCACAGCCAGTCCTGCCGAATAAGGTAATATAATCAATAGCGTTTCCATATTCAGTGGCACATCTGGCCACAAAAATATCGGTAGGGTATCGGGCAGCTCTCCCATATCACCTACCGTCCTGATGTTTAGGTCTAGAGAGATTGCAACAATGGTCAACGCTACAATACACAGCAGTGGTGAGGGGATTATTTTTCCAATAGCGGGAATATAAGGAAAAAGATAAATAATGCCAAGTCCTGCAGCCGTCATCGCATAAACATGCCAGGTAACATCGGTTAGTTCAGGTAATTGAGCCATAAAAATCAAAATGGCCAGAGCATTAACGAACCCCGTTACCACAGAGCGCGAAACAAACCGCATTAAACCACCCAATTTAAGATACCCCGCGCAAATTTGCAGTACGCCAGTCAGTAAAGTGGCCGCTAGCAAATATTCTAAACCGTGATCTTTGACCAGCGTAACCATTAATAGAGCCATGGCACCGGTTGCGGCAGAAATCATTCCCGGCCTACCACCCACAAAGGCAATAATGACCGCTATACAAAATGAAGAGTACAAACCCACTTTAGGGTCAACACCTGCAATAATGGAAAAGGCAATGGCTTCAGGTATCAGGGCTAATGCCACAACAATACCAGCAAGCACATCACCACGAATATTAGAGAGCCAGTCTCTTTTCATGTGTTCGAGCATGTAAATAACCTAATTTAAGAATTCTGTTCAAAACAGAAAAAGATGTATGATTTTATTTAAAAAGTAGTCAATCGCGAGTCATGCGTTAAAGGGTATATCTAATGATGGGTTTACCTAAGGCAATATAACTGTCAAGAACAACTTCCCTGATTTAACTTTAATGCGAATAATACCGCTTTTGTAATTTTGTTACAAATATAGATAGTCCGCAGCAGCAATAAATTGTGTGTGCTAATAAACGACAGCCCTTTTAATTGCACAAACAGATAACACGGATCACATCAGCGAGTCCTAGTGTTTTGTGATTTTTCCTGTTACATCACACTTATAATTCGATACAGAACATACCATCAGTTGTGATGACATCGTGATATGCGCTGCAAAAAGTGATGCTTTGTGCCAGGCCAGAGTAAATTTTCAACCTATTTTTTTGTGACTATACCTATAGTTTATTTGATTCCCAATAATGCGTTTACAAAAACACCTTTCGACCTTATCTGAGCCAACTGATTTAGCATCGCCAGCATTTTATTCTGATGTGTCAGAGCAACAATGATATAAAGATAACAAGTAATCAAAAGCGATAGTCATATATGAGTTTTTCTGCGTTAGCGTTAGATAAATCCCTAACAGATGCCGTTAAGGCATCGGGATACGAGAGTCCAACACCGATACAACAACAAGCGATCCCCGCCATTCTTGCGGGTAAAGATATTATGGCAGGCGCCCAAACAGGTACGGGGAAAACAGCAGCGTTTGCCTTGCCCATTCTTCAGCAGCTAATGAAACATGCTGATGCTCTGAGGCCTACACGTGCATTAATATTAACGCCCACACGAGAGTTGGCGCAGCAGGTGTATAAAAGTATTCTAGGTTACGCCGAAAATACACAACTAAACGTTGCTGTTGCCTATGGCGGTGTTAGCATTAACACACAAATATCCGCAATTCAAAAAGGTGCAGATATTCTGATCGCCACTCCTGGGCGATTGTTAGATCACATAGCTAAAGGAAGTGTCGATTTAAGCCAGCTTCAGATCCTTGTTTTTGATGAAGCCGATCGCATGTTAGACATGGGATTTAAAGATGAAATTGACCAAATTTTAAATCGAGTACCAAACAAGCGACAGACCTTGTTGTTTTCTGCAACATTTGATGATGCTATTTTTAGATTGAGTAAAACCTTACTTAATGACCCTTTACTGATAGAGGTCGGTGAACGCAATACTCCAGCGGTTCAGGTGGAACAACAGGTATACACGGTTGATAGTGATCGCAAACGGGAACTGACGTCTTTTCTGATAGGCTCAAAAAACTGGCACCAAGTATTAATTTTTACTCGCACCAAAAAAATGGCTGATGATCTAGCCAAAGAAATGTGTAAAGACGGTATCCAAACCCAATCTCTCCATGGTGATAAATCACAAGGCGCCAGAGAAAGGGTACTGGCAGAATTTAAACAAGGTAAAACCAGAGCGTTAGTGGCAACAGATGTAGCAGCAAGGGGGATTGACATCATAGATTTGAAATACGTGATCAATTACGAATTACCCTATGTTGCCGAAGATTATATTCACCGTATTGGCAGAACAGGTCGAGCCGGTAATACCGGATTAGCCATTTCACTGATGAGTCCAAATGAAGAATGGTTACTAGAGGCCATTGAGAAAGTACTCGACAGCGTATTGTTACAACAATGGCTTCCAGGTTATGAGCCTGATTTAACGAAACAAAATCAACCAGCCAAAAGGAGCAGTAAAGGTAAACATAAGCAACAAGCCAGAAACAAAGCTCTGGGTCACAAGTCGCCAAAAAAACCAAGGTGATGATTATCAAACTAGACTAAACACAACTATTTTTAACTGGATAAATATCCCATTGATGAACAGCAGCCTTGTTCAGCAGCCAGTTAAATCCCCCAAAACCCCAAATTAGTGACTGTTGCGTAGGTCATGGATGAGCTTCATTCTCAAAATACAAGCAGTGAGGTTTGCTTAACAAGGCAAACCTCATGTTGTAGTTGTTTTATCCTATTCAAAGCATGCCTCTCAACTGAACACTTTCGAAGTCATCTGCTATATTTACCATCAGCATAAGGAATGATGATTTAATTTAGTGTCAATTCATGTTTAAAAAAATCAAAGGTAAGGAACCATCATGGCATTTGGTGATAAGAGTCTTCAACGACGTGATAAGAGTCTTCAACGAGGTAATAAGAGTCTTCAACGAGGTAATAAGAGTTTTCAACGACGTAATAAAAATATTCAACGAGGAGATAAGGGGACAGACGTTGTAGAACTCCAACTTAAGTTAAATGGATTTCGCGGCACAGTCTGGGATGGTGATTTTGGACCTGGCAGTGAACTTCAAGTAATGGCATTTCAACGAGAGGTCATGAAAACACCCTCACCTTCAGGTATTTTTGATGCAAACAGCTTCGATGCATTGCATGAATTTGAAATAAACAATCCTATAGATTTCGCCTCTATTCGATGTCCCTGCGGACAATGCGATGGATTTGGACAGGGCCGATTTAAAAATAAATATAGAGCCGACAAACCAAAAATTGAAGCCTATCATCGCCGTGAATATCCGGGGGTACACAAAGCCATACTCTACGCATTTAGAGCTGTGTGTTTCCACTTGAAAAACCATGATTTCCCTCTGCCAATACTAACTAGTGGCTATCGTTGCTGGATACATAATGAAATCAAAGGCCGACGCTCAACAAACCATATGGGTAAGGCGATTGATATTGATTTCCCAGCGCAGCCAGGTGAATTCAAACGCGATGATGCTGAACGATGTGACAGGGCCAGGGATTTACTGGTGGATAAAGCAGGGTTTCAAATCGGGTGGCATGGTAACAATAGAAAAGCCTTAGAGCCCGCCAGTATAGCCCCAACATGGCTACATATGGATGTGCGCTGTTATAGCCAAAAATATCTTGCTGATACATTTTTTGTAACTGACGAATCGCAATTATAATCACAAACATGTATTAATTTCTAGACTCAGTTAATTTCACTGAAGTAAAAAGAGGTGCTACGTTTTCTGTCATTAATGGGCGTACTGACTTTTCCTTCATCACAAAGGCATCTAACTGTTCATAACTCAGTCTATGGTTCACTTTCCAAAGCTTAATGCGGCACATTAGGCCCCATAGCCCATAACTCGAGATGTTGGCTTTGTGTTTGCGTTACGAACAAGAGGACGTTCATCCGGGGCGACCTGTACTTCAAACGTCTACTTATTTATCTAGGTGCGTAGGGCTTTTTAGTGATTTTTTTAGGTTGAGCACTCTAATTTCTTATGTTTTTATAAGCATGTTAAATAATATCGCCTTGTTTAAATAGCCATTCAATTTCCTGAAGTGCTCTTTATAGGATGATAAATATGTAATTTTTCTACTAGGTGACATAAAAATGGCATTCCTTCCTGATATTCATTCTATTGTTAAACGCAACATTAGCCTCACAGAAATGGGGGTAAGAAGCAGTCTGCGCCTTACCCTAACGATGGCCAAAGTGACGCCTTATGCAATCCGTTGGGGGATAAAACGTAAACTTCCGCCTGCGAATGAAGTAAGAGAGCTCTTTGAGGCTCTCGGAGCAACGTATATTAAGTTTGGTCAATTCATCGCCAGCTCACCCTCCATCTTCCCACAGGAATATGTAGAGGAATTTGAACAACTGCTAGATCAAACAACACCGATACCCTTTCGTACCATCAAAAAGATTATTTCTGAAGATTTAAAGCAACCCATAAGCCGTGTTTTTAGCCATATAGACCAACAACCTTTAGCTTCAGCATCTATCGCACAAGTCCATGCAGCGACATTGGTGACAGGAGAAAGCGTGGTGGTAAAAGTTCAAAAACCTGGTGTGCAGGCGATTATTACTGCTGATTTAAATACAGTGTACGTATTGGTGCGTGTATTAGAATTTATGTTGCCCAACACAGACAGCGATGCATTAGCGGGTATTGTGTCCGAAATGTATCAAGCAATGATAGACGAGTGTGATTTCATTAAAGAAGCTAAGCATATTAAAGTCTTTAGAAACTTTCTCGAGTCTTCAAATATCAACACAGTGGTGGCACCCAAGGTCTATGACAGAGCATCGGGTCTTCATGTATTAACCATGGAGCGTTTTTACGGATGCGCATTAACTGATAAAAACGCTAGCGAAAAATCTCAAGGTGATCCAACCGAAGCTTTATTTGAAGCTTTAAATGTCTGGTTTGCCAGCTTGATAAACTGCGAAGTGTTTCATGCTGATCTTCACAGTGGCAACATGATGCTGTTTGAAGATGGGCGAGTTGGGTTTATTGACTTTGGTATGGTGGGCCGGGTAAGTCCTGAAACCTGGCAAGCCATGTTCAGTTTGTTCAAAGGCTTAAGTGAGCAAGACTATGCCCTCGTTGCTCACTCTATGTTAGCAGTGGGAATGACCCGCAAAAGTATTGATGAACGGCAATTATCTCTTGATATAGAACACATATTTCTTTCAATGAACGCCGTAGATAGTGAAGACTTAATGGCTAACGATGGCTTAAATGTTAGCCCCGCAGTGAATGACGTTATCAACACATTAGCCGAAGTAGCAAGAAACCACGGTATTCGTTTCCCCCGTTCTTTCACCTTACTATTAAAACAGTTTTTATACTTTGACCGTTACATTCAGATACTCGATCCAGATGCCAACCTATTTGATGATGAGCGCATTAACTTAAATTTATAGCGCTAATGTCCATGTTTGGCATTTGAAATCACACAAGACTTTAGCAAGATGCTGCCAAATTTAATATATTTGTGAGCAGGCTCAGTGAGAATTTATATATCATTTATAACTGATTTTTCCATGTCATCAACATATACGGACTATGACTGCATGTATTCTGGGGAGATGTTTAAGTAGATGAGTTAACTTTTGGTCATGAATAAGTTAGCGGCAATAATCAAAAAACTTGCGACCTTCCTTACCCGCTGTATTGGGATTAATTTTGTGTATATGTTTTATATCTTTCCAGTTATCGACCAACTTCCCCATGTTCAAATGGGGGAACTGCTCTTCACCTGAATGCTTTACGTTAAGAAAGGTCAATAACTGAGACAAACTACCTGCTTGATTAATATCAATATTCAGTATGTTATTTCGCCCATAAAAAAAATCTATTACCCCCTGTTCGTGGCGCTGGTAACAAGTGGTGAGATGCGTGTCTTCTAAAGGGCTATCAACATTATTCAAATCAAAGGTCTGGCTAAAACTTCGCCTTAAGATGGGATTGACGTAAGACTCGCTATTTAAACTGGGTATCATTTTATTCAGCAACATCTGTATTGATGGTAACCACTGCTGAAGGCTGCGCTGTAAATAGACAAATTTAGACTCAGGAAATAACGTATCTAGCTCTTGGTAATCGCTAAAACATGGACAGTCAGAAATCACATCAGCCAACTCAAAAGCACGTTTTGTATAACCCGTATGGGAGACTTTAAAGTGCTCAAGCAGAGCAACGCTGATACTGGTAGTGCCCGTTCTTGGTAAACCTATGATGAAAAGTTTGTTCATGATATCTCATATAAAAGCGGCAATAAGACAGGCAATAGTATGGCCATCCATCATAATAAAATTGGGTCTGAGATGCCTGTAATACAGAGTTTAACTTCAGTGATCTAAAAAGCTTTTAACAACTAATTGGACTAAGGATACCCCTATCTCCTTAAAAACACCCGATTCATGTCTAGCACCAACACCTTTTTTTATGGGTAATGATTATCTTATTATTACCAAGTCATGTCTCAGTTATATTTGAAACAGCAACACCTTGGCTTCTCACATTACCTGTATATGCTGGTGTTTATTTTTAGTTCTCTATTTATATGATAACCATTCAGGCTGATATAAACCTAAGATCTCGGCTTACCCCACACCTTAACCCGGGTCTGTTAAGTGTTACGCTGAATACCTTGGCAATTTGCCTTTGTGGTTTATAGTATTTTCAGGGTAATTTGTATTCAACACTGTGATATATTCCATGCTTCAAAATCATCTGTTTGGCTGGAAATCAAATGGCCAAACCCAATAAAAAAGCCCCTGAGTCCTCTGTAAACATTTACTGCAACCAGTGCAAAACTCAATTATTTAAATACCGCAAAGGCGGTAAAGGCACACTGATTAAATGCTTCAAAGAACGTATTACTAAAGACTTTACTGTGTTGCCCTGCACTTGCCCAAATTGTAACGCCGTTTTTGCCAGAGATACCCTAATAAGAGGTACGCCAGCATTTAAAATTATCGGCGGTAAAGTATTTAGTAAATAACACACCGAGTATGGAGTCAGCCAATGAAAAATCTGAATAGTATTATCAGTCGTTTAAGTCGCTCTGGCTTACTATCACAAACGTCCAGAGGCGCAACAAAAAGGGCATTAAAGCCTGCTGTTACAGATGTAATTGTCAGACCCAATACAAGAAACCAAAGCCCCTTGCAAACAGGCGCGTTGGCTGCAGTGGGAGGAATGGCTTGGAAAGCATATCAAGTATATTCCCAACAAGCTTATGGCCAAAACACCTCACTACAAAAAGCAAATTTACACAGAGCCTATCAACTAGGTGTCTATGCACAAAGGAATGCGCAACAAAAAAAAGGGCCTCCCAATCTGCCTCAGGAGACAACGGCACTGTCACCATCTGCCACAACATTACTTCAATCTCGCTATACGCCCTCTGCACCTAAACAAGCACTGACGTATTCACCGGCAACACTGTCACAACAACAATTTGACCAGGTAGTGCAAGATGAAAGTCACGACACAGGTCAAATGCTGTTACTCCGAGGAATGATCACAGCCGCAAACGCGGACGGGCATATTGACGAAAATGAACGCCAACAAATATATCAACAAGTTGATAATTTTGACCTAACCACTGAAGACAAAGCTAAGTTGTTTGACGAACTACGTCACCCCTTATCATTACAAGAGCTGATAAATGCAGTACCTGATCCACAAACCGCAATAGAAGTGTATGCAGCATCACTATTAGCCATTGATGAACAACGCGTCGCCTCACAAGACTACTTAAGTCGCCTCGCCACTTCTATGGCAATACCAGCAGAATTAGTCGAAGCCATACATAAGCAAGCTGAATAAATAAGACAGCCAAGATAAAAAAAATGGAATTGCGCTAAACGCCAGGTATTCTTGTGTAGACACTTAATGTAACGAACCTGCCCCCCAGCCTCTTAATTCGAGTTTAGATTGGCCCTATGTACCCAAAAATCACTTTTCATTAAAAGTTTTATACACTTATGTTACCTCACTGCCCAACCAGCAAACACGCAGAATAAATCAACCATTAAATCGAATTCTTACCCCAGCATCGACAACAAAACCAACATTACGAGACCAGATAGCGGTTGTCCATTGACAACATTCAGACACATTAACAGTCATGCAGATTTTAGTAATAAAAGAACACAACCTTAGGAATAATGAAAAGTCATCAGAAACGCGTTTACCTAGAAAAGGAACAGTACACCCCAACCCAATGCTACATTCTGCAATGTGTAAGCTTTAATGCTGTACTAGTTAAGATTGATGATGAACTACCACGCTTCTATGCGGAGCATGCCAAACGCTTTTCGCCCTGCCAAACATCTCTTGCTGTTGCCTAAGGAGATGCCCTGAAGTCAAGCTCATAGGTTTTACCGACATCAGGTGTTGTGTTGACCTTGTATATTATATAGACACTACCAACAAGCATACAGATGGCCAGTATTGCCCATAGATACCCTTCAAATCGTTTCATGAGTAGTGTCCTTATGGTTAATGAGTGGTGTTGGTAATAAGTTAATGAGCGTTATTAAGTAATAGTTTTTGATTGGTAGGATTACTATTGACGTTCCCAATTAATTAGTGTTGTATAGAGACATAAGATGCTAACGTCAGATTTCACAACAGTAGTATAGCCAGTAAAAGGATTTTAAAAT
>Ga0075467_10002393_pt1 | contig 14771 bp, 24 predicted proteins | sample DEB08_DNA_9_FD_75067 | JGI IMG/M metagenome (GOLD analysis project Ga0075467, IMG submission 75067) | Aqueous microbial communities from the Delaware River and Bay under freshwater to marine salinity gradient to study organic matter... | ecosystem: Environmental > Aquatic > Marine > Coastal ... | reverse complement strand
CCCCAAAACCCCAAAACCCCAAAACCCCAAAACCCCCTCTTTTTTAAATATTATATTCTTCATGAATTATTATTGTTGCTGCTTTCACTCCTGCTCAAAGTAGCGTTCATACTCTTGGATTTCTGAGTCGTGGTGGCTGCTGTTCTGAGGTTGCCTAGAAGATGCGCGGTCGGCTCCATCAAACTGGATCAGGGCTGCGTCTTCCTCGTCGTCTTCGTCTTGGGCAAACAGCTCTAGTTCACGCTGTAGCTGCACAGCGGTGTCGTCTTCCTGTGGCGGTATGTGCTGAGTCGACGGGGCTGAGCTCCTATCGAAGCTCGTCATTGGGAAACTGCTGTTTCTAGCGGGAGCTTGCTTGGCTTCGTGATAGGCGCCTTCTTCGTCGTGTCGTTGCTACGCGCTCTAGCCTGTGTTTTGGGATCCGAAACTGGACATTTCCATAAGCTTTCTCCTCGCCTGGGGGTCTTCTTCCTCCTCGTCGCTGTCTTAGTTGCCGTTGGCACCCAGAGGAGCGTACTTGCGCTGGCCACTGCTAGGCCAGGAGGGCAGACTCACTCCGTTGTAGAGGGAGTAGAGGACAAATAGAATCAGCGAAACCATCAGGAGGTTTGACCATGAATTACGAGAGTCTTCAGAGTCAGCTTCGGAGTTGTCTGTAACCGTTGGCATTGCCACGGGCTCTACAGCCGATGGGTAGCCGTGCTGTGGTCCGAGTTGTTCACGTAGGGCAGTACTATGTTCGGCAATCTCGCCCTCAATCTTCTGAGGCCTCTTTCCGCTTGAGCCTGAATCCTAGCGAGGAGACTCAGTTCTACCGGTGAGGCGTTGGTCAGTGATTGACTGAGGCCTGTAGAGGCCATCACCAGTATAGTCCTTGTCTTTGTTGTGGTTGACGTTGCTGAGCATGCTCTGTAGAGTTGGCGTGTCGCAATGAGCTCCAGACCAGCCACTTTCGCACCTGCCCGAGCAAGTTGATTCTCCTTGTCTGCAAGGACCGTGAGCGCACATGCATTCGACCTACCTTGGAGAGTCTGTCTCAAGAGAAGCCTCAAGGTCTGAGAGTTCGGTGCTCACGTCACCGGAGAGACCTCTCTGCACCTCGTCTCCAATAACTGTGTCCTAGATGGCCTGACGAACTTCCCCACTCTCCTCCTGAAGAAGCTACTCTTCATCGTTCTGCTCGAACACATAGATTGGGAGGCCTCTGGCAGCCAGTTTCTTCTCGTTTGCAAACGCAACATCATTGGCATCGACGAGCTGTGCAGTGAAGACAACCAGCTGTGCAGACACCAGCTTTTCGGTGGCAGTATGCTCATATTCAGAAAGGTCAAAGACTACCGACACATGGTACTCATCGTCGAGGTAGCCCTTTCTGCTAGGCGACACTCTTGAAGGAGTGATGTGGACGTCAGAGCGAGTGCCGTCAGTGAGTGACACTGTTGAGGCCTTGAGGCGAATGGCTTCTGAAATTGAGTGCTCGTCCTCCTTCTCAGCACTGCCGTGGTGGCGGAGGTAGGGTCGAGTGTTGAACACTAGGTCAAAGTTGACTGTACGAGGACGTCCGTGGATGAAGGCGGGAGACTCGTCGGGCCTGCAGCCCTCGAGCATGGGTGCCACTCGAGAGCGCCTCGCCGAGGAGCTGCTGTAGAGGCTGTCTGCCGACCTCTGCGAGGCCTGGATGCTGATCTTCACATGGACGTAGGTGCAGGTGGCGTCTCTGGCACCCTGAGAGCCCGCAGCTAGGGCAAGTAGGCCGGGCTGCCTGTTGACTATCGTGAGTGTGTGCTTCCTGCTGCGTGTCTCGGACTCGACGCCCTCGGCCACGAGCTCCCTCCTCACGGTCTTGTAATGGTCGTTATTCTGTTTAAAGATGAGAGGTGACTGCTCGTGTGTTGCATCGGTGTACCAGTCTCCTCCCTCCTCGCTGACTGACTCGGTGAGCCCGAGGGTGTAGAGGGCCTCGTCGTACTCGAAGTCGACGGTAGCGCGGATGTCAAAGTTGCTGCGGAGGTCTATGCTGATAGCTTCGAGCAAGACGTCTGTAGTCTTTCCGTGCTCGGTGAGCTTCGTAGCTTTCTTCATGTCCTCGGGGTGCTGCAGCTTGAGCACTTTGTCGAAGGAGTAGGCTCCGTCACTGTCAAGGTCTCGGTCGGCGATGACGTGAGGGAGTCCCTGAGTGAGTGACTCGTACTACTTGCCGGGTCGGCACTCCGTCTGAGCGGCGACCCTGGTGATGTGCGAAATAGCCATTGTGAGGTCGTATAGCGCACAATGACTTCTTCCAAACTCATCTGCCTCAGCTCCTCCCACGTAGTATACGGTTAGGGCGTAATGTCTTCCTTTTGTAAGTTTGTATTCAAATACTTCTTCCACATGGTTACTTTCGATATCACCTAGCTTGAATTAGCTTAGAGGAGTGACAGGCTGTCCCATCATCCAAGTATCTGCAAGGTGCACTCTAATCTCTCTGTCCCCATGTGCTGCGTAGAGGAAAGTGAGGTGCAGCAGAGAGTCTTCAACTGGCTCAAGTTCAACTCGATCATACTCTGGTGCACTCTCAGAGAACTCTCTGGACAACTTGAAGAGCACGTTGCGGAATCTGCGCATGAAATGCCCAGTGGCGTCTACGTGTAGCTCGCCACCGCCACGAGTCAGGCTCTTGCTCCCGAAGATCTTAGGAGGCAGGATGTCCCCGTCTGCAGCCTGTGAGCAGCCTGAAATGCCCCGCTGGAGGATATCACCGCTGTTGGCAGCCGCACTCATGAGGCTGATGGGCTCTACGAGGCCCTGCAGGCTAAAGAGGCCGCAAGTGGGCACGTACTTCTTGCCTGGCAAGGAAGCCTGCTTGATGGCCACAGAGTAGTCGCCAGGCCCCACCTGGACGTCAAGGACGTTGAGGTTGCCTCGCTGCTTGCCCTGGATGGCGTAGCCCGAGGAGGCGCCAAGCGTGGTGAGCTGCAAGGTGACGTGGCTGTTGACGAGGTGCATGCCCACCTCGAAGTACATGCGGGAAGTCACGTTCACGCGGAAGTTGTACGTCTGCAGCACCGAGGATCGCTCGAGGACGCTGGGGGACACTTTGATCAGGGGGTAGTTGTAGTAAAGCTGGTGCGAGTCAGTCTGCTTCTGCTGACGAAGAGCCAGAGGGAAGTTGGAGTCACCTTCGCACTTGCTGTTCATGACATGCTCCCAAGTCCTGTTGTAGTAGGCGTGGGCGTCGGCATCAGCCAGCATAATCGTGAGCTGGGCTTCGGGAGGGATGAGTGACGCGCTCTTCCTGCCGTGCGCTGTGGCCAACGAGAGCTGGACGGTGTACTGACCTTTCTCGAGAGTGCGCATGAGGCTAGCGCCAGTGCCTGCCGAGATCACCTTGGAGTGCTCGGAGCTGCTGTCCTTAAGGCTGAGGGCCAGCCCTTCGTGCTCGACGTAAAGCCTCACGAGAGTGCCGTCCTGCTCAACGGAGAAGGTGATGCGGTTCTGGCTCTCGAGCTCGTCAAGCTGGACAGGTCCTGAGAACAGCAGGTATCCCGAAGTCAGCGATGTGCCACCTCCTGTGTGCGACTCGCCGCCAGTGAACTTGTATGATCCCAAGTTGAGCGGCAGCTTGCTGGCTGTACGGGGCTGCTCCTGCTCCTCCGCTTCCGACTGGAACAGAGTCAGGCTGCGAGCACCTGCCTCGGCACCTGCAAGGCTCACTGAGGCCGAAGCTGCCTTCTGAGCGCGCATAGTGAGGGTGAATGGGGCCCCACAGCCTGCTGCCTTGAACCGCTGTCTGAGCCGCATCTGGTAGCTGCCAGCCGGGACGTCAGTGAAGTGATAAGTAGTGGACTCCTTCTGCTGTAGGTCAACGATATCTGGCGTAACATCCTGCATTAGCTCGATGGCGGCTGCAGCACCTGCGTCCTCACCCGAAGACGCCGAAAGAGACTCAACTGTTTCACCTGTGGCAGCCCTGAGCTAGAGCTCTGCTCTGTAGAAGGCGTCCGAGTAGTCGAGGGTGATGGAGAGGTCCATCAGCCCCGTGCCTTCGATGCTGAGCAGGGACTTAACGGTCTAATTTTCAAGCACAACGGTAGCTGGTTGAAACTTGTTGTCAGTAAGGATAGAAGTGGGAATTGAATCAAGTCGTGAAAGATTGTCACCACCGGTGCACACTTTCTTGGTATCCCATGACCTGACTGCCAAGACAAAGTGATCGCAGGCCACTTCAGCCTCGCTGTCTTCGCCGCCTGGTATCTCTGAGAACTCGAGCACGATTGAGTAGTCGGTGTTGTCCCGTAGCTGTGCAGCGATCAGGAGCTGGGCCCTACCCGAATCCACGGGCCGTGACTAGGCGAGCAGAGTGCGGCTGGAAGCCTCAAGGAGGGCAACCTTGCTGTTGGCCTTGGCGATGAAGATACGCAAGGCGTCCTGACCGGGTCTAGCGGTGAAGCTGATCTCGTGGGAGTAGTAGCTCGTTGTTGGCACGTAGAATGTCTCACTGAGATCAAGGGGCCCGAACTGGGCGCGAGAGTCCAAGGACTCAGGGAGAGGGAGGTACTCCTTGAAGCACTTGAGCTCCTCGGCCGGGATGACGAGAGGCGTGGCGTTGTCAGTTTCCTTGACGTGTGGCTGGCCACCGCCGTATGCGCTTTGGGAGTAGTCGAGTAGCTCAACTGGCACCGCGGCTCTCGCTGAGCCGCTGGTCCCACCTAGAGTCTCTTCTCGCAGGAGTCGGACGCTCATGGTGAGCAGTAGATCGAAGGCATGGATGGCAACGCCGTGCTCTGGGTCCATGTTCGTGAGGCTCTCGTGGGTGTAGACGATGAGCTCGTACGCACCTGGTACCAGGCGGCCGACCACGAGCCTGCCTGAACTGTCCCTCCTCTCGTCTTCGAGGACTTGTCCTGTGGCCACGTTGCTGATGGCGACATTGACTCCGGAGAGCAAGAAGTCGCTCTAGAGCTCGATGTCGAGGCCGGCGTCGTCCTCCTCGGAGACCTCAAAGCCCTCTCGGAGGATCTCGACGTAGAGCTCCCTCTGGTCGACGTAAGGTGGCAGCCCAGGCTCGACATGGCGCCAGCCAAGAGCGGCGTGCTTGTAGAGCGTGAGCGGGCCACTGGGTGAGCTAAGGAATAGTCGTGACAGCGTGAGTGTCTCGGGAGCATTTTGGGGAGCTGCTGCCTTCATGGCCTCTGCCCTTAGTTTGGCATTCGAAACGGTCATGACGGCCATCTCAAGCTGCACTGTCTGGCACGGAAGCTGGAGCAGGGCAGCATCTGAAACAAAGGCTAGCTTCAGGTGGTACTCTCCCGCGGCCAACTGCGCAAAGATGGTGCTGTGGTAATCCTCTTTCTTAGCAGTGAGGACAGTTTTGTGGGAGTAGGGGCCAAAGTCTTGGTTCAGCACGAGCTCAAACTCGAGATGACGGTGGACCGGGGCAACAATTCTTATCACCGATGGCTCTTGAAGCTTAAAGGCCACTTTGTGGGCCTGGTTGTGCCAGAGGTGATCTACTCTGTAGCTCTCTCTGAAGTGGAAGTCCTTCTGCGCTCCGTTGAGCCCGAGGAGGTAGCGATGGGTGTTCAGCGAGGAAGGAAGGTCCACTGCCTGGCACCGCAGTCCGTCGGCTTGCTTTTGCGCAAGCTCGGGAGTGGAGGTGCTACGCCTAGCGCTCACCAGTAGCTAAAAGTTGGCGCACCAGCGAGCCTCGGCGGCCCTGCTTGGTGGGGTCTCCTGCATGAGCCAGACCCTGAAGTAAGTGCCAGCGCCTAGCTCTAGCCTGCGCATCATCTCGTTGAAGGCCTTCTCGCCGCCCACAAGGCAAATGCCCGAGCAGGTAGGGCCGAGGCTGCCCAAGGCCCACTCACCACCCGAAGTGTCGTGGTGCCTGGTCTCGAGTCCCATTTTTGTATGCGTGGCGCTTGCTCTTGCTGGGTGGGCGTCCTGGCGCACGTCCTCCAGTGCCACATCTGTCTCTAGTATCTCAACCACAAGGTCCAGCGTGTTGCTCTCCGCAAACTTCTGCTGCAGGCTGATCGTCACTTCCCAATCGGCGTCCTCGTCGGAGCCCATCGGCACGTAGTAGTCCTAGTAAGTGAAGAAGGTACTACCGAAGTCCGTCAGAGAGTGGGCAGCCCCGTCACCTGCGCCTCTGGCGGCATCGTCGACGAGAGCTCCCTGGCCCTGGTCCTTCAGAACCGTAACCTGAGAGGAGGCCTGCAGGCCCTGGTAGTGTCCACACTCGCTGCCGCCTGCCTTGAACTCCACCTCCAGGTACATGGCCAGGCACCCTTCGCGTTCCCTGTGGCTGGCCCCGTCGTCAGTGAAGTTGAGTGCCCTGAAGAAGACGTAGAGTGGCTAGTCGAGGTGCTCGTGGCCTACCTCGAAAGTCAGTGCAGCATATTCCAGCTTGGCCTCGAGACCCGTGGGTAGGATCAGGTGGCGGTTCATGCTGGAGGCTAGGAATCTCTGAGATCGTGGATCGTAGACTCCAACTTCGACGTCGAACGGTGCCTCGGCGTCGCCGGCGAGCTCCTCCTCAGCTTCTGGCTGTTGCACTAGGACCTTTAGGATGCCGGTTGATCGAGGCACTAGCTTCATGATGTTGTCCTGCCTGTGGTTGACGACGTAGAGCTCAGCGATGTGGAGCTCTCCCTGCCCGAACTCTCTTGCCAGCTCGGCGCGATCTAGATCGTCAGGGAAGTCGACCCAGCCGCACTCTTCGTTGAAGACGGTGGGCTCGAGGGCGCCTGCAGGGAAGTACTTGGAAGCGGAGGTCGAGTAGCCATGCTCTTCGTACCTCCTTCTCGACAGGAAGGCGTGGGCAGCCTCGGAGTCGTAGATCGAGGCACTTAGTGAGGCCTCACAGTCAGGATAGGCATGAGTGGCATCTACGCAGTAGTCGCAGAAGCGTCCTCCGTAGCCGGAGTCGCAGACGCACTCTACCTCGGCGGCAGAGGGGGCCCTGCTGTTCCTGGGACGCCCGTGGGAGTTGCAGGTCGCACCGGAGAGATGGCCCATATCAGGCACGCACCTGGTGTGGCTCTGTTTGGCGCTGCCCAACCCTGTGCGCAGGACCTCTGCGTGCGCCGTGAAGCCTTCCTCGCAGCTCTCGCAGTCTCTACCCGTGTAGGGAGCAGCACAGATGCAGCTACCGTCCCTGCTGAGCTTTGGCTGAGCGAGGGGGTTGCAGCGCGCGCTGGCGCTCTGGTCGTGCTCCTGGCTGCTTCCAAAGCAGTAGCTGGTCTCTTCTTGCATCGGGCGGATGACTTCTGTCCCCTTAGTGTCCTAGGTGGAGCACTGCAGCTTGTAGCACCTGTTGTCAGCAGGGATCGTAGCCAGTGCGAAGTCAAAGTCGAGTCTCAATGACGTGCCTGCATCGGTGCGCACGCTTCTCGGGTGGATGCGGTCCTTGGGGTCCGCAGTGTTTACCAGCTGGCACACGTAGAACCTCGAAGGTAGTCCGTCGACGAGGTCGTCAAGCACAACTTCTCGGTCGAACACGACCTCGATGACTCGTTCGTCGGAGGCATCGAGGTGGCTGAGGGTAAGCGGATAGACGGCCAGTACTTCGTACATTCCAGCGTCGGCTCTGCCCTGTTCGCGGGCGACGTACTCGACTACGAGGCCGAAGGCCAGGCAGGTGGCGTACTGCTTTGTCGGTAGGAAGAGCGATCTCCTCAGCACGATCTCAAGGCGGTACTACCCAGCGTCCAGCCAGGGCACCTCGACGTAGGAAGCCATATCGCTGGCCGCCGAGAGTGGCGTGCCCGACTCTCTGTCGCCTTCCAGGGACGCAGTGCGCTCGACCTTGATCAGCCCACCAGTCCTCACATCGAAGAGGCTGAGCGACAAGGCCACTTCGCTGAAGGGGTAGGTAGCCACGATGCTCAGGGCGTTGCCGGCCGAGTGGACGTCGACAGTGTAGCGCAGGGTCGCAAAGTGGGTGCTCTCCATGCCATCGTGACGATAGAGAGTAGCGTCCTCGCTGCTTAGAGTGATCTCCTCGGAGACAAACTTGCTCGAAGAGTCGAAGGCCCAGCCCGTGGTGCGAGTCCTGGCAGCCACTGCAAGTTCCTCCTCGTCGCAGCGCAGGGCCTCACGAGCAGTCAAGAGTGGCTCGGCAACAACGTGGATGTCGATGATAGGGCAGTGCTCCTCCTGCGAGTGACCCTCTTGGGACTGCTGGGCGGGCTTGTACTCAAGCTTGAGCTTGAAAGGAGCATCGGCTGGCACCTTGCCCACTGGCTGATGGAGGACCAGGAACTCACTAGCCGACTGGACGAATCCGTCGGCATCAGCGTCTTGCGCGGCATCGGCGGAGCTAAGTAACTCGTTCGACTCGTCGTCGGTGAGTCGGTACTTCACTTTAACGCCAGAGCGGCCAGTGTCGAGGAACAACCTGAATACGGAGGCCTCGGGCACGGTGAAGTAGTGCGAGCTTGTCTTCCTGAGTGCTCCCTCATCCTTGAGCCTGTACCGCTGTGCCCAGTTAATCTCACCGTCCTCTCCCTGGAGAGGCTCTGTCCAGCTAGCGGTAGGCCCGTCTCGCCAAAGCTTCCTTGGCATCTTGTATTCGAGGTCCTTGCAGTCAACATCGGGCTCCTCTAGGATCCAATTGCGCACCTGGCAGTCAGGATACTCGAAGAGTGGGTCTGTGCACTTTGCGCAGTGTTCGAGACCGTCGTCGACAAAGCCAGGGTCACAGTGGCACACGGCGCGAGACCCCACTTGCTCACACTAGCCGTGGCTGTTGCACGTCTCAGAGCCACCAGCATCGGCGCACTGGCTACCCTGCAAGGTACACTCGCCGGTCTCTGGGTTCATTACGTGGCCAGCTAGGCACTGGCTGCAGTCACGTCCTGTGTAAGGGAACTCGCACGTGCACTCTCTAGTGCTCTCATGGCAGCTCTCCGTTCCCTTCCAGTTGCAGAGGCAGCTTGAAGCACATATTTTGAAGTCAGAGCCGATCTTACCAGCATCGAAGTCCATACCAGGTGCTCCCTAATTGAACTGCAGTTTATGGCACCATCCGAGCGCCAGGCTTCCACCGTGGAACTCGAGGAGAATAGTGCTCGGGTCGACTGCGGAAAGCCTCTTGACTGCTGGCTTTGCTACGACTGGAGCTGAGTCTACAGAGCCTGCGGAAACGTTTGGCGCGTCGGCTACTAGGCTGACAAAGTCCGCATTCTTCAGCACCTAGAACGCCCCCTTCATCGAGCGGTCGAATTCGAGAGAAGCGTAGACTCGTGAAGAGTAGTCGTACAGCCCGTTTCCGACCTCAGTGCCGTCCCATCGGACTCGCACAAGGCGGCTGGGGCCAAACATATCAAGCCCGGACTCGTTTTCACCATTACGGAGCTCGGCTCGGATAGATAGAGAGAATGAGTGGCAGATTTCTACATCCCCAAGATGGCCTTCCTGCCGCATGATGTCAAACAGGTGAATCGAAGAGGCTGGGAACCTGAGTCGCAATATAGCTCCATCAACGTCCACGTCCTCGGCGAGCTCACCTTCCCGATCGAGCAGCTTCAGTCTCTGTGTGAACCTGCCCCCATGAGCGGCACTCCCGACTGGATGAGACCTGCCGAGGAGTCCCAGGGTCCTGTCCTTCTTTTCGTAGAGTAGTGTGAAGGTCATCTAGCCAGTGAGTACGTCTGACTTGGCCTCGGCATCAAGGTAGTATTGGGCACTTCGGTCAGCGGAGGGCCACTTGAGGGCAATGTCGTATTCCAGGGCGCCTCCCTGATCGGTGACCTTCTAGATGAAATCGCTACCAAACGAATACCTGCCTGAGGACTCGAAGTCTTCCTCCAGGATGTCGATCGAAGCTGGGGGCAGTGGCTCGTTATCGCAGTGAAGGTTGCCACGCACAGCGGCTTCGACTGGCTTCAAGATGATACGCAGGTCAAAAGTGGGGCATGAATCATCCTGATCCAGCGAGTCGTACTCTAGCTTGAGGCTGTAGGCTCGTTTCTACGGCTCTACCAGGGCAACAAAGGATGCGGAATTGCCGCTTCCGGTGGTCCAAGCGCGAGCCTCTGCGTCCTTCGGGTGCTCGAGCAGGTAAGCGCTCACCTGATTTTTTGCGTTGGTGGAGTGGATAGAGACCCGCAGCAGGCTAGGCCTCTCAACGACAATGTCCAAGTAGTCGGCCGGTTTTTCCTGGCCCAAGAGCGTGAATGATCGGTCAAACCCTGCCTCCGCTACGGGCAGAGAGGCTGGCAGGTCGTCGTATGGGCAGCTCGCGAGGAGTGATGAGTCGCCAAGCTCATCAAGCAGACGGCGATCAAGCTCAACTTGCTTAGCAATCTTGCTCAGCCCATCACCTGCAAGGAGAGAAAGAATGCCATTTACACCTCCCTCAAGCGTACGAGAGTCTCCGCGAAGCGTGGAGGCAACAAGGTAAGAGTAGCTGACCTCTAGGCAGGTCTCGTGGAGCACTTGACCACCGAGCCGGGTTGAATCTTGACTTCCAAGTCCGCCCGCGAGGAACATACTCTCGGTGCTGGTCAATGTCTGGATGCCTACAGCGTAGACACCCGACTCTACCACCGCTAGGATCTGGGTGAGTCCGTCCTGAGGGCTACGGTATAGCGCCGCCTGCTTGAAGGCAGAGGCCTCTGCGTCGTACTGAGAGAGGCTGAGACCGAGGACTCCGAGAACACGAGGGTCGTAGCGGAGCTCGAAGTGGAAAATAAAGGGGCCTTCTCCGTCTCCTTTGAGGTCTAAGTAAGCCACATCTACGGTGCTCTCAGAGACTGGGTAGACGAGTGTACCTCCATCATGCGCATCAAACTTGAGGTGCTCAGGGATGTAGTCACTCTCGAGGCACTCACCGCCGAGTGGATACTTGGCTGAGTCCGAAATAGGCGTCACCGTTAGGCCCATGTCGTAGGCTTCACACCGTGGCATGACCTTTTGCCCAGAGCCGGAGATTTCCTGACCCTGAACCTTGACAACGTACCTGCCTGGAGACAGGAACTCTCTGATTTGGATGACTCCCCTATGCTTGAAGCCACCCTCGTTTCGTAGGAACGACTCGTCCTCCTTGTTGAGGTCAGATGTCGAGACTCTGGTTGTCCTGGTTCCTTGTAGTCTCGTCAGCGCCGCTTCTCCCTTCACCCCAGGTGGTAGGGCAAGATAGAATAGAACGAGCGAAGGCTCGTGGATATTGAACTTGATTGTAGTACCTTCTAGAACTTAGGCTAGCCTGAACTTCTCAGTAATCTGAAGCTGATTACCTGACAGGGGGTGAAGGTATCCTGGCCCATTGAAGTCTTCTGGCAAAGCTGGTAGGCTGCACAACTCAACTTCCTCAACAACGATGTCGAAGTCTCCTTCTTGAATTCCAGGCTTCTCGAGCAAAACGTCGAGCCCGAATCTGATGAGCTCATCCCCATCTGCGAGCGAGGCACTGTCCTGGTCTGGATGAACCACAAGTTTATACTTGCCCTTTGGGATTGTTGTAGGCCCTAGAGCATTTGCATACTTGCCGAGACTTGACCTAGCAACCTATCTACGGCCTTCTCCATGTTCATCATCTTAAGTGTATATTGAAACAAAGAGGTCCTCTTTGCCCGAGAACTCCATGACCTAGGCATATACTTGTGTACTCTGCTCCTTAATTTCAAAGTCAAGGCTCTTTAAGAATGTGTCATCAGTATTTTCACCGGTCTTGTATTCAGCTTAATACACCTTCATGCTCTTGGGAATAAAAGGTGACAAAGATGTAACTTTAAAGGTTTCCATTACCTTTCTAGACCCTTGAATGAAGGATCCCTCCTTCAGACCTGGCACCTTTGGTTTAATTCGAGCAATTTCGTCGAAGTCTTTGGGCACAATTTCGTGGAAAAACTTTATCTTCTCGCTTTCGGCGTGTTCAGTAATGACCACCTTAAGCGTACATCTTGTCATCTCAGCTGGATCTCTATTGCCTAGCCTCACTCTGTAGGTAGTGTTTGACTTAAGACCATCAATTTCAAGGGCCTCGTAAGCAATGCCGTCTTCCCAGTCGTCCTGATACTTGGCAGCATGAGGATGCTTCTCTACAAAGTTTACTGACTTGCCACCTTCATCGTTTTCCTTAATTTCTTCATCAATTTCTCTGAGACTCACGTCAAGTTGGTCTCCTTTGCTGTCCATCTCGATAGCTTGCACGTCAATTGCAGCTTCATATCCTGAATTTCCAATGCTGAGGTTGAATTCAAGGTCGATGAACTCACGGGCATCGAGGATTACTTCCTCGATCACATAGGATAGCTGTCCAAAATTCTTGCCTTCTGGACCAAGAAGGCCAAAGTAGTTTAGAGAAGCTGGTCTAAGAATTCTACTAGGGATAATTTCAGCAGAAATAGCATAAAGTTGGAACTCAACATACTTGATATCCAACCTACGTGTCTCTTGCGAATTGTTGGGCAATTTAGTGATGATGTGTAACTTATACTCTCCAGGTTCAGCTTCGATGAACACGCGCTTTGTTCCTTTGTATTAAGTAATGTCAGTTTGGGTCCTTCCTAAATATCGAGATGCTCTTGTCTCTGCAACTTCTTTCGACTCGATTAGGATTTCTAGGTCGTAGAATTGGGGATCAAAGTAGATTTCCATCATGAGTTGTCTTGTAGAGCCATCGGGAATGAAGAAAGTGCCTTCCGTGACAATTGCACTAGTAAGCTCATCTTATGAATTTCTCCTTGTTTCATACCTGTAAATGGTATCAGTGCCTGACAATAGGAAGGCAGCTCCGTCTAGCTTGTTTGCTGTGTTTAGCAAGTTTACTGCATTTCCGAGCTCAGTGTTGCTTTCTTTCTCCTTTTCTTGGATCCATGCGTGACCTTTGTCAGCTTAGTCTTAAACATAAGCTTCAGCCTCTGACTCAAGCATCATTGCGACTGACAACCTTACGTGAGGGCAGTCATAAAAGGTGGAGAGCTCAATGATGGAGTTTGAGAAATCTAGAGTTAGCTCATAACGCGTATCTTTCTCGACAACGGTATACAGTTGTTCTGTGTTTCCAACTTTGGAGCTCTTAACATGACAGTCACCCCTGTTGCAGAGAGTCATGCCCATATTAATTCCATAAGCCTCCTTGGCTGACACTTTGAGGACCATGGTCTCCTCAGGAGCGATTAACACTGTCTAGGTAGAGTTGATGAGGTTAAGGATGATATCATCATCGAAGATGAACTTCTGGCCTCCCTTGTGATCGATGAATCTGTTCTAGATGAACTATTCATTAAGGTAAAGTTTGTTTCCGCACATCACTCTTTCTTCGTTCTAGACAACAGGAGTTGCTTGCAGCTCAAAGCTAAAAGGCACCTCTCTCAAGCCTACCTCGTTCTGCAACCATCTTCGAACGTTGTTTTCCTCCTAGTCGAAGATTGTAAGTTGATAATCTCCGCTGGTCAGTATGGCAGAGATGCCAATCTCATTCTTGCCAAGTTGTTCTGATTCCACACAGCTGTGGTCGAAGAGACACTTGAGGGGGTCGTAGTTGAATTCACCATTATGCTACTTGTCAACTCTCTAAAGAACGGCCTTCAGCTGAGCAGTAGTAGCAAAGTCGAATCCAAGAGTGAGATCGAACAGGTAAGTCACAGCTTCTTTCTGAGCTCCCACAATCGAGAATTATTTAGTATATACCGTGTTCAGCTCATCTGCTCTCTGGTTGTCAAGACGGTAGGTATAAGTCTTCTTGTTGCAATAGAGACCAGCTTCTCCCATTTCAAGAGTAGCTCCAGTGTTGTCGAAAGTACTGAAGTTGCAGTTCTTAACCATATCTTCTATGGGTAGTTCATCGCCTCCTAGTTGCTCAAGTACTTTCTTGTCGCTTGACCTTCTTACGTCATTGTATTTTCGGCCGCGTCTATCAATTAGATCTTTATGGGCGATCAAAAGTTCCTATACCACAAAAGGCTTTGAACACGCAGATGCTCCCATGTGACCAGCTGAAATTATCTTGTCTTCGAACGACCTCACGCCGAGGTTCTTTTCAAAGAATTCATACTTGATCAGGTACGACTTAGTAGAAGACAGGTCTATCGAATCAAGGTGAACTCTTTGCTCGTCGTGGTCGTCACTTGAGCCATCAACAACGACACTTTTGTCTGACTCATCTAAAACAGACACTCGCATGCCTTGTTCTTCCGAATCCATATTGGCTGACTTGAGAGTGGCCCTCAGTCTGAGGACTAGATCATTCTGTGATGATCCAGAATGTTGCTACAGTTAGGTTGGATCGAAACGCTGTACAACTACGTTGGTTTGAGAGTTGTTTGCGTCTGGGATCTAGTATGTAAAGAATTTGGTAAACGTGTGCACGTCGATCAGATCTTCACGGATATCTCTTGCTTTTGTGATGGCCACCTCTCTTGGCATCAAGGCGACATCTTCACAATGCATTGCTGTAAGTTGGGCATTCACGCCTGGCAGCACGGTTCAACTAGTAAGCACACTCAGCAGCACCAGTACTATCGCTGGCCAAGTGGGCATCCTGTTGGAGTTGATATTGTGTTTGATTGTTTTCATTTATAAATAGTGGTTTTAGTCAATTATATCACACGAGGAAAGAATAATGAATAAAGTTGTTATAACGATCGATTAATTATACAAATTATTTCATTCTTTTTATTTACTATAACAAAATCTCTTCACTATTAATGTATTGAAGCCGCCCTTGAAACAGAAGAGCTATTGACACGGAATCTACTGTGTACCGAAGGCAAGCTGAGATTGCGTGAGTCTGTCGAAAAAGTATCAAACTAAACGCTAAGATTATTTCCACGGCCGTT
>Ga0075467_10002387_pt1 | contig 14794 bp, 10 predicted proteins | sample DEB08_DNA_9_FD_75067 | JGI IMG/M metagenome (GOLD analysis project Ga0075467, IMG submission 75067) | Aqueous microbial communities from the Delaware River and Bay under freshwater to marine salinity gradient to study organic matter... | ecosystem: Environmental > Aquatic > Marine > Coastal ... | reverse complement strand
GGGTCATGTGACCGCCTTGGCGTCTGGTCCGCCAAGCGATTGCAGGCGAAGCGCAAGGATCCAAATCGCCATGACGACCGCCGTTGGCACCCATGCGCCGGAGGCGAACGTTGCCACGACACCAAGGAAGGCAACAAACGAGGTGACGATCCCGGCTGCATCACGGAGCGCGTCCAGCCCGGAGGCCACAAGCACCGCGACTGTTAGGGCGCCGGTCAGGGCCGCGACGAAAATAAGGATCCATATTGGCGGGAACCCGCCTTCGGTCAGCGCGGCAAACGGAGCGAAAGTGCCTTCGGGATCCAGCAGGCCAGTCCGCTCAAAGACCCAGAACGTCGCGATCAACGCGATCGCGATGGAGACCGGGGTTGCGATCCTCAGACGCCACCAGGCATGACGTCCAAACAGGATGCCAAGCGCAACAAAAGTTGTTGCGATCACCGCGAGTTGTCCAATTTCAACACCGACATTGAAGCCGATAAGCTTCGGCACGAAATGCGCTCGGCCAAGGCCAAAATCGCTGAGGACGCTTGCAAAGCCGAGGCCGTGCAAAAGGCCGAAACCGAACACGACGAAGGGACGCCATGGGGTCAGGCCGCGTGACAGTACGTTTTCAATACCGACATAGACGATGGATGCCGCGATAAGCGGTTCGACGATCTCGGGCGAGATCCGGATGATCCCGGTTGATCCAAGCGCCAGCGTGACGGTGTGTGCCAGTGTGAATGCCGAGATTTGCCACAAAAGTGGACGCATTTTGAGCGACAGGAAGAACAGTCCAAGCACAAAAAGGATATGGTCGAGACCAAGCGGAATGATGTGGTCAAAGCCGACGTTGATGTAGTCGACGAAGGCTTGCCCCCCGGTTTGATCATCTGCGCCTATGCGTGGAATTGGGTCGGTTTCGCCGCCTGCTATCAAATAGGCAGTATAGCCATTTTCAATGCCCTGCTGGCGCACAACAAGTGGCCCGTATTCTGAGGCCCAGGTCATCACCACCGCGCTATCACCCTCTGGAAGCGGGGCGGAAAGCGTCACTTGCGCGTTTCGGGCAAGCTCGACATTGCCGACCTCGGGGATTGTGAGGCCGATTATTTCAAGGGCAAGCGCCTCGTCTCCGGCGCGCAATGACAGGCCTTGGGCGATAGACGGCCAGGCTTCGCGGAACGCAGTTTCAAGGGACGCGGCATCAAGTGCACGCAGTGCATCGTAGTCTTCAGCACCGACTGCGGCGTTGGTATCTTCGACACCGTCAAGATCAAGTCCGGCTATCGGCGCTTCCAAAACCCAATCAAGAACGACTTCTACGTCGCCCGCGTTCAAGGTCAAGTCGGCAATTGTTGGCTGCACTTCGTGGGCACGCGCAGTTGTGACCACGAAGAGGGTTGACACCAGCGCAACCAGGGCCACCCTAAGCATCAGAGTCTTAACTTGGAAAAGTAACATGTTTCGAACCCTCCTCTTTGCCCTTTCTTTGACATGTATGTCGTTTGCCGCCAAGGCCCACGAGTTTTGGATTGCCCCGGATGAGCATCTTATTTCGACCTCAGATGATGTGGTCGCTACCCTGCGCGTCGGACAGGACTTTAAGGGCAATTCGCTGGCCTATCTACCGCAGAACTTCCGACGGTTCGATTATGCGATCGCGGGCAGGATTGCTCCGGTTAAGGGCCGTCTCGGCGACCGGCCCGCGCTTCGCATGGACGCACCCGGCGACGGTCTGATGGTCATTATCCATGAAACCGATGATCTGACGATTACGTGGGACGATTTCGCGCGGTTTGAGGCCTTTGTTAAGCACAAAGATGCGGCATGGGTTTTGGAGGCGCATAAAGCGCGCGGTCTTTCGCAAGAGGGTGTGCAGGAGGTCTATTCTCGCTATGCCAAGTCTTTGGTCGGCATTGGATCGGCGCAAGGCGCTGATATTGTAGCAGGTCTTGAGACCGAGATTGTTGCTTTGGAGAACCCATACACGGGCAATATGAGCGATGGGATCGATGTGAGAGTTCTTTATCAGGGCGATCCGCGTGCGAACGAGCAGGTCGAGGTCTACGAGCGTTCAGCTAGGGGTTATCTGTCGGTCTTTACCGTGCGCACCAATCGCAATGGTGTTGCGAGGGTGCCTGTCAAAGCGGGTGCGCGCTATATGCTGGACGCTGTCGTTTTGCGCGAACCTTCGGCCAAGATGGCAAATCAGCGCGGCGTTGTCTGGGAAAGCCTTTGGGCCAACCTGACGTTCGGCGTGCCTGCGGATTAGGCGTTGGCTGCCGGGCTGTTGCTTGGGATTGCCGCAAGGATGATTTCGCGCACAACGAGGCACGTCAGGCCGCTGAGGGCGATGGCTTCGTTCGAGAAGGTAAGTAGGTCACTCATTAGTCGTCTCCGATGTATCTATAGGCATTCAATGACAGGGATTCGCGGCGGATTAAGGACCTGACAAGGGTCTTTTCAGGCGCGCTTTTTGTGCAGAATGGGCCGCAAATGAGGCGCATTTGTTACATTGCGGCAGATTTAGCTGAAGATTTCGGGATCATATCTGACCCGGGACAGATAAAGTCCGTCCGGCGGCGCGACAGGTCCGCAGGCCGCGCGATCCCTTGATTCTAAGGCGGCTTTGACGTCCACTGGCATTCTGTTGCCACTTCCAACCTGTTCCAGCGTGCCAACAATCGAGCGGACCTGATTGTGCAGGAAGCTACGGGCACGGACCGCGATGGTGATTTCTGGTCCACAGCGATTGGCGGCTTCAGTGATTGTAATCTGATCAAGCGTTTTGAGCGGGCTTTTGGCCTGGCAATTGGTTGAGCGGAACGTCGTGAAGTCGTGGGTGCCAATGAGATAAGCAGCACCGTCGCGCATTGCCGCCAAGTCAAGTGGTCTTTGAACGCGCCAAGCAAGACCAGCTTCGTGCACCAAAGGCGCGCGACGATTGATGAGACGGTAGATGTAGTTGCGTTCGATTGCAGAGAATCGCGCATGCCAGTCGTCAGCAACTTTTGCACAGCCGATGACTGCAATGGGGGCGGGTTTCAGATGGAAGTTCAGCGCCTCGGAAAGGCGAAACGGATCCCAATCACTGGCCATATCCGCGTGGGCAACCTGTCCAAAGGCGTGGACCCCTGCATCAGTGCGGCCTGCCGCGGAAACCAACGGGGCGGTCTGGTCCAACCGGGCAAGGGCGGATTCGAAAGCGCCCTGAACCGACGGGTGGTCGGTCTGACGTTGCCAGCCTGAAAAAGGCCGTCCGTTGTATTCAATCTTGAAAGCAAAACGCGGCATGTCAGCGGGTTAGCGTTTGACGCGTCCGAGCGCAATTCTTAAGCCGCATCTGGTCTATCGGCGCGTGGGTTCCTATCTTGGGACGGGAACGGAAGGAATAACTGTGATCATCGGCGATATAGCGGACGGGCTGACGCGTGGCGTTGAGACCACGGTAAACACTGTAAGCGAGGCATTTTTCGAGCCGGTCATTCGTTTAGGGGTGACGGGGCTTAGCCGTGCGGGAAAAACTGTTTTTATAACCTCGCTGGTTGCCAATCTGATTGCACGGGGTCGCATGCCCGCATTGCGGGCGGCAGCCGATGGGCGGATAAAGACGGCATGGCTGCAGCCACAGCCGGACGATACGGTGCCAAGGTTTGACTACGAGGCGCATTTGGCGGCGATGACCGGCGTCGAGCCGCGATGGCCCGAAGGCACGAGCGGCATCAGCGAATTGCGCTTGTCGTTTCGGGTGCAGCCGAGCGGGCTTTTGGGCGGCGTGACAGGCCCGAAAACCATTCATCTGGATATTGTGGATTATCCTGGTGAGTGGCTTCTGGACCTTGGGCTGTTGGACAAGGATTATGCCACTTGGTCGCGGGAGACGCTGGCCCGGATTGAAGGACGCCGCGAGGCGGACGTCTATCGGGCAGCGCTTTCCAGTGCAGATCCAACCGCAAAGCTTGACGAGGTGGTGGCAAAGTCGCTGGCCGAGGTGTTTACGTCCTATCTGCAGGCGGCGCGCGAGGCGGGGTATTCTGATTGTACGCCGGGGCGGTTCTTGCTGCCGGGCGATTTGCGAGGCTCGCCAGTTTTGACGTTCGCGCCGTTGCCCGAGGGTGATTTCGGGCGGGGCACGATGGGGCGCGAGTTTTCGCGGCGGTTCGAGGCGTATAAGCGGGAGGTCGTAAAGCCGTTCTTTCGCGATCATTTCTCGCGGATCGGGCGGCAGGTCGTGCTGGTCGATGTGCTTGGGGCGATCCACGCGGGCCCGCGGGCGGTGGAGGATTTGCGGCAAGCGATGTCGGATATTCTGGGAGCTTTTCGCCCTGGACGAAATGCGTTCCTAAGCCAGATCTTCCTTGGGAAGCGGGTTGAAAAAATCCTTTTTGCAGCAACGAAAGCAGATCATTTGCACCACAGTCAACATGCGCAGCTTACTGCGATTACCGATGCCTTGTTGCAGGATGCGAGGTCGCGTGCGGACTTTGCGGGGGCCGAGACGACGGCGATGTCGATGGCGGCACTTCGCACCACGACGGAGGATCGCATCGAGCAGGGTGGACGCGCCTTGGATGTGGTTCGCGGGACGTTGGCGGCGTCGGGCAAGCGCGCTGCGTTTTACCCGGGGCGTTTGCCGGATGATCCGTCGCGCTTGCTGAACCCGGCGCGACAGGGTGCGGAGGCCTGGCTGGAGGCCGATTACGAAGTGATGCGTTTTGCGCCACAACCGTTGGAGTTGCGACCGGGAGATGGTCCGCCGCATATACGGCTGGACCGGGCGGCGCAGTTTTTGCTTGGAGATCGGCTATGAGTGAGCGCGATGGGCCGGTTTTGATTGAATTGGAGGATACAGGGCCAAGCCCGGCGGACGCGCCTCCGATTTCCGAGCCGGAGGCCGCACCAACGGGGCAGGCAATGCAGACCATGGCGGCGCTGACAGCAAGAGGTCCATCTCGGTTGGCGCGCTGGTTCTGGCAGCTCCTGGGGGCTGTTGTGGTCTTTTTCGGGTCTGTCGCAGCCTGGGACGCGGTGACGGGGTTGATTTCACGCAATCCATATTTGGGCTGGGCAGCAACGGGTCTTCTGGGCCTGTTCGTGGCTGTCTGCCTTGCGATCCTCGTTCGCGAATGGGCGGCTTTGGCGCGTCTTCAAAAGATTGAATCGCTGCATGTCGAAGCGGACCGTGTGACGGCCGCCAATGATCTTGGTGGCGCTCGGGTTCTGACGAAGAAGCTGTCAGCGCTTTATGCCGGGCGGGAAGATATGCGCTGGGGGCGCGAACGGCTGGCTGAAGCCGAGGCGGAGGCTATGGATGCGGATACGCTTCTTGGTTTGGCGGAAGACACGCTTTTGAAGCCTTTGGACGACCGCGCGCGCCGTGAAGTTGAAGTGGCGGCGCGTCAGGTCGCGACGGTGACGGCCCTTGTTCCGCTGGCGTTTGCTGATGTGATCGCTGCGCTGACGGCGAATGTGCGGATGATCCGGCGCATTGCTGAGATCTACGGTGGCCGCTCGGGCGCTTTGGGCGCCTGGCGACTGACCCGTGCGGTGATTACGCATTTGGTGGCGACGGGTGCAGTGGCGGTTGGTGATGATCTTTTGGGCTCGATCGGTGGTGGCCATCTCATTTCAAAGCTGTCACGTCGGTTTGGCGAGGGGCTTGTGAATGGGGCATTGACCGCGCGTGTTGGTGTTGCCGCGATGGAGGTTTGTCGTCCACTGCCGTTTCGCACCCTGCAAAGGCCGCGCGTAACGCGTCTGGTGCAGCGGGCTTTGACGGGACTATTTGAAAAGTCTCAGCAAAGCGACTGAGGGTCCGGGTCTGGGAGAGTTTGGATCAGACCCTTGGGACATGATCGACCCTGATCGGCTGTCGTGGATGTGATCGAGAATTTTCCTGATCAGTGCCGGATAGGGGTGCGCGATGCAGGCTTTTGAAGTCTTCTTCGCCTGTCAGCACATCTCTTGCCGGAGACATGGATGGAGTTCCCGTCTTTACCTCGCGTAGAGGCGACACTATAGAAATTGGCTATGGTTATGCAGACCGCAATCATCATTCGAATTACTGGCCCGGCGCTCTGACAATGAGCCGCCGGGTTTTAGGCGTTGAGTTTCTCCGCCGCCCCATCCTGATAATGACGACTTATTGAAGGACACAAGCAATATGTGTGCCGATACGCCCGACTACAAAGAAACACTGAACCTCCCAGAAACCGACTTTCCCATGCGCGCAGGTCTGCCCAATCGCGAGCCTGCATGGCTGGAGCGCTGGGCTGAAATGGGGATTTATGATCGTTTGCGCGAGAAAGAAGGCCGCGAGCCGTTCACGCTTCACGACGGGCCTCCTTATGCGAACGGGCATCTTCATATCGGGCATGCGCTTAACAAAATCCTGAAGGATATGGTCGTGCGCTCGCAGCAGATGATGGGCCGTGACGCGCGGTATATCCCGGGATGGGATTGCCACGGTCTGCCGATTGAGTGGAAGATCGAAGAAAAGTACCGCAAAAAGGGCAAAGACAAGGACGCCGTTGATGTCGTCGAATTCCGTCAGGAGTGCCGCGAGTTTGCGCAAGGTTGGATTGATATTCAGCGCGAGGAATTCAAGCGTCTGGGCGTGACCGGCAATTGGTCTGATCCGTATCTGACGATGGACTTCCACGCCGAGCGGGTGATCGCCGAGGAATTCCAGAAGTTTCTGATGAACGGCACGCTGTATCAGGGCTCCAAACCTGTGATGTGGTCGCCGATTGAGCAAACTGCTTTGGCCGAAGCCGAGGTCGAGTATCACGACAAGGACAGCTTTACGGTTTGGGTGAAGTTCCGCGTTAATGAAACGTCGGATGACCGGTTGCAGAACGCGTTTGTGGTCATCTGGACGACAACGCCCTGGACGATCCCGTCAAACAAGGCGGTCGTCTATGGCTCGGACTTTTCTTACGGGCTTTATGAGGTCACCGGGCGGCCCGAGGAGTGCTGGGCGCGCATCGGGGAGCGCTACATCCTTGCGGACAAGCTGGCGGCGGATGTGCTTGGACGCGCGCGGCTGGACGAGACAATGTATCGCCGGTTGGGCGACGTGGACCCGTCTGTCATCCGCGGCCTGAAGCATCCGCTCCATGGCGCTGAAGGCGGCAACGGCGAGTGGGACGATATCCGTGATTTCCGGGCGGCTGACTTTGTCACCGACGAGGAAGGCACGGGCTTTGTCCACTGTGCGCCAAGCCACGGCATGGAGGAATACGAGCTTTATCGCGATCTTGGGATGCTGGCTCAGGTCATCACCTACAACGTGATGGATGATGGGTCGTTCCGGGCCGATCTGCCGTTTTTTGGCGGCAAGTTTATCCTGTCGCGCAAAGGCGGTGAGGGTGATGCCAACAAGGCGGTGATCGACAAGCTGGCCGAGGTTGGCGGATTGCTGACGCGCGGGAAGATCAAGCATAGCTATCCCCATTCGTGGCGCTCGAAGGCGCCGGTGATCTATCGCAATACGCCGCAGTGGTTTGCGGCGATTGATAAGCCCGTTGGCGATGGCCGGGACCAGTTCGGCGAAACGATCCGCGCGCGCGCTCTGACCGAGATCGACAATGTGAAATGGACACCGAAAACGGGTCGTAACCGGCTTTATTCGATGATGGAAGCACGGCCTGACTGGGTGCTGTCGCGGCAGCGGGCCTGGGGCGTGCCTTTGACATGCTTCGTGAAAAAGGGTGCTTTGCCGACGGACGAAGGGTTCTTGTTGCGCAATGAAGCCGTGAACGCGCGGGTTTTGGAGGCGTTCGAGGTTGAGGGTGCGGACGCATGGTACAAACCGGGGGCGAAAGAGCGGTTCCTTGGGAATGACGTGCCCGCGGACGATTATGACCAGGTTTTCGATATCCTCGATGTTTGGTTCGATTCCGGATCGACCCATGCGTTTGTTCTGCGAGACCGCGCCGATGGGTCGGAGGACGGGATTGCGGACCTTTATCTTGAGGGGACCGACCAGCATCGCGGATGGTTCCATTCGTCGCTTTTGCAGTCTTGCGGAACCAATGGGCGCGCGCCTTATCGCGGTGTGCTGACCCACGGGTTCACGCTGGATGCAAAGGGCATCAAGATGTCCAAGTCGCTGGGCAACATGATCGTGCCGGATGCCGTGGTCAAGCAATACGGCGCTGACATCTTACGGCTTTGGGTGGCTCAGACGGACTACACGGCGGATCAGCGCATCGGGCCGGAGATCCTGAAAGGTGTTGCGGACAGTTATCGCCGCCTGCGGAACACGTTCCGCTTCCTTTTGGGCAATCTCGGCGATGCGCCGATTGACGTTGCCCCGGCGGATATGCCGGAATTGGAGCGCCTGGTATTGCACCGGTTGGCGGAGTTGGATCACAAGGTGCGCACAGGCTACGCGGCCTATGATTTCCAAGGCGTGTTCCGGGCGGTGTTTGATTTCGCGACGACGGATTTGTCGGCGTTCTACTTCGATATCCGCAAGGACGTCCTCTATTGTGACGGTAACACGATCGAGCGGCGGGCCGCTTTGGCTGTTCTGGAGCTTGTGCTGGCGCGACTGAATACTTGGCTGGCGCCGGTGCTGACATTCACGATGGAAGAAGTCTGGTTGGAACGGTTGGGCGGCGATAGTTCGGTGCATTTGCAGGATTTCCCGGAGACGCCGAAAGACTGGCTGGACGAAGGATTGGCTGCGAAGTGGGCTAATATTCGTCGCGTGCGCCGCGTTGTGACTGCAGCACTGGAAGTCCAGCGGCGTGACAAGGTGATTGGGGCGTCGCTTGAGGCGGCTCCGGTCGTTCATGTCGAAGACGCCGATGTTTTGGCGGCGCTGAAGACGGTAACGTTTCATGATATCTGCATCACCTCGGCGATTTCTCTGACCGCAGATCCGGTACCTTCTGAGGCGTTCCGTTTGCCCGAGGCTGAGGGAATTGGCGTGGTGTTTGAGACGGCGGACGGCGAGAAATGTCAGCGGTGCTGGAAGATTTTGCCGGACGTGGGGTCTCATGGTCATGCCAAGACATGTTCACGTTGTGATGCGGCCCTTGGATGAAGGTGTCCCATGCCTTCTCTGAGGCGAGAAACTCCGCTGGGGCCGGTGACGCTTGTCGAGGAAGACGGTGCGCTTGTGGTGTTAGATTGGGGTGGATCTGGCGCGGATGAAACGCCTGTGCTGATCGAGGCGCATCGGCAGTTGGCGGCTTATTTTGCAGGTGAACTAACTGAATTTGATCTGCCGCTTGCGCCGAAGGTATCCGTGCGGCAGCGAGCTTTTTTAGATGCTCTGATCGCGATCCCGTTCGGGGACACCAAGACCTATGGCGAGATTGCCCTAGAAACCGGCATGTCAGCGCAAGGGGCCGGGCAGGCCTGTGGCGCCAATCCAATTGCGATCATTATTCCCTGTCATCGGGTGACAGGCACCGGCACCCTTGGCGGGTTCTCTGCCAAAGGCGGCGTTGAAACCAAAGTGGCGCTTTTGCGCCATGAGGGCGCGGCGGGCTTGTTGATCTGAGAGCCTTGCACGGGGGTCCAACTCTGCTATGTCGCGGCTTATGGATCATTTTCTGTACAGAGACGGCGTTTTGCATGCCGAGGACGTGGCGATCCCGGAGATCGCTGACGCTGTTGGGACGCCGTTTTACGTGTATTCGTCTGCGACTTTGACGCGGCATTACCGGCTGTTTGACGACGCGCTTGAGGGGATGGACCATCTGGTTTGCTACGCAATGAAGGCAAACTCCAATCAGGCGGTTTTGAAACTGATGGCGTCGCTTGGGGCGGGCGTCGATGTGGTGTCTGGCGGCGAATATCTTCGTGCGAAGGCGGCAGGGTTTGCAGGCGACAAGATCGTGTTTTCCGGCGTCGGCAAAACGCGCGATGAGATGCGTTTGGCGCTTGGGGGCAGTATCCGGCAGTTCAACGTCGAGAGCGAGCCAGAGATGGTTGTGCTGTCTGAGGAGGCCGTGAGGCTTGGCGTTGTCGCCCCGATCACCGTTCGGGTGAACCCGGACGTAGATGCGAAGACCCACGAGAAGATCGCGACGGGTAAATCAGAAAACAAGTTTGGTATTCCGATTGCGCGTTCGCGTGAGGTTTATGCGCTTGCGGCAAGTCTGCCGGGTCTCGAAGTCATTGGGATCGATGTGCATATCGGCAGCCAGCTGACATCGCTTGAGCCGTATGAGCAGGCTTATCTGAAGGTGGCCGAGCTCACCGAGATACTGCGCGCGGATGGGCACACCATTCGCCGGCTTGATCTTGGGGGCGGGCTGGGTATTCCCTACGAGCGTTCAAACACGGCGCCGCCTTTGCCGGCCGAATACGGGGCGTTGGTTAAGCGTACGCTTGGGCACCTCGGCTGCGAGATCGAAATTGAGCCGGGGCGGCTGATAGCCGGGAATGCCGGAATTTTGGTCAGTGAAGTGATCTATGTAAAATCCGGCGAGGGGCGCGATTTTCTGATCCTTGACGCTGCAATGAACGACCTGATCCGACCGGCGATGTATTCGGCATATCACGATATTCTGCCTGTCGTTGAGCCAGACCCTGGAACCGAACAGCAGCCCTACGATATCGTCGGGCCAGTATGTGAGTCGGGGGACACTTTCACCAAGAATCGACCAATGCCACCCATCGGCGCCGGTGAGCTTGTCGCATTCCGTTCCGCCGGCGCTTACGGGGCTGTTATGGCGTCGGAATACAATACGCGGCCTCTGATTCCGGAGGTTTTGGTCCATGAGCATCAATTCGCCGTCATTCGAGCACGTCCGACCTTTGACGAAATCATAAATCGAGATACCATTCCTGAATGGCTTGAGGGCTCGGCATAACCCGAACCCGGCCCTGTATGTTGGTCGAATGACAGAACCGACTGATCTTCCTCCCCAGGCGGCGGAGCGGCTTGCATGGCCGCTGCGCCTGACGTTTGCCGGCCTTGTCGCCGAGCGCGGGGTGCGGGCGTTCTGGCCACTTTGGACAGTGCTTATTGCCGTCCTGGCGGCCCTGATGCTTGGGGTGCAGGATTTGCTGCCGTTAGAGGCGGTTTGGGGCATTGCAGTGGTTTCCGTGCTGGGTGTGTTGTGGGCAGCCGTGCGGGGCATTCAGCACTTTCGCCTGCCTGATCGCGCCGAGGCACTGGACCGGCTTGATCGGACTTTGCCGGGTCGCCCGATTGCTGCTATTTCGGATTCTCAGGCAATTGGTGCGGGTGATCCCGCATCCGAGGCCGTTTGGGCCGCGCATGTCGCCCGGATGGCGGAAAAAGCGCGGGATGCAAAGGCGCCAAAGCCCGATCTGAAGTTATCAGCGCGGGATCCGTATGCTTTGCGCTATGTAGCGCTTTTGGGGCTCACTGTGGCGGTGCTGTTTGGATCGGTCCTGCGGGTTGCCTCCGTTGCAGAGATGACCCCCGGCAATCAGGTGGTTGCCTCGGGACCTTCCTGGGAAGGATGGGTAGAGCCGCCACTGTATACCGGTCTTCCAAGTCTCTATCTGAACGACATTTCCCGCGATGACTTCGAGGTGCCGGAAGGCAGTCGCGTCACCATCCGGTTTTACGGCGAGATTGGCGCGCTTTCTTTGAGCGAAACGGTTTCGACGCGCACCGAAGATGTACCGCCCGCGACGGATCCGGTTCAGGCTTTCGATGTTCTGCAAAGCGGCGGGATCGGAATCGACGGCCCCGGTGGTCAAAGCTGGGACATTACGGTGACCGAGGATGAGAACCCATCAATCGAATTTGACGGACCGATTTCGCAAGGCGAGGGCGGCCGCCTGGAGGCGCCGTTTGTGGCGTCGGATGACTACGGAGTTACCTCGGGACAGATGGTGGTCACACTTGATCTGGCCGAGGTCGAGCGTCGCTATGGATTGACGATTGATCCTGAGCCGCGCGACCCGATCGAGTTGGACATACCGATTACAATTTCCGGCGATCGTACGCAGTTCTCGGAAGTGGTCATCGATGATTTCAGCGAGCATCCGTGGGCAAACTTGCCGGTTTCAGCATCGCTTAGTGCGCAGGATTCGGCAGAACACGAAGGGCTCTCAGCGCCTCAATTTGCCAATCTACCAGGGCGTCGCTTCTTTGATCCCTTGGCGAAAGCGATTGTAGAACAGCGCCGAGATCTGCTTTGGAACCGGGCGAATGCACCGCGGGTTGCGCAGGTTCTGCGGGCTGTTTCGTTTCAGCCCGAAAGCATTTTTAGATCCGAGACGGTCTATTTGAAGCTGCGGTTTGCAGTGCGCCGGTTGGAGACGCGCGTGTCGCTTGGGCGCTTGACTGACGACGTTATCGACGAGACGGCCGCGGCGCTTTGGGGCCTCGCATTGGAGATAGAAGAGGGCGACCTTGGTGACGCTCTGGAGCGTTTGCGGCGGGCACAGGATCGTTTAAGCGAGGCGATTGAGAACGGCGCGACGGATGCGGAAATTGCCGAGTTGATGCAGGAACTGCGCGAGGCGATGCAGGACTACATGAGCCAGCTTGCTCAGCAGCAAGGCGAGGGTGAACAGCCGGAGATGGCTGAGAACCAAGAAATGCAGGAGATGACCGGCGAGCAGCTTCAAGACATGCTTGATCGCTTGCAGGAGTTGATGGAGCAGGGCCGCATGGCCGAGGCACAGCAACTTCTCGATCAATTACGTCAGATGATGGAGAATATGCAGGTTGCCGAAGGTCAGCAGGGTGGTCAGCAAAGCGCCGGCGAGCAGGCTATGGAAGGCCTGGCGGAGACTTTGCGCGAACAGCAGGGCCTTTCGGATGACGCATTCCGGGACCTCCAGGAGCAGTACAATCCAAACGCTCCGGCCGGCCAGTCTCGCGACAACGAAGGTCGTGGCGGCGATGGTGAGCGCCGTGGCGCGCAGAATGATCAGCCGGAAAGCCAAGGCGAAGGTGGCCAACAGGGACGCGGTGGAGAACCCGGCGGTCAGGACCAACAGCAAGACGGTGGCGACGGCAATCTGGCCGACCGCCAACAAGCGCTTCGCGACGAGTTGAACCGTCAGCGCCAAAGCCTGCCAGGGGCTGGTACGCCCGAGGGCGATTCGGCGCGCGATGCCTTGGGCCGTGCGGGCGAGGCGATGGAAAACGCCGAGGATGCGCTTCGTGAGGAAGATTTTGCAGGGGCACTTGATAGCCAGTCACAGGCGATGGAAGCCTTGCGCGAAGGCATGCGAGACCTGGCGGAGCAGATGGCAGAGCAGCAACAACAGCAAGGCGGCCAGCAGGGTCAGCAACTTGGGCAGAACGATCCGAACGGCAGCCGCGACCCGCTTGGGCGCGAAGTGGGCCAGAACGGTCGAATTGGCACGGATGAGCAGCTTTTGCAGGGCGAAGACGTCTACCGGCGTGCCCGCGAATTGCTTGATGAAATTCGCAAACGGTCGGGCGAGCAGAACAGACCCACTGAAGAACTTGAATATCTCAAGCGGCTTCTCGAGCGTTTCTGACGCAAGCGGCGACACATTGCCAATGCTCAAATCTAATCTTTCGCGATCCAAGGTCGAGGCGTAGGCTTGCGAAGAGCAGATATCAATAACAGGTGGCGCATGCGTGTATATTTGGCGGCAGTTGCCATGCTTTTTTTTGTGTCGAGCGTGGATGCAAGCCCTGCGCCGGAGTATTCGGTGTATCCAAAGCCGAGACCTGACACAGGAGCGCTGGTGCTGGCCCAGGTAGAGACATCAAACGCGGCTTTTTCACGCTGGATCGAGGGATTCCGCGGTCGGGCGCGTGCGGCGGGCATTCGTGACAGTGTTTTTAATACGTCGTTTCAGGGCGTTCGCTACAACACCGGCGTCGTTCAGAAGGATCGAAACCAGTCGGAATTCACCAAGCAGATCTGGGACTACCTGGATAGTGCGGTGTCAGATGCGCGCGTGCGAAACGGGCGCGCAGCGCTTCGTGACAATGGCCGGGTGCTGCGGGAAATAGAGGCGCGCTACGGGGTTGAGGCCGAAGTTGTCGCGGCGATCTGGGGGCTGGAAAGTGCCTACGGATCCTTCCGGGGAAAAATTCCGATTATCGAGGCGCTTGCAACTTTGGCGTTTGACGGACGACGCGGACGGTTTTTTGAACAGCAACTGATTGCGGCGCTGAAGATTGTTCAGTCTGGCGATGTACGATCTCGCGACATGCGAGGATCCTGGGCTGGGGCGATGGGCCATACGCAGTTTATCCCGACATCGTATCTTTCTTATGCCGAAGATTTTCGAGGGGACGGTAAGCGCGATATCTGGTCGGACGATCCGACGGATGCATTGGCATCGACTGCTGGATATTTGAAGGCGTTTGGCTGGACCAAGGGCCAGCCCTGGGGTGTCGAAGTGCGCCTTCCGCAAGGATTTGACTTTCGCTGGACGGGTGAGCGGATAAAGAAGTCGCCGACGGAATGGGCCGCACTTGGTGTACGTGATGTTAAGGGCGCGCGTGTTGCTGACTTTGGACGAGCCTCGATCCTGTTGCCTGCCGGGGCGCGGGGGGCGGCATTCATGATTTTTAACAACTTTCACGTGATCGAAAGGTACAATTCGGCGGATGTCTATGTGATTGGCGTCGGGCTTTTGAGTGGACGGATTGCCGGTGGAGGACCGCTTCGGGCGAGTTGGCCGCGCGAGGATCGCAATCTTGCCAGCCGCGAGAAACAGGAAATGCAGCAGCTTTTGACGCGGCGTGGCTTCAACACTCAGGGTGTCGATGGGATTATCGGGCCGAATACGATCGCCGCGATCCGCCGGTTTCAGGCGTCTGTTGGGATGATCCCTGATGGCTATGCAAGCTATGAAATTCTGCGGCGGTTGC
>Ga0075467_10002386_pt1 | contig 14795 bp, 7 predicted proteins | sample DEB08_DNA_9_FD_75067 | JGI IMG/M metagenome (GOLD analysis project Ga0075467, IMG submission 75067) | Aqueous microbial communities from the Delaware River and Bay under freshwater to marine salinity gradient to study organic matter... | ecosystem: Environmental > Aquatic > Marine > Coastal ... | reverse complement strand
CGCCCACGGTACTGAACGAGGCCGACAGCACTGCGTTGCCAGTCGGTGTAGCGGGTAATCAAACCGCAACGATCAACCCCAACGGGACGATCTCCATGAACACGGGCACACCCAACATGCCCGTTGGCGGCTACACAGGTATGACTAGCTTGCGCGACGCTTACACCAAAGGTGGCGGCAGCTTGGGCTACACCCCCTACACACCCAAGACCATTGAGGAATTCAACAAAAAGTACACCAACACGGGTGATACCAAGTCGGCTTACGACTACCTCATGGGCAAAGGCGCTTACCCAACCAAGTCCAACGTCGGCCAGATCATGCGTCCGTACGGCGAGGCTACATTGGGGCTGCCCGAATTTGGCAACAAGCAGTACATCTGGGATCAAGCTGCGGGCAAGTACATGAAAAACCCGGACTACGTGCGCCCGATGCGCGACGCCCAAGGCAACGTCACATACACCATGTCGCCAAAAGAGATCAACACTTTCCTGACAAATCAGGCAAAGAACCCCACGATGTCGGGGGCAGAACTCTACGACTGGGTTGTGTCCAACAACCTCACGGCCCAAGAAATTGCCGACGCACGCGGAGTTCCCCTCTCCGAAGTCTATGCACAGTTGCGTGACTTCAAGAAAGCTGCGGATGCTAAAACCGCAACGGCTAAGACAGGTCAAACCCTCCAAGACGCAGGCATTGCGCTTGATGCAGACGGCAAGCCAATCAAAACTATTGGTCAAGCCAATGGCGGCATGGCAGGCTACGCCGTAGGCGGTGGGCTTGGCTCCTTGGGCAGCTACTCTGATGGTGGCCGACTGCTCCGTGGCCCCGGTGATGGCGTCTCTGACAGCATCCCCGCAAGCATTGGCCAGAACCAGCAACCCGCACGCTTGGCTGATGGTGAGTTTGTGGTCCCTGCCCGCATTGTGTCGGAACTTGGTAATGGTTCAACCGAAGCAGGCGCTCGACAATTGTATAAAATGATGGAACGCGTCCAGCATAACCGCAAGAAAACGGTTGGCAAAGACAACACTGCCGTGGATTCTAAATCAGCTAAATTTCTGCCAGCATGAGCTATACCTTCTCTTTAGGCCGCTTTCGTGAAACGTATGAAGAGCTTGAGCCTTTGTACCGCCAGCACTATTCGGAAATGACGGAGCGCCTAGAAGGGCAGGGCATCAAGTGTTCACCGTACAACCCACGCTTAGATCAGTACTGTCTGTCTGGCGATACCGGGCACTTACTGACATTCCTTTTGCGGCATGAAGGTAAAGCAGTTGGTTACAGCAACGTGTATGTCACTAACGACATGCACAACAACGATTTGATAGCACAAGAAGACACCATTTTCGTACTTAAAGAACATCGTAATGGTGTAGGTAAGAAACTGGTAAAAGTCGTTTTGGAAGAGCTAAAAGAACGTGGCGTACAAAAAGTTTATGTATCTGCCATGACCGATTTACGTGTAGCAAAGCTGTGGAAGCGAATGGGCTTTAAAGAGGCTGCTACACAAATGATATACACTTTCTGAGGTACCTATGTGTTCTCCAGCACCAACTACGCCAACTAGCTCGACTTCTTCGCAGACTTCGATTGCCCCCTATGCTCAGCCGTATGTGGAACGTATGCTGGGTAAATCTGAAGCGCTTAGTAACACGCCTTACCAAGCGTATGGCGGGCAGCGCATTGCTGATTTTAGTCCGATGCAGCAGCAGGCTTTTCAGCAAGTAGGTAACCTACAGCCTGCACAACAGTTAGGCACTGCTACACAAATGGCGGGTATGGCCGGACTTGGTTCCCTGATGGCCGGTCAGAACTATCAAAATATGGCAACTAACCCCTACGCCACTCAAGCGTACATGTCGCCGTATATTCAGAATGCGTTAGCTCCGCAGATGGAAGAGATTCGCCGTCAGTCTGATATTACTGGTGTGCAGAACGCTGGCCAAGCTGTCGGCGCTGGTGCCTTCGGTGGTTCACGTTTTGGCCTGCAAGAAGCAGAGCGTCAGCGTAATATGGGTACGCTGCAAAACCAAACGTACGGCGCTGGTATGCAGAACGCATTCCAGAACGCTCAACAAGCGCAGCAGTTTGGCTCTACCCTCGGCCTGCAAGGTTTGGGGCAAGCAGGTCAGATGGCTAATACGCTCGGTAATCTAGGTCAGACACAGTTCGGTCAGCAAAAAGACATCATCAACGCGCTGTCCAATGCGGGCGGCCAGCAACAAGGTCTGCAACAGCAGCAGATGAGTCAGCAGTACCAAGACTTCTTGAACCAAAAGAACTACCCGAAAGAGCAGCTTTCATGGTTTGCTGATATGACGCGGGGCTTACCTTTGGCGCAGTCTTCGCAGAACAATTATGCACAACCGGCATCGCTTGCAGGTCAGGTAGCGGGCGGTGTAGCTACAGCAAAAGGTTTGGGTTTGTTTGCTGAAGGTGGTTCCGTAGGTAATCAGCAGCCGTCCGGTCTGGCTGATCTGGCTATCTATAACATGGGCTAAGGATAAAAAATGCAAGATACACGTCAAATCATTGAGCAACTGCGCGGTATGCCTGACGCCGCCTTGAAGCAGTTTGCTATGCTGCATAAGAACGATCCGATGATGATGCCTTTGGCTGTTTCGGAAGACGGCCGTCGTAAGCAGATGCGCAATGCAGTCAACTTAAAAATGGCTGGCCAAGAGCCTCCTAAAGTTGTCGATCAAGCGTTGGCAGGCATGGGCGCACCACAACCACAACCACAAGCAAGTACCCAACTGCCTGAAGATCAAGGCATCGGCCAGCTTCCTGCCCAAAATCTGCAACGTATGGCTGAAGGCGGTATCGCTGGTTACGCAACAGGCGGTAAGCCAGATGGGTTTGATGACGCACAACGTCGTGGTATGGCATTGTTTGAACGCGCATTGGATATGGAAAACATCCGTGATCCTAAAGAACGTGCGTTTCTCAAAAGTATCCACTGGAATGAATCCAAATGGCGTGATACGTCGCCTACATCGAATAAGCAGGCTGTTGGTCCTATGCAGATCAAGCCTACTACTTTTAAAGATGTTGCCCCAAAGCTGGACATCAACAAGCCACTGGATAATATGCGTGGCGGTATACGCTACGGCGCTCAAGGCTATCGTGAAGCTAAAGGTAATCCTCAGATTGCTGGCGTGTTCTACTACGGTGGGCCTACTGCGCGTGATGCCGCACTGCAAGGCAAAGTGTTTACGGACAAGGCTAACCCAAAAGCACCCAACACTTTCCAGTACGCCGATGTCGTGGCTAAAAATGCCGAGCTTATTGCATCAGGTAGGCTGCCTACATACAACGCTTCAAATACAACGGCCGTTATACCTACACGCGATGACATTCCAAGCCACATGTCTGAAGCAGATAAGAAGGCCCAAGCAGCTAAGGCCAGCGCTGGTAAATTTCAAGCCAGTGATTTGCTACAGCTACTTAATCCTGAGAAGCGTCGTGAGATTGGCGAAGCAGGGTTGGCGGTTGGCTCGAACATACTTAATACAATCCCTGCCGGTATTGCGGGTATCTATAAAGGCGTTACTGGTACGTTTAATAGTCCTCAAGAACGTCAAGCTGCCGAACAAACTGCGGCGGCCGAGTATTTTGCCAAGCATGAATATGCCCCACGCACAGTAGGGGGTGCAGAAAAAGCAAACACATTCAGTAAGTTCCTCAGTGATGACCTACACCTACCACCGTATATTGCTGGCGCTGGCGTAGCGGGTCCAAAAGCCGCTGTCCCTGAAAATGTTGCTAAAGCTGTGGAAGCGGCTGCGCCTGTAGCGGAGCGTATAGTTCCTGCTGCGGAAAAACCCTCAACCATTCCTAAAGGTGAATACGAAGGACTGAACAAGATTTATGAAGATACTATTCAGTCCAACAAAGAATCTGCGGAAGTTAGTCAGAATCGCACTACGGCGCAGCAACTAGCAGATAAGCAAACGTCCGAAGCACGTGCTGCGTCAGCTAAAAGGGAAGCAGAACTGCAAGCCGTTCAAGACAAGATAAATGCCAAACGGGGTAAAACGGCTAAAGGGCGCGCTCAGTTAGAAAAAGAAGCTGCGGATTTAGCCGCATCCAAAGAAGCAGTTTTGCAACGTAGAGCAAAAGAAGCTGCACAAAAACAGCTTGATGAGGCAGCGCGGGCTAAACAACAGTCCACCGTAGAACCTACCGCAACTGACGCTGTTACCCCCGAATATACTGGCGCGCCTACTTCGGGATACATTACGCCTATGCTTAATACTGCGGGTAAGGCAGGGGTTAATGCGGGAAATGCCGTACAGTCCGATGCACAGACGCTGATCGATCCTACTACCACAGGCGGGCCTACAAGCTTTCCACCGAATGTAGACGCTAAAGCAGATTTGGGCGAAACACCGCCAGCCCCACCTAAACCGCCAGAAGCTAAAAAAGAAGGGCTGGAGCAGTTGGCCGCAGAAAAACCAAGGGGCTTTACCAATGATGACTGGTTGACGTTTGGTCTTAACATGCTGCAAGGCAAGGCACGTACAGGTAACATGCTCAGCGATCTGGCTTCTAGCGCTGGCTCGGCTGGTTTGGCTACGCTTGCAGGTCGTAAAGAGCGTGAGAAGACTGAGCAAGACCGTTTAGATAAATCCGGTTTGAATGAGTACTATAGAGAAATGGCTGCCAAAGCAAAAGCTGAAGCGGGCTATACCGGTGAAGAACGTGCTGGTGGTGCTGCTAGAAAAACCGTTGCTGAACTGGCACAGAAGACACTTGCTGATTGGGAAAAGAATAAGTCACTTATGGCCGAACCAATAACTGCGGCTGAGAGAACCCAAGTGTTTAATGATGCCGTTGCCCAGTACTCAAAACTTCTTGGTTTAACTCCCGAAGCGCCTGCACCGGGCGCTGGTGCAGCAGTGCAAAACCCATTCCAGATGCCTAAGAATGTTATAGTGACGCCGGGTTAAAACAATTTAAGGTAGTCAATGCCAAAATACAAAGTCGAGATTCCCGGCCGGGGCGTGTTCAATGTTGAATCCCCTGAGCCTTTGTCTGATGAGCAAGCATACTATGCTGTTATGCAGCAACTGCAAAGCGCCCCAGCAAAACCGCCGGAGACAGGCCCTGTAGCGGCATTTAAGCGTAGCGTTGGTCAGATTAAGTCGGACTTTCAAACGGCGGCTGAGGCCGCTACTGGTTCGGCCGAAGAAGCTGCACTGGCAGGTATCGATCGTAAAAAAGCGCTGCAAACACAATACCCAGATCAGGCTGACTTCGAGAAGGTAAAGAAAGCGTACGCTGAAAAAGGAATCTTACCTGCCGGCGGCGAGTTGTTACGCCAGAGTGGTTTGGCTATTGGTGAGCAGCTTCCTCAAATTGGCGGTATGGTTGGTTCTGGTATTGTTGGATCAACCGTTGGTCCTGTGGGTACTGTCGCCGGCCCTGCGGCTTTCTCTGCCCCTCAGCAATACGCGGGCGATATTGAAGCCCAAGCACAAGAGCAGCTTTCCCGTGGTGAACCTGTAAAAATTAACCAGCCCGGAGCACTTGCTGCTACAGCCGCGCAGACTGGTATGGACGTTTTTGCGTTCGGTAAAATTGGCGGGTCGTTAATCAGTAAGCTGACAGGTGTACCGGCCAAAGCGTTGGTTGGCGCTAGTGCCGAAAAAGCCGCAGCTATTGCTAATGAGCGCTTACTTACATCTATTGCCAAGGGTACATTTGATATGTACAAGGCAGAAATGCCTACCGAAGTTGCGCAGTTAATGTTGGAGCGTGCGCAAGCAGGGCAGTCTTTGACTTCGCCTGATGCCATATCCGCATACGGTCAAGTCATGTATCAAGTAGGTTTGATGGGGCCACTTGGCGCACCGGGTCGTCTGGCCACAAGGTCCGAGGCACGTAACCGTTTAGCTGAATCCGCAGCGGCCCCGGCTGCACCAGTAACACCTGCCGAAGCACAACAGGTAGCAGACGCTAAACCTGCTGGAACTGCGCCAACTACGCCAGAAGAAATGCTGGCCGTGGCCCAACAAAACGCTCCAGTAGAAACACCGGCCGCCGCAGCGCCTACACCTGATGCTACCGTAGTCCCCGCCGCACAAGAAGTGGCACCCCCTGCTGCACCTGTAGCAGAAGCAATCGCGCCTGTAGAAAAAGCCGCTACTGTCGAAGAACCTACCATACGCCAGCGTCCAGAGAAAGCATTGGAAATTCTGCCGCCTACGCAAGCGTCGTTGACTAAATTAGAAGGCCAAATCAAGCGTGCAACTAAACGCCTTGAGGACGCTAATCAGCTTGGTGAATTCGACGCCGTTCCTAAGATTCAAGCTAAGTTAGATGCTTTGGTCGCGCAACGCGATGCTACTAATGCTGAGTACCAAAAGACGGTAGCCGATCAAACAGCACAGACCGCGGCCATTACTGAACAGCCAGCAGCCGCACAAGCTACGCCTGTAGTACCTGAAGTAGCACCTGTAGAAAAACAAGAGTCTGTGGCACCTGTGTCCGAAGAAGTTATTAAGGAAGCGGAACCTGCGCCAGCAATTGAAGCCACCGTGGCTGAGACAGCTACGACAGAATCTACCCCTGCGCCAGAAGTCGCCCCTGTTGAGCCTATTGAGAAAAAGGTTGTGCCGGCCGACAAAACTATGTCAATGGAAGAGCGTCTTGCGGATCGTTTGAATCTGCCCGGCACTGTCGTTGAGCGCACTAAGTACTTGGCACGTGCCCCTAAGTTAGCGGAAAAGCTGGAGTCTTTGACCAACGCTATTGAGACACCGCAAAAGAATGCCAAGCGTTCTTTGGTAGATACCCGCCGTGATGTTGCCAGCGAACTCGATACCGTTAATAAGCAGCTTGAGTTGGGCCGTGAAGTTGCGCCTACCGCACCATCTAGTTTTACTTCATTGCTTCAGCCAGAAGCTATAGCTAGCGCAGCCGCACCGCAAGGCGAACCGTTTACTAAGCAGAAGATAAACGGACTTAAGCGTACTAAAGCTAAGTTAGAAGCAGAAATTACTAAACTTGATGCAGCCATTGACCCAATTGAAAAACAAATTGCCGCAATCCACAAGGGTTTGTACAAGCGCAGAGAAGTGGCGTCCAGCAGCACCATAGCTGAAGAAAAGCGTTTGGAAATGGAGAAGCTAGGCAAGTCTGCGCGTGACCGCGCACGTCCAGAGAATCAAGTTAAAAAAGGCGCACCTGTTCCTGAAAAGAAGGAAGCGCTGGCACCTAATCTTGTGGCTAAAAAAGCAGTTAAAAAGAAAGCGCTTGCCCAAGTAGAAGCAGATTTTAAAGAAGCGGTTGAAAGCGAAAAAGTAACCGACATTTTGGACGACTTCGCGCTGACCGCACACCGTACTGGCGAGGCAACTGAAAAAGCAATTGATGTTAAGGAAGCGCAGTCCTTAGTTGATGCTGTAAAAAAAGATTTACCAGAACACGTGAAGCTGGAGTACGCCCCTACGCTTGCCGATATTAAGCCTGAAACAGTGGCTACCCTTGTTCGGGATGGTTACAAAAAAGGCGATGTGCTTAAAGGTGCGGTGTTGCCTGACGGTACGGTGTTGATTGTTGGCGATCAGCATGCTAACGCTATCGACCTTGAGAAGACTATCTTCCATGAGCTAGTTGGCCACTACGGCATTGACACCGTTATCGGCATAGATCGTTTAGCGCAGTACGCTAAAAACACCGACGTGTTTAAGCTGGCAGAAAAACTGGGCGGCGTTGAGCTACTAGCTAAAGCACGCTCTGCTGCACAGATGGCCTCTGAGCAAGGGCTGAATGAAAACCAACAGAATACTCAAGCACTGCGTGAGATCATTGCCTACACTGGTGAGCAACGCGTAACTGAGTCCTTCCGTGAAAAGGCTGGGCGTTGGCTTAAAGAATTCGTTGGCATGATCCGCGATAGCATGCGCCGTATGGGCATGGCTGAGATGGCTAAGATGTCTACATCCGATGTGTTCTATGCACTGAAAGCAGCCAACAAAGCCTTCGAGGATAAAGCAATTGGCGCATACACGGCCAAAGACGGCACCACGGCCTTCCGTAGCTTCCGTCAACAGTCTCGCTTTGGTAAGTCGTTCATCGGTCAAGAACCTAGCATCATCGACAAACTGCGCGCTAACTTCTTTGGTATGTCGGGGCGTGTACAGCACATTGATAAATTTGCAGCGCTGTCAGAAGCCTTCACCAAGAGCATTGGCCAGACCGGTAAGAACGGTCGCATAATTTCTGAGTTAGAAGCTACCAACGCTGAGTACTTCCTACGCTTTGGCGAACAGCGCAGCCAGCTTGCTACACAGATTATTACTAACGGCCCGTTGACTTTAGCTAAGAAGGCGACCAAGAACGGTGTTGAGCATGTGTACGAAAGTAAGTCTGGTGCAAGCTTGATGAAAATGGCTAAGGCTATAGCACCTTCTAAAATAGGTAACGACACTGACAAAGAAGCCATCCTAACTGCACTCATATCTGGCGAACGTGCTAAGGCTATTGGTTGGGACAAGCTGAATCTTAAAGACCCTGCTACGGCTAAGCGTGAATACAATGAAGTCGTTGAATTGCTGAACAAAAGCCCTAAAGACAAGGCCATGTTCAAAGAAGCAATGGACATCTACCAAGAGTACAACGCCGGTTTGTTGGACTTACTTGTAGCTACAGGCGCTATGAAAGCGGAAGAAGCTGCACGCCTTAAGCAGATCACGTACATCCCTTACTACCGTGTTAACCGTGGTAACTTAGACATTGAACTGATGGTTGATAGAGAGCGTATTGTGCGTATCGGTAATCTGAAGGAAGAGCCTGAGCTTCAACAGCTTGTTGGTGATAGTACGCAAATTATGCCGGTGTTTACAAGCTCTATCCAGAACACGTTCATGCTAACCAACATGGCGCTGCGTAACCAGATGATTAAGGAAACCGCATACCAGCTATACAACAGTGGTTTTGCTAGCGCCTTTAGTACGGGCCGCGGTCCTGAGTCTCCGGACGTAGTGCGCTTTAAAATCAAAGGCGTTGATACCTTTGTAAAGATTGACTCCGATCAGTATGGTGTGCCGGCGGCGTTGATTGTGCGTGGCCTTGAAGGTATCCGTACATCTCTACCCGCCATCATTAAAGCAATGGGGTGGCCCGCTGATGTTTTGCGTAAGGGCGTTACGCGTGTACCAACCTACGCTTTTAAACAAGCTATTCGTGATCCACTAACTGCGTGGTTGACTACTGGAACTGACGGTATTCCCGTTATGAACTCGATGGCTGAGTTGAGTAAAATGATTGCCGGACACAGCCCTGAAGAAGCAAAACTTATGGCCGCAGGGGCTATTAGCAGTAATGTGTTGACTGGCGACCAGCGTGATATGCAGAAGGCGCTTCGTGACATCTCTAGCGGTAAATGGGGTTGGTCTAAACTGATGGCTAAGGCCGATGCGTTCGCTATGCAAGGCGATGCTGCTACACGTGTTGTTGTCTACAAAGACTCAATCCGTAAAGGTATGACTGAGCAAGAGGCGCTGCTCCGTACACTTGAGTCGATGAACTTCGGCCGCCACGGTTTGTCCCCTAGTTCACGGGCGCTGGCAATTATGATCCCGTTCTTCAATTCTCAGATTCAAGGCTTAGACGTTCTTTATCGCGCATCCAAAGGTAAGATGCCTAACTCGAAGCGCGCTAATATCCAGATGAAGCTAATCAGCCGTGGGCTAATGATCGCTGCCGGTACGATTGCCTACGCTGCAATGATGCAGGATGACGATGAATACAAGAAAGCCACACCTGAAGAACGGTACGGCAACTGGTTTATCCGTCTACCATTCTTTGATGAGATGGTGCGTATCCCAATCCCTTTCGAGCTAGGCTATCTGTTCAAAGCATTGCCTGAGATGGTCTATAACGTGGCGTATGGTGACGAGAAGGCCGGCGTTGCCGCTAAGGGTATGGGTAAGTTGTTGGCTATGTCTAACCCATTGGGCTTACCTGCTGCCATCAAGCCTAGCGTGGAAACGTACTTAGGAAAATCATTCTTTGGTGGGGACATTGAGTCTCAGCGTGAACAAAAAAATATGCTGCCAACGCAACGCTATCGCGCAACCACTACTGAAGTAGCCAAGCTACTTGGAAGCGTTACCGGCGATGTGGGCTTAACACCGATTAAAATTGACCACTTAATCCGCGGCCACACCGGCAGCCTTGGTATTGGCTTAGTGTCTTTAGTTAACACCCCTATAGCAATGCTGCGCGGAAATTCCGAAGTAGCTGATATTGAACAAGCTACGACACCGCTAAGCAAAATGCCACTAGTAGGCCCTATGTTCCAACCAGTAGAAGGCCGTGGTGAGTTGGACCAAGCGTACGAACGCATGCTGGAAATTCAGCAAGTTAAGGGTACGTATAAAGAAATGATGATGAATGGCCGTACAGAAGAAGCGCAGGAATTTGCTAAGGAATACAGTAACCGCATAGCAAGCGCATCCATGTCCGGCGCTGTTCAACAAAGGATGGGTGAGTTGTCTGGCATTCGCCGCAGAGTACTGGCATCAGCAAAACTCACGACTGCACAAAAAGATGAAGCGGTTGCCCGTATTGATAAAGTACGCAACGCCTATGCGACTAGATTTTTAAAGGCAACCGATAGAACATCACCCCAATGACCCCGTTCTTTACACCAATCTTAGCCCTAGCATCAAAGTAACGGTAGCCGAGAGCCTTGTGGAGTCCAGCCTGAATGACTGGCTCCGCATCGAGGCAGGGGACAAAAAACCCCTGCCCTCTCTCAACTAGGTGCCACGGATAGTTGATTTGCAATTTCATCGTCTTCAATGCGGCGTGAGATTTTCAAGGTAGCTACCCGCATCTGCGGGCCTTTAGTACGCGCCATCATATCCTTCTTAGGCATATACGACACCGTAAACTGCCCTTCAAGCTGGCGTTTAAAGTCCGAGTAGCCGAAGCTCATGGATGAACAGAACGCTTTAAGCAGACGCTCTTCAATGTAGTAATCAATGCAGCCGGCTGTCAGGCCATGCTCAATACGACCCATGATATGTGACCGGGTAGTTGACGCATCAATCGCACCACCATTGCCGAGTTCGGCCAGCACGCCGCCTTCGTAGCCAAACTTAACCACGATGAAGTTGCCGTAGTACTCGCGGGTAAAGGCGTTCAGTACATCTTCTGCGCTGCGGCTGCTGCTACGGATGTTGCTACGCATGAACATAACCACACGCTTGAAATCATCAATGATCGGCTGCATTGGCAGGTCAATCACATTCGCATGTTCACTGTTCATCACAATGCCTGCGGCCACGGCAGCGCCAATACCAGCCATCCAGAAACGCTCATCATTCGTAGCGTCGAACTCTTGGAAAATGTTAGCTACGCACTCAGGCACCAGCTTGTGCAACATCTTGACGTTCTTGGCCAAGTAGTCAGCCAGCACTTCACCAGCCACCGCGTAGTTGGTAGCCAGCGACTTCAGTATTGAAATTTCATGCGGTTCCCAAGACAGTTCCTGATCCATGATGAATTCCAACAGACGGCGTAGTTCACCCTCAGACGCATGCTTGCGGCCACCTGTCAGATAATCGACAACGTGGGTGTTGGAAGACATAATTGCCACCGTCATCCATGTCGATAAGTTGACACGTTCCTTGTTAGCGCCGGACTCCATACGCTCTTTACCACGGCCCTCGGTCATATCCAGCAAGAACGCAGGCATCCACTCAAAGTCCGTACGGTTGCGGCTAGTGATCTCGTCCGTTACCAATGGGAAGCTGTTAAGCAAACCCAAGCGTTGCTGCATTGCAACAGCCGATGTGCCCTTACCTGTGCGGTAGTGAACTGGGTGACCCCAGATAGATGCAGCGGCTTCCAACGCCAATGACTTACCTGTGCCTGACTCAGTTGAACCGCAGTGGTAGGTCATGCCGTACATACCTGTGAAGCGCATCAGTGGCGCACTAGCACCGGCCAGCAAAATGGCCAAGTGGGAATACATCTTTTTCTTGATGAACAGGTTGATGACGTTACGCCACATATCCAGATGGCCGGCAGGCTGCGTGTTGTTCGTGATGTTCTCAAGCCCTGCCATTGGGACTTCAACAGACGGGCCTTCGGAATAGATGCGTCCACCAAACACAAACGTATCATCCGGCTGCCAACCACAGTTGGACGGGACTCTTACAGGGGCTTTTTCAGTACTCATTTTTTCCACACACGCTCTCACATAATCAAACAGGTTCTTGTCATTACCTGAACCAAACGCCGCTAAGATGTTTTGGTTGGCCAGATGCTTTGATACTTCATCCTTACTTACCACAGACTTCTGCGGCAGCGTAACGGTTTGCGCGCCTTCAGGACGCAGCGCCAGCAAGTGAACCGTATGCTCACCGGCCACATTCAAAATATGCACAGGGAACATGTCATACGGCAGCAGCATTACTTGGCGCTTAATACGATTGCCTTCAGCGTCTTCGTCGTCCTTCTCCATGAACACACCGCCGTGTGTACCGTACGCCCAACCTTTAGGCGTCTCTGGGCGCAGTACCTTTTTAATTGGCTCATGCGTACCGATAGGTGCCGGCAACTCGATTGTTTTCTGCGTTGTATCTACAGCCAGTTCACGGCCAAGTGCCAACGGATTAGTAATGTTCCCCCAATGTGGACACTTGGTACACACGCCGGGATTCTCGCTGTCGAACTTAACGCATGGGTATGGCCCCTTGATCTCAGCGATCTTGATGTGCATACGCTCATGGTCGTAGGGGTGCATGTCAGACAACCAGATTGATGCCCGGTCACCGTCCTCACACTTCTGCGCAATACTCAGCATGCCACGCCACAACGGCTCCATACCATCATCGGCCGCATTGTTGATGTAGTGTTCAAGCTGGCCGCAACCACGCCCTGCCTTGGTCGCTTTAAAGATGTTGCCGAACTTGGTGACGCTATTCTCAAATAGTTTGACTGACGTAGCCGTGGGGGCTGTAGGTCTGTCGCCGGGTAAGTCGAGCGTAGCCAAGGCCATCTTCTGCAACGGCGCTTCACTACGTAGCTGTGTGTTTATATGCTGGGCCAGCGTCTCGAAATCAAACAAGTCCCCTTCAGTCATCAGACGCACTGGGCGCGGTGACTCGTACTTCGCCTTGAAGTTAAACGTGTTTGGGATACGCAGCACACGGGCGGCATCAGCCGTTACCGTCATGTCGATGTTCAGGTTCTGTTGCTTGCACAAACGCTTTAAGTTTTCAGCTATCGGTTTCCATTCTTCGATAGTCACTTCTTTTTCTAGCGGCCAATAGCAATGCAAGCCACCACCGGAAGCAACGATCCACGGAGAACCAAGCAGGTCTAGTCCTGTCTCAACCATGAAACGATTAAGCGCAATGGCGGCCGCCTTCTTAGACTCATAGCCGTCCATGTCAATAAAGAACGAACGGATGTATTGCGCGTTATCAGCCGTACGCTTGTCTCCAGTAACGAAGGTGGAAAGCGCGAAGTACACATCACATTTCTTAGCAACCCACTGGTCTACCGTGGGGTAAATATCGTCCAACACATCCACGAACAGATGTGTTTTCTTCTTAGTTAGCTCTGCCGCGCAGTAATGTCCGTGACCCGGAGACGGCAAAACAACCGCTAGAAATTCAAGCGGGGTCATATGAATCCTTAAGCGGGGTTAGTCGAACAGCGGTAACTGGCGTGGGTCTGTGTAGCTAAACTCAGTACTGGACTCGGACTTATAGCGCTTAACCAGTTCCTCAACTAGTGAAAGGGGAATCATCGCGCCTGACCAGATAAGCCCTTCGGTCCAACGAACCAACTCGTTCTTATTCAAGGTTTCAAATTGTATGCGTAACATATGCTTCTCCATGCTTCGTCAGCCGTCTTGGACGCCTGCATTATTTTTGTAAGGAACTCAACGCGCTCTTGGTAGGCAATGAATACTTCTTTGCCCATGAACCAGTTATAGACTGTCTGGCGAGTGACGCCTAGCGCGTAAGCAATTTTTGTAACAGGGAAATCAAGGTGAATAGCCCAACGACCCAAACGCGTACCCATCGTCTTAGGTGCTGATGCAACCACATCAATTATTTTTTGAGAGTATGGCATAAATTAAAATAGGTCAGGCTTCAATTGCTTGACGCGAGCAACGGTGTACACATGCAAGGCCCTGAAGTCAATAAGGGGGTTTTTGTTTTCTTTAATAAAATTCCACGTCTCTTCCTGCACTAGATCGTAAAAGACGGTGTTCAATAATTGAGGGATACATTTTGAGTGCCAACCGCTTTGTGCCAGCACAATCTTAGCGTGTACCTTATCAACCATCGCTTGCGTTACATACTTGTCAACAATGCTTTGCTCTAATACTAAGCCACCGATTTCAGGAGCGCCCATTGCCTTGTGGTGTTTTTCCTTAAATTCGTTTGTGACAATCTTTGCCCACACTTGGCGGCCATACTGATTGATGAAGTCGTAGTTCTTAACGACGATACCTTCACCGACACCTGCGCCATCTTTAATAAGAAATACATTTTTTTCAAGGCACGTAGTGTACATGTCAACACTGCCGTTCTTAATGATGGCAAGCGGAGCAAGGTAGTCTATGTTGAGCGCCTTCAGTACTGGCTCATACACATCGAACGGTAAAAGTTTTTCATCTTGCTGGTGGTACACATCGAACACATAGAACCTGCGCCACGCATCATCACGATAGGTAGTAACGGTATGCGGCACAAGCCATTCACCGTATAGAGTGAGATGTGGGTGTGTTTTAAAGAACGCCAGCATACGCCGGT
>Ga0075467_10002384_pt1 | contig 14802 bp, 6 predicted proteins | sample DEB08_DNA_9_FD_75067 | JGI IMG/M metagenome (GOLD analysis project Ga0075467, IMG submission 75067) | Aqueous microbial communities from the Delaware River and Bay under freshwater to marine salinity gradient to study organic matter... | ecosystem: Environmental > Aquatic > Marine > Coastal ... | reverse complement strand
TAATCTAAATGTTCCGTAGCAATATTATAAGCATTTGTATTATCTTTCAAGCTGTACAAACACCAAGCCCTGGAGAAATTCAAGCCGTCTAAATGTACTAATTTTCCATCTGAACGATCGAGTGTTTTGCCAGGTTCTAAAGCTAATTTTTGTTCAAATAGTGCCGGTAAAAAAGCCTTTGACCAAGTGTCAAATTCCTCATTATTCAGCACTTTTCGCATAATATCCAACTCTTGTAAACAAGGCGACAAGAAGTCATAACCGCTCGGTTCCCAATCTATCGGACAAGCCGCATCATTTTCATAAAAACGAATAGCACTTTCTTTGATCATTTTTTCTAATGCTGTATTGCCAACGGTTTGAGCATAATCGTAAGCGAAACTCAAGCCAAAAGCAGTATTTGAATGTTCGCCGACACGAATCGGATAAACTAATTTTGGTAAGTACTCGATGTATGCTTTCGCAATATAATCCGCTAAAGGTTCAAGATTTTTATACCATTCTTTCGCCTTCGGATTATCCCAAGTATAGAGTTCTTCTTGTAATTTCAGGAGCCAAGCCCAACCGTAAGTACGCTCAAAAGACGCACTTTGTGTATTCATCGTAAAGTAAGCGACTTCCTTTTCGATATTCGCTTTTGTTAAGTTTTTATCCATCATTTCCATCGCTTCATTTCGCCTTTCTAAATTCGGAAATGTTTTTAATAAATACACCAATGACCAATGTCCATGCACTGCCGAATGCCAGTCAAAACAACCATAAAAAGCAGGATGATGCTCAATCGGCATTGCCAAATCTTCTGATTTTTCAATCACAATTCCCGACTTGTAAGGCAGCGGATTTTGAATACAACCTAAAGGTAATTCCGCCAGTCGGTTTGCCTCTTCCAAAGTCAATTCGATGGATTTTGTGGTTTTCATAGGTTCGGTTATCGGTTCATTTTCTGTTTGTTGTTCGTTGGTAGAACAAGCCATTAGAAAAAACAATAGCGTTAAAATCGGTAGTTGAATTTTCATTATTTAACTATTTTTGACACAATATGAAAGTGAATTTAGGAAAAACGATGGGAAATGATAAGCGTAATTATGAACATTTCTATTCTAAAAAGTTCGGTCGTTTCCGCCATTCCGAAAGAGGTCAGAATGACGGAGTTATTAGAGTTTTTATTGGTGAATTTCGTAAAACTTCCTTAAATCCGATACACTCGGCATTCCCCTTTTTTAATAGAAGTAACATTATAATGACGACCGTTGAATTTGGTAATTTTATCGCTTTCGCTAATATTGCCAATTGTAGAAAATTCCAGTTGTAACGCTGTATTTTCCATATTTTTAATCATTGGAATAGCAAAATTAATAATATCATTTTCGGTATCTAAATTAGCAATAAAAACATATTTTGGATGATCAGCATGCGTCCAAGCAATAACTTTTCCATAGCCCGTTGCATCAGGATAAATCAACCATTGTACTGGTCGATTTTTAATATCACTCCAAATCGCTTCTGCAAAATATTGAATCCGTAATAAACGATGATACAACGCACCGTTTTTCCCCCAAGTGTAATAGCCTTTGGTTGATTTTGGACCTGAACTAATTTGAAAAACGAAAAGTTTGGTGTAATATTCGTTCGGTGCAGGTTCGAAATGCGTGTCCCGAGTCCGAAATCCTAACCCCATATAACTCGGCATATCCGTTAAAAATAACGCCGTAAACAATCGAAATTCATTACCATTTATATAAAATTCATCAAATCTCGGATCATCTTTATCGGCAGTCATTACAGTAAAATTCGGAGCGAAACTCCGAGTGTGTAACAAATCAATATATTGGCGAAAACGTTGTGCAAACAGGGTTGTGTTCACCGTTACCGATTGCAAATCCCCTAAGGTAGAGTTGGCGTCAGCCGCCTCCAAATGATCGATTTCATCCCCATACCCCATTTCGTTGCGAGGAGCTAAAAAAGTTTCGGCAAAATAGCCAAAATAAGGCGTGTCTTGTCGTTGAATGTAGTTTTTGACATACGCCAGAATATCGTAATAATCGTCAATTTTGGCAGGAACGCCCGCCGCTCGCATTTGTACGTGCGACATATCGCCTCGCATAAAATCAAAACCATAAAATGATTGTGCTTGATGGTATTTTGATGCGACATAATTCCAAACTGGGTATAAAGGTTTGTCAAAATCAATTTCCCAGTCTTGATTATCGTTTAATCTATCGTACAATTTATAACGAGTCAACGGCCCGAAAACCCTTGAAAAAGTCTTGGGTTTTGTGATGTTGTATTCTCGCCAAATTTGACCTTGACTGTCTTCTTCAAAGTTTTCTTTATCAACCTCCAAACCTCGATAAGGCGGTGCCATCGTAGCAGGAACGGGTTCGTAACCATATTTTGTCAAAAATCGCAACAACGCATCCCGACGTAATTGACGAATTTTGACTTGGTTAGGTTTTCCAAATAAAATTGAATTTCGCTGGCTTTCGCCAAATTCGTCAGAAAAGAAAATCGCACGATCATTTGGATATTGATCGAACGGATTTGCTGCTCCGTATTGATTCAAAAAACTGATAATTAACGCTTGTACGTCCTCGTGTAAGTTCGCTTTATGGTTAATAATTTCAAACTCTTCTCGCTGCAACCATTCAAAATAATGAGGATTCGACAACACCATTTCAGAGAATCTGTCCGTGTGTGGAATAACGTCCATTCCAACCGATTTGCCCAAAGCGTGTAATAAATTAATGACCGCTTTTAACTGTTTTTCGACCGTATCTAAGTGCGGCAAAAAACTCGCTAAATCAGGAGCAAAAAACTCTGGATTAATATTCCAACTTGCCATTCCGTACAAACTCGACACTACGCCAGGCTCCCAAATCGGTAGAAAATGAATCGAATCCTGCGACTTCGGCAAGGTCAACGCATACTTGACCACATTCCAAAAAGTCTTAACCGTACGGACGTTGATGCCTACCATATTGGTCGTTTTTAACCATTCGCCATCCGTTTGTGCTTTGACAGGACTTTTTAAAATCTCGGGTAGTTCGCTATATGGAATCGAAGTATTTTGAACACTAATTGCATTAAAATAAATATCTTCTCCTAAGTATTTTTTTAAAATACTTATCGTTTCAGTAGTCGATAAATTAACCGCATCTTCGGGTAGTAAATTCGGGATAAAACTCACTTCTTTATCCACAAATTGTTGAATCAGGTTCAGCTGTTTTAGCTTCCAAGTTTCCTTAAAATCGTAATAAACTGCTGGTATTTTAATATCTGAATAATTTGGCATTGCTCTGATTTAGTATAACTGATTATGACAAATGTAATAAAATAATAATTTTATTTGTTAATTTATAGCTGCATTTTCAGAAAGTAAAACCGAGCTATAATCGGTTATAAATCGTATTTTTTCTATGATTTTTGCAATCAAATACTACTTGATATACCTTGTATTTGAACACCATTGTCTAAAAAACCTCAATAATTAGAAAAAGCAATTTTGTTAAGCACCTGAAAGTCAATAATTTCAATGGCTCTACCATTTATTTTTATTAAATTATCATCTTTAAATTCCTTTAGCAACCGACCTAAATTTTCTCTCGCTGTCCCGATAATATTGGCCAAATCTTCTCGAGGTAAAACAATTAATGTTTTGTGTTTTCCTTCATCATAGCGACGATGCAATAATAACAGATACAACGCTAATCGTTCTCGCACATTTTTTTGGGCCAAGATCGTTATCGTATTCACCAAAACCCCAAATTCATGGCTCATATTTTGTATTAATAACCGTCGCAATCGAGGTATTTCTCGCACCATATACTCAAACCTTTCTCGACTGACAAATAAAACCGTACAGTCCTCAATCGCCTCACAAGCATCTTCATAGATTTCATGACAAAGCAAAGCATGATAGCCAAATAAGTCACCTTTTCGATAGATATAAAAAATCTGTTCTTTTCCTTGAAAACCTCGTTTATAAATCTTTGCTTTTCCGCTTTTCAGCAAGAAAACTCCTGTCGGAATACCTGATTCATAAAAAATCAGACTTCCTTTTTTAAAGGTCAGTAGTTCTCCTTCATTAAAGAAAAATGCTTTATCTTTTTCAGATAAGACATCAATAATTTTATGGCTTTCAAATTCTAAGTTCTTGATTGTTAATGGCATATTCCCCTATTGTAATTTATACAGCGTACAAATGTAGTATTTATCACATTTTTATACAATTTATGTTATTCTTTAAATTCTGCAAATGATTGACCTTTGTTAAACAGAAATAATAAAAAACAACCACTAATTATTATTAAAACACTAAATATTTCAATCATGCAGAGTTTAAGTACAATTTTTCAGCATGTCAGACGTGATGCGTTGGCTGGAATCGTAACAGGAATCATGGCAGTTCCTTTGACCGTAGGTATTTGTCTAATGTCCGAATACCCAATTATGACTGGTCTTTATACCGTTATTTTTGCTGGTCTTATTAGTTTCATTACCTACCTATTTAAGCCGGGTAACTATACGGGAATGCCTGGAGTTGCGGCAGGTTTAGCCCCTGTTTTAGCTTTAGGAATTCATACTTTTGGGTTTGAAAATATGCCTTTTGTCATTTTATTAACCGCATCTTTTCAAGCCTTAGCCTGGAAGTTTCACTGGGAACGATTCATTTTACAAATTGTACCACATTATTTGGTAGAAGGTTTGCTAGCAGGTGTCGGCCTAAAAATCGCTATGAAATTCGTGCCTTTTTTATATGATATCGAACACGAAACCAATACTTGGCTCAACTTTGAAAGAGAAGTCGTTTTGGCTTTAAGTATAATTTCTTTTGTGGCATTTATATTTTTATATAAATCCTATCAGAAAAAAATGCCTGCAATACCTTATGTTATTATTACGATCACTGCGGTGATTATTGCGTTTTTCTTTCCACTTCCAAAAATTACCATTGATGATGTTCCCTTTCAATTAGCCTTACCGTTACCACATTTTAGCGGATTAGAACCCCCTGAAATGCTGCTCATGATTCTAAAAATGGTCGGTTATGCGATGATGTTAGGAACGATTGATATTATCGAACAAGTGATGAGTAATGTCGCTATCGAAAAAATGGATCCGTACAAACGGAAAGCGGATTCTAATAATAGTTTATTAGCAATTTGGATTTCAAATATTGGTGCAACCTTTTTTGGAGGTATGACCAACCTCGACGGTTTGGCAAAAAGTACAACAAACACCGTTGCTGGTGCGGTTACAAAATTATCGAACGTATTTACCTCTTTAGTCCTTTTGATTTTCGTCTTTTTCCCAGGATTGTTGTCGTATTTACCCGAATATGCTTTGGGGATTATTATGGTTTATTCTGGTTGGAAAATGATTGCGAATATTGCACATGTTCGTTCAGAAGGTCGGTATGCCTTGATTATGGCCGGCGTTTGTGGCGTCTTGGTTTTTGAAGCAGGAATTTTTGAGGGTTTATTGGCTGTTTTGGCTTTACATGCTGTTATTCAATTTATATTTATGAAACGTATGGGCAAGTCCAATACAGAAATTTGGACAATCTTTAAAAATTCATTTTCTGAAGATGCCGACAAAAGCCTACTTGAACGAGCAGATATTATGTCTGAACCAAACGTTCCTATTTTAAATAAACTCGAAATGACCATTAATAATCACGATTATAAATCGTTGATGAAACTTTATCACAACAATGCGATTTTGATTCCTGCCTTTAGCGAAAAAACGATTATTGGAAAGGCGAATATTGGGCATTTCTTTAGAGATTATTTTGATAAAGATGAAGTGCAACTTTCTATATTTCAAGTTTCGACGAAGCGAGTCAATGATGTGAAAGTCGATACTGGAACGTATCTATTGAAATGGAATAATCAAGGTTTTCCAAATCAAAAACAACTTCGTTTTTCAATCGTTATCAAAGATGGTAAAATCATTAATCATCACTCCAGTGCTGCACCAAGTTTTGATGATACCCAGATTTTACCACAAGCCTATGCCTTGGATTATATTGATTAGTAAGTCTTAAACTTAATAAGGCGATCATTTAAAGTTAGTCAAGCTGGAAGGTATTTTGAAAATGCCTTCCAGCTAAATTATTCTCCTCTAAAGCCCTATTGTTTCACAATCTTTCCATTACTTACAATTCGACCACCGATTTCAATCGTGTAAAAATAAATACCTTTACTCCATTGATTAGTAATTTCGGTCGGTAACTGTATATAATGTGGTATTTCTAATTCTTTCATAATTTTGAATGCTGCCAATTGTTGCCCTGTCGTAGTGTGAAATCTTAAAATCGTTTCGCCCCTCGTAACTTGATACATTTCTAAGTTCAAATTATCCAAAAAAGGATTTGGAAAAAAGATAAAACTATCGTCTGCATAAAAAAGTCTTTCTTCTTCTTTTTGAATGTTATTAATATTTTCGTCCATCCAAGTTACCCGATTTCCAAACCAATCTTTCAGAAAAGTGACTTCTTCTTCGTAAGTTTCTCCTACAAAATCATTAGGCCAGACCCCAACACCAAGCGTTTGCCAACGTTCATAATTCCGAACTTGAGCTTCGTCCAATAATTGTGCGTAATCGTCAATCATTTGATGAATATTTTCGAGGCTAAAAGTCGTTTGACGTAAGGTTTGCCAACGAACTGCCACCTCATTGGCGAAAGCCTCATCAGATAGCAGCCTATCCCACCAATAACCTATCAGCCAGGCATCGTCTGGACAAACGGAATTGTAATCAAAAACCCAGCCTTCGGGCGAACTTCCCATACAAAAATTGGCGTTGCCCATTCCGATATTAAAATCCCAAATCGGACCCATTTTTAGTAAACCGCCGTCGGCATCATGTTCTTTATGAAAAAATGTACTGATTCGATACGCATCAGGATTGCGGCCCAATTCATTCAACAACAGAAAATCGATAAAGGTATTCACATCAATATATTGACGATAACCGAGCATTGCATCTGTATAGTTTTCGCCACTTAAAGCGGCTTCAAAATCATTCATATAATCTTGAATATATTGGAACTGCTCCGGTTGCAAATCATTTTCATTTGGATACACCACTTGATAAGTCAGCGGTCGATCTGAGGTCGCATAATTGGAACTAAAAATATTTTGGTCGTTATCGTCAAGTTTATCTAATCGCAAAAGATATCCGCCTGAAATATCCGGGGCTTCGATTTCATCTGGATTCAGTTTTTTGATATCCACTCTATCGCCATCTCGTTTGATTTTTTCCATTAAAACATAAACACCTTGATACTGACCATTGAGCATCAATTCACAAAATCGAGTCCGACTGGCGTACATACCGATTTGATTACTCAATTCATAAATTAGTGCATTTCGAATCATCGTTTTATCCGAGTATGGCCCATACAAAATCCAATCTTCTTCTTTGGGTAACCCCAATAAAGTTGTGTCTAAGTCCTCATCGTTTGCGTCCCAAGTTTCAAAACCGTACGACTTTTTATCAAATAAAAACTGCGAGGTTTGCCCACGTAATTCGATGCCGATTCGTCCTTCGTAACTGTACGAATCTGTTAGGTTGTTTCGTTGTCCATTTCCATTATCAATAATTCCCATATCGCCACCGACTTTCGGTTCGTCCACAATAAAATTATCCGTGTTAATGACGATTATTGGTAAATTAGAGTCAGTGAAATTGACCTGTGCATTTATTGATAACACATTGATTATCAACATTAAAATAAATAGTAATTGTTTTTTCATCGATCGTTTTTTATTAATTTTTTATACGTCTTAATTGTGGTTATTTATTATAATTATAACACCAGTAACTGCCAAATACGCTCCTCTGATTTTATAAAATAAATCCCGGAAGCGACGTTTTCTAAAGTCATATTTGTTGTATTCACTTCACTGTCAAACTCTAAAAAATTAATTTTCACTTCTCGTCCCTGCACATCAAAGACTTGAAAAATCATATTTTCGGTCGTTCCGCCAAGGGTAATCATATCCGAAGCCCGAGCAGGATTCGGAAATAAGACAGATGGAACGACGCTATCTTGCGGCTCTGGCCAAGTGACAATCGTATCTTGCGGCTCTTCTGGAACAGGCTCGAAATATGGAACTGCAAAATTAAAGGCGTGAATGCCAATTTGTTCTCCCATCAAGCGACCATTAATATCATCAGCAGGCGGATGAATACCACCCCAAATTCTGGATAACGAACATTGATCGGAAGCATCTCGATAAGTTGCCCATTCTAAAACGACATCAACGCTTGGCCCTTCTTCAAACACTAAAAATTCGTTTTTGTACGCTACAAATCGACCAACACCACCAGGAAAAAACTCATCACCGGTGAGTAAGGTCATGGCTTCGGCAGCGGCTCTCGAAAATGTAGAATGCCCCGAAACATAACCTGCAAAAGGCGGAGTCACAAACGAAATACGTTGATAAGGCATCCAGTTTTCTGCCAAAATCCAATCGACTCCAGCTGCATCAATTTCAGTGTCAACAATGTACGGGTGACCTTTCCAAGCATACAGTTTTACCTTACCAACGTGCTGATTATTCACACCTGCTAACGGGTCGCCTACTTCAACTAATTCGATTAAATCCTCGATCAAAGGAATACCAGCTACATCGTAGTTGGGTAGATTTGGGTCACTACTTTGGCCACGTTCTGCCATGTATCGAATTGCTGAAATCGGTCGAATATAATCGTACCAACCTTTGACGCTCCAAGCCGAAATCGCTGCATCATGCATGGTTCCGCCAAGAATAAAATAAGATTTTACGTCCCACTCTAAATTATCTAAAACTGGGCCTTCTCCGTTTAATTTTTTTACTAATAAAGAATCGTCATTCACTTTATTAAGTATCGTAAACCAGTGCCCAGGAGGTGTTTCGCTGTCGGGACCATCTGCCCAAAATTCTGCTAAAACCCTCGTATAATCTCCACGAGGAACGATTTGTGGCGAATACGGTTGTTCAGTAATAGGATTTTCGTCCCAACCTTCGCTAATATCGCCACCTTCTAAAGTGTTGTAAAAATTTTCATAATCCGCAAAATCCGTTGGCATATCTAAAATATTCATATTGCCGATGCCTGCCGGCGAAATATCCCACATAACGCTGTCATTCGGAGTCAAATGTGATGACCAAATCGACACCAATGCAAAATTCCATTTATATAAATCACTTTCTGCAGTTGAATTTGTCGTATCTAAGTAAGGTGGTCGAGCTGGTTCATGAAAAACGTAGTAAGTGTTTCCATTGCGTTGATGCGTTGTTTTGACATTACTTTTTAGTGAAAATGGTATGACATTGCCCCATTCTGGACTCAAAAAGTCTGGTGTGTTTCCTTCGATAACATTACCCGATTGATCAATAAAGGTATCAAAGGTCAACGGCTGCCAACGATTTGGGTCGGTAATACTATCAACGCCACCAGAAAGCTGCGTGTTTAAAGGTACATTGACCGGTTCATAAAAATTATTCGCATAATCTTGAGATTCGTTTGAGCCGTCTTGTAGCCCAAAATCAATAATGGTTTGAGCAATATGATTGCCTAAAGCGGCTGGGTCACCCGTGCTATAATCTACTGAAGCATTGTCGCTGTCATAACCTAATTCACTCATTAACATCAAGGTCAGGTCACTCATTTCAGCGAAAGCTGGAGAAGTCGCAAAACGATGATTTAATAAACGAAACATCGCAAAACTTATCGTTTCATCAATGGCCGAATCAACGGGAATATTTGGGGTGAAAATCACAGAATCGGAACTAAAACCATTGACTGTTTTCCCAATTAAATATGTTCTTGCCGTATCGTCGTAAATTGCCCACGAATCGTACATGGCGACGCTGGTATGAAATAAGTTTCGAGCGTGAACGGTCGGACGTGCAAAGTCTCGGCGAATCGAATATAGTAAGGCTTCATTCCACAATCGAGCGATGGATTGTGTGCTATCCATTTTGGCGAAAGCCAAATCTACATCAACGGTCGTCACCTCGCTCGCACAGCCATTAAACTCCTTGACGCTAATCGCTCCAGAATCTGCTAAATGCCACAAGACCTCAACCGTTGCTGTGCCTTGTCCAGAAGTCACTTCGCCATTTTTAACTTCCCAAAAGTAAGTACTACCAACTGTTTCGGCACAAGTATAGGTTTCTTTTTTTAAATAGCCTGAATTAAAATTACCACTAATCGGAACTGCAGGCAAATAGGCACACGAACCATCGCTTACGGTTGCGTCCGGATTGTAAGTACAGGAATTGGGATCGGTGCAACCATAAATTTTATTATTTTGTAAATTTAGAATTGTATATTGACTACCTTCGGTGAGTTGAATATATTTATTGACAGGGAGATTATAGAATTTTTGAGGTGTTCCCAAATCCCATTTGATTTCCATGCTGTCAATAATCGTAGCGTTTCCAAGACCAAAATGAACACCTTGCAGACTTTGAGAGTATAGATTCGCACCGGTATAAAATCGGCGTTGTTGATTGCCGTTTGTCCAAACTGTCAATTCGCTTCCTAAGCCATTCCTATTAGAAACTATTCCTCTGAACAAAAAACTCACCCAGTTCGGTTCGTTTAAAGTCGTGTCGCCTGTTGTTATTTTATTTTCATAAAAAAAAGGTTGGTCGTCCATGTTAGAGACAATCAAATCCATATCGCCATCAACATCATAATCAAAGACGTTGATGCACATCGAGTTCGAAAACTCATCAACCTCCGTTACGGCTGAAATATCAGCGAAGAGATTTTGTCCTTCTAGATGTAGATTTTGAAGTAAGTAATTGTATTTCTGATTAGGATGATTTACAAAATCATTGGTATAGCCATTCGATATAAATAAATCCTCGTCACCATCTAAGTCAAAATCAGCAAACTGTGGCGACCACGCCCATTGAGTTCTATAAGCTCGTACCGAATCCGCAATATTCACATAAGTATTTCCATATCGTTTGAGCAAACGATTTTCATTCAGCATTGCTATAAAAAGGTCAAACTCCCCATTATTATCATAATCACCAATCGAAATTCCCATATCATAGCCGTCTAAATCTAAGGCATATTGTGCACTTTGCTCTGAAAATGTGCCATTAGGATTTTGGACAAACAATTCATTAAAATCGAAATCATTGGCTAAGTAAATATCCCAAAGTCCATCTTTATTCACATCAATCGGTACGGTCATCCAAGTGAACGCCTTTGTTCCGCCTATTCCCAATTGAGTAGCTTTTTCTACAAAAGTTCCATTGCCTTGATTTTCAAAATAATGATTGCGAGAACAATAACCCCAGCGACTGACGTACAAGTCCAGAAAGCTATCACCGTTGAAGTCCCACCACAAAGCAGAACTGTAATAACAGCTGTCATTTGCATTCTGAAAACCGGCTTGATTCGTCACTTCTACAAATGTCCCGTTACCTTGATTCCGAAATAGCTGTAACCCCTGAAAATTGGTTAAGAACAAATCAGGAAAACCATCATTATTATAGTCGCCCCAAGACGCCCCAAGTTTGACGCCATAATTTTGCCCCGGATCTGTGATATCTCTGTTATATAAATTATGTAAACCTGCATTGATACTGACGTCTGTAAATGTTCCATCATTGTTGTTTTGCATCAAGCGACTCCAGGTAGTCGGTTGAGCCGCATCGTAATCTAATTTGGCAACCACAAAGACATCTAAATCTCCATCATTATCATAATCCGCAGTCGCAATACCTTGTGTGCTATGAAAAATATCAAAGCCTGAGTTTTGCTCAATTCTATCAAAGGTTTGAGCAGATAATCCGATGTGTATTATTAAAAATAAACTTGTAAAAATCCGATCCATCTATATAAAAAGATACTTTGTGTGTTAAAAAAAAATAAATAACTGACCTTAATCTAATTATTTAATTAAATTTGCCCTGTTGAAAAGTGAATATACTTTTAATTTAGCAGCGCTGAAAAAACTGAAAGATAATTTGGAACTTGTGAAAATAAAACTATTTTTTATTTTAAAATCTTTTTTTTAGGAATTCAAGCCCTATCAAAAAATTAAAATTCTTCGATCGTTTTCCACAAATCAAGTAAAATGAGCAGGTAATCTAAGGTAATCTCTTCGTTATTCATTGATTTTATCATTACGGTTAATGTTTCAATTAAAACTCACAAGACCATAAAGCGATAAAGGCGTTAAGAGTAATGTCACTCCAATCACACAGTATTTTTTATTTTAAACAAAAAAATTTCATGAAATCACTAAAAACTTTATTCAAAGTATTCATGGTGCTATTGTTGACCAGTGGTTCCATATCTGCACAGTATGTGACAGTCGGGACTTCGACAGGTGTAAACACCGGAACGGAACAATCACCAATCAACATTTGGTATCGAAGTATTCATTATCAGACAGTTTATACTGTTGCAGAATTACAAGCTGCTGGTTTCGCTCCAGGTGCTATTATCCAGGAAATCGGCTGGGATGTTATCGGTTCGCCGCTATACGCATTGCCAAACTATACGATTGCCATGGGACACACAACAAATGCAACGTCTGGAGTAGCTAACTACGTACCTTCTGCAAACTTGACACAGGTTTATAATAATCCATCTTACGCACCTTTAGCAGGTGGCTTCGATATGTTGGTGTTGTCAAGTCCTTTTGTTTGGAACGGTACGGATAATTTAGTAATTGATGTTTGTTTTGATCAAGTTACTAATTACGATCAATCAGGTACGGTGAGTATTTTTTCATCAACAGATGGTTCTACCTCCATCAGAAACGATGGTTCATCACAATGTGGTGTGACAACAAACTCTTCTCAGGCATGGAAACCTGTTGCACAATTTTTCATTACAAACGGTTCAGCACCAAGCTGTTCTATGATCAATAATGACTTAGCGGCATCAAATATTACAGATGTTTCTGCTGATTTATCATGGACACATCCTGGGACGCCTCTTGAGTATTTGATTGAATATGGGCCTCAAGGATTCACTCCTGGTACAGGAACAATGTTATCTCCAAATCCAACAGCTTCTCCAGTGACTTTATCTACTTTGTCGGCAGCTACGGATTATACCGCAAGAGTACTTGCAGTATGTGGAACAGCAGTTGGCGATACTTCTTTTGCAAGAGCGGTAAACTTTTCTACTACTTGTGCAGCTACTAATATAGCACCTGTTACAGAATCATTCGAAGGTGCGAGTATAGCTTGTTTAAGTTCGTCTGGTGGTGTTTTAACGTCAGGCGGTGGCTGGCAAAACCCGGGTTGGGTAACAAGCAGTGGCAACTTCTACGGTCCTTCTTCTGCTTTTGAAGGTTCAAGTTTCTTATTATTGAATACAGAAGGTGCAGTTGCAGGAAGTACAGATACTTTATTTATGCTACCGGTTGATGTATCTGCATTGACTTCTCCATTCTTAGATTTTGCTTATTATTTAGAAGATAACTTTGGTCTTGCAGCTTTCGATATGCAAATTGATAGTGCGGGAACTTGGAAATCTATCTTTGCAAGATCAACAAACCAAGGGCCAGAGTGGAAATTCGCTTCTATTGATTTGACACCTTATGCAGGTGGAAACATTTCTATCCGTATCGTCGGAATACAAAATGGTGGCTATATTGGTGCACCTGCTATCGATAGATTAAGAATCAAAGAAGCACCTGTTACAGCTTGTGCGGCAGTTATGGCACCTGATACGACAGATTTTGAAGACGGTGGTGCATTAAATGCTTGTTGGGAACAAGCAACCTTAGATAATTTAGATTGGACAGTTGGTACTGGTCCAACTGGCTCAAACGGAACAGGACCTTCTGGTGCAAATAGTGGTTCTTACTACATGTATTTAGAATCTTCTCCAGTTACAAGTGGTGATTCTGCGATTTTAATTTCGCCTCCAATCAATACAGCTAACTTGGCAGATGCTCCAGCTGTGTACTTTAACTATCACATGTTTGGTAATGATTCTATGGTGTTAAGAGTAGAATATGAAATCTTTGGTTCTGATATTTGGACAACTATCTGGGAACAAAAAGGTGCTGTACAAAGTGCAGATACTGATCCTTACGAAGAAGTTTATCTTCCAATCCCAAGTGCTGCTGGTTCTATTATGCGTTTACGTTTCACTGCGGTTGCTGGTACAAACAACGGCGCAACTCCTGGACCAGGTTTTGCTTGGCAATCAGATATAGCAATTGACGATATTAGAGTTCAAAATGTATTAGCAAACGATGTTTCTGTTACAGATATCATTACGCCAGATAACGATTGTGGCTTAGGCATCCAGCCAGTTACTATCGAAGTAACTAACCGTGGTTTCAATAATCAAGGAAATATTCCAGTTTTTGTTGCTGTCAATGGTAGTGCACCTGTCGGTGCGACTATCCAAGGCCCAATTTCAGGAAATGGTGGAACAGCAACTGTTGATGTTTTAATAGATATGACTGCTTTAGGTCACTATGATATCTCAGCAAATACAATTTTGTCAGGTGATGAAGTGACAACTAACGATATGATGATGGCTACTGCTTATCATCAACCACATATTACTACAGAATATAGTGAAGAATTTGAAGGTGGTTCAGATGGATACTGGTATGCAGAAGGAGACTGGGAACATGGTACTCCAACAGGTGCTGTTATCGACGGTGCAGGTGCAGGAAGCGAAGCTTTTGTAACAAGCCTTTCAGGTAACTACTCTGATGCAACAACTTCTTACTTGTATTCTCCATGTTTTGATTTATCAGGTATGACAACACCTATATTACGTTTCTCTATCAATTGGGATATTGAAGAT
>Ga0075467_10002382_pt1 | contig 14824 bp, 10 predicted proteins | sample DEB08_DNA_9_FD_75067 | JGI IMG/M metagenome (GOLD analysis project Ga0075467, IMG submission 75067) | Aqueous microbial communities from the Delaware River and Bay under freshwater to marine salinity gradient to study organic matter... | ecosystem: Environmental > Aquatic > Marine > Coastal ... | reverse complement strand
TGGTCTGGTACACATCTCTCAGATCGCTCAAGAGCGTGTTGCCAAGGTAACTGATTACCTCAGCGAAGGTCAGGATGTTCGCGTTAAGGTTCTTGAAATTGACAACCGTGGTCGCGTTAAGCTGTCGATCAAAGAAGCGCAGGCAGATGAAGGTACTACACCTGAAGCGCCCGTTGCTTCTGCAGCAACTGAAGAGGCGGCTCCAGAAGCCTAATCTTTAAAAGCGTTTAAAAAATCCTCGGTTGCTTTGGCAGTCGGGGATTTTTTTTGTTTAAAATTTCTTCTCTGCCATCCTGAACCCTGTACTTCATGACGAGCTCCTTGCTGTCATCCCAACAGAGCGCAGCCGAGGGATCTCTGCGATGTGGCAGGAAATCTGGGCGTCCATAGACCCTGGGCAGACCCTTGCGATCGGTCCCGTGGGTGCAATCATTTTCAGTGTTCGCACAACTCACTGGCGCGCAGGCAGGTGCTCTCTCTTTCTGAAAGTGACTACACCCATAAGCGGGCCCTGATTGATCTCAAGGGTCTACCCAGGATCTACTTGAATTATCGTAGTAGGGCCACTTACCCCGCCATTGTGATCCCGAGCGTCACACTTTCATCCCGAGCGTAGTCGAGGGATCTCCTGTTTGTGGCACGGTGGCTTTGATGAGCTCCGACCCACTAATGAGTTGGATAAAAAGAAATGGTCTAACGAGACGCCAGGCTAAGCAATTCCGAAGCATGAGACAAAGTTTGTTCGGTAACCTTAGCGCCACCCAGCATTCTAGCCAGCTCTTCAATGCGCTGCTGCTGGTCGAGCGGTGTCATCAGCGACTCGGCACTGACGTTGTCGACGATCTTACTGGCGCGGTAATGGTGATGGGCATGAGCCGCTACCTGTGGTTGGTGGGTGACGCTGATCACCTGGCCGCGCTCACCGAGTTTCTTCAATAGCTGACCGACAATATCGGCTGTGCTGCCGCCGATACCCACATCTACTTCGTCAAATACCAGGGTCGGAATATCCGAATGCGCAGCGGCAACCACCTGAATCGCCAGACTGACCCGCGACAGTTCACCGCCAGACGCGATTTTTGCCAAAGGCTTATGCGGCTGGCCCGGGTTGGTGGCCAGTAAAAACTCCACCTCTTCAAGACCGCCACTGCGGTACTCGCCATCGCTCATTGGCGATAGTTTCACTAGCAGTTCTGCGCCTTCCATAGAAAGATGCTGCAATTGCTGGTTAATCTCTGCCGACATAGCTTTGGCGCCTTTCTTGCGCTTGGCGCTAAGATTGGCTGCCTTGGCCTCATAAACAGCCGCTAACTCGGCAAGCTGCTGCTGTAATGTCTCAATGCTCTCTCCGCCGTCCTTCAGTCCCTGCAGCTCTTCGTCCAGCATCCTTAGGGTGTCGCTGAGTTGATCGGCATTAACGCGATGCTTGCGGGCTAGTTGGAAAATCACTCCGAGCTGCTCTTCAATTATTGACAGGCGCTGGGGGTCGGCTTCAAAACGGTCAATATGATTTTCAATCTCGCGAGTCGCCTCTTCTATTTGAATCAGGCCACCCTGGAATAATTCTTCTGCGCTGCTTAATGCTTGCGGCTTATGTTTGAGGCCGGCCAAAATTGTCAGCGCCTGATTCAAGCCGTCGCGCAGATTAAACCCTTCAGTCTGATCGCAAATGCCCAGTAGGCTATGACTGTCCTGCAGGATTTGTTCTGCATTGGCCAGAGTCTGCTGCTCGATTTCGAGCTTTGCCAGAGACTCGGGCTCAATGTCGATCTGCTTGAGCTCATTCACCTGAAAGTTCAATAAATCTTTGCGCGCAATGAGTTCGTCCGAACGCTCCAGCAGCGACGCGAGTTTTTTATCTGCTGCATGCCAGGCTCTAAAATGATTGCCGACCTCAGTGGCTAAATCAATGCCATTGCAGTATTCGTCCAATAGGCGGCGATGAGTGTCGCGACGCAGCAGTGATTGATGCTCATGTTGGCTGTGGATGTCGGTGAGCATCTCGCCCAGCCCCTGCAGTTGCTGCATGGTGCAGGGTTGGCCATTGATATAGCCGCGAGAGCGTCCCTCAGTGGTATAAAGGCGGCGTAAAATGCACTGGTTATCATCGCTATTAAAATCGTGCTCATGCAGCCAAGCAAGCGCCGGCTCAATCTTGGCAATATCAAAGGTCGCGGTGATTTCTGCGCGCGCTTTACCGTGACGAATAGTGCCGGTATCTGCGCGATCGCCGAGCGCCATTCCCAATGCGTCCAGCACCAGCGATTTACCCGCGCCCGTTTCACCGGTGATGGCGGTGGTGCCGCTGGCGAACTCGATCTCGAGAGACTCAACCAACGTATAGTTCATGATATGGATGGATAGCAGCACTTTTTAGATACCTGACAACGTTACCGGTTTTATACAGAACAGAATGCCGTTACGCAATCGCTTGAAACTGAATAGTTTGTCCCCATATTGAGGAAGAGCCAAATTTAATGGCCAATATAACCAACGATGTGAGGAATTGGTGTGTCGCAAGAACCAGAAACTAACGAGAACGACGCCGTCGAGTCTGATGCAAACAATGACGAGCAGGCGCAGCCGGTAAGCAATGAAGAAATTGAGCAAGAGCTAATGCAAGAAGAGCAGCTGTCTGAAACCGAACAGTTACAGCAGCAGGTTGCCGATGCCAATGATCAAGTATTGAGAATTCAAGCTGAAATGCAGAACGTACGTCGCCGTGTCGAGCGCGATATTGAAAATGCGCACAAATATGCCCTCGACAAATTTTCCGCTGACCTGTTGCCCGTAGTCGACAATCTTGAGCGAGCGCTGAGCGCTATTTCGGTTGACGATGAGAGCCAGAAAGCCGTGGCAGAGGGTATTGAGTTGACCCTCAAGAGCTTTGTCGATGTGTTGACGCGCTTCAAAATTGAGCCGGTCGATCCCGCTGGCCAGCCATTTGATGCCAATCTTCATCAGGCGGTGTCAATGGTGCCTAATCCTGATCTTGAACCGAACACCGTGATGGACGTATTTCAGAAGGGTTATACGCTCAACGGGCGGCTGATTAGACCGGCGATGGTGGTGGTGTCACAGGGGTCGTAATGACAGCTGGCAGTCAAAATTAAACTGTGCAGCCCTTGAATTTGCGCAACTCGCACCCACATAAACAATCATGAACACAAACTGACAATGACAAACCCTGGAAACAGGCTTTTAAGACAAGTAATGGAGATTTAACTGATGGGCAAAATTATCGGAATCGACCTCGGAACGACCAACTCTTGTGTTGCCGTACTTGAAGGCGATAAACCCAAAGTAATAGAAAATGCAGAAGGCGCTCGTACCACACCATCGGTTGTCGCCTACACCGACGAAGGTGAAATTTTGGTTGGACAGTCGGCAAAGCGCCAGGCGGTCACCAACCCACACAATACGGTATATGCCGTAAAACGTTTGATCGGACGCCGCTTTGAAGACGACGTAGTGCAGAAAGACATCAAAATGGTGCCTTACAAAATCGTCAAAGCTGACAATGGCGATGCCTGGGTAGAAGTCAAAGGTGACAGCAAAGCAGCACCGCAGATCTCAGCTGAAATACTCAAGAAGATGAAGAAGACTGCGGAAGACTATCTCGGTGAGAAAGTCACTGAAGCTGTTATTACCGTGCCCGCTTACTTTAACGATTCCCAGCGCCAGGCAACTAAAGATGCCGGCCGTATTGCCGGTCTCGACGTTAAGCGCATTATCAATGAGCCAACTGCAGCAGCACTGGCTTACGGTATTGATAAAACTGCTGGTGATCGCGTGGTCGCGGTTTATGATCTCGGTGGTGGTACCTTTGATATCTCGATTATTGAAATCGCCGATGTTGATGGCGAAAAGCAGTTTGAAGTACTGGCAACCAACGGTGACACATTCCTCGGTGGTGAAGACTTTGATATGCGCCTGATCGAGTATTTATCAGCTGAGTTTAAGCGTGAAAGCAGCATCGATATTCACGGTGATCCGCTGGCTATGCAGCGCCTTAAAGAAGCTGCTGAAAAAGCCAAAATTGAACTCTCTTCAAGCCAGCAAACTGAAGTTAACCTGCCTTACATCACTGCTGATGCAACAGGTCCGAAGCACCTGGTAGTTAAACTGACGCGCACCAAGCTGGAATCTCTGGTTGAAGATCTGGTTGAGCGTTCACTGGCGCCGCTGAAAATCGCCCTAAAAGATGCCGGAAAGTCGGTTGGCGATATCGATGAGATTATTCTTGTTGGTGGCCAGACACGTATGCCTAAGGTTCAAGAAAAAGTGACTGAATTCTTCGGTAAAGAGCCACGCAAAGACGTCAACCCCGACGAAGCTGTTGCCGTTGGTGCTGCCCTGCAGGGTGCGGTACTGGCCGGTGATGTTACCGATGTGCTGTTGCTCGACGTGACACCACTGAGCCTGGGTATTGAAACCATGGGTGGTGTTGCTACGCCAGTGATCGAGAAAAACACCACGATCCCGACTAAGAAATCACAGATTTTCTCAACTGCTGATGACAACCAAACTGCCGTAACCATTCACGTGGTTCAGGGTGAGCGCAAACAGGCTACTGGTAACAAATCACTGGGTCGCTTTGATCTGGCTGATATCCCACCGTCGCCACGCGGTATGCCGCAGATTGAAGTAACCTTCGATATCGATGCCAACGGTATCCTGCATGTTGGTGCCAAAGACAAGGCAACGGGCAAAGAGCAGTCGATTATTATTAAGGCCTCATCAGGTTTGTCTGACGAAGAGATTGATGCAATGGTTCAGGATGCTGAAGCCAACGCTGCAGAAGATCAGAAGTTTGCCGATCTGGTTCAAGCGCGTAACACCGCTGATGGTTTAGCTCACGCTGCGAAGAAGACGCTTGATGAAGCCGGCGACAAAGCATCTGAAGAAGAGAAAACAGCGATTGAAGCGGCTATAAAAGGGGTCGAAGAAGCCGTTCAGGGCGAAGATAAAGATGCCATTGAAGCTGCCACCAAAGTTCTTTCTGACGCGTCTGCCGCTCTGGCACAAAAGCTCTATGCGGAACAAGCAGAAGCGGGCCAAGCTGAGAGCGGTGAGCAAGCTGCTGGCGATGACGCAATGGATGCTGAGTTCGAAGAAGTACAAGAGGAAACAGTAGAAGAGAAAGAAGACAAGAAATAATTCTTTAATCGTTTTTCTACTTTTATTAGGCGCGGGCAAAGTTCCGCGCCTAATTATATTGGTCTCAGTTTGGAAGAAAGAAATAAGTTATGGCTAAACGCGATTACTATGATGTTTTAGGTGTGGACAAAGGTGCCTCTGATGCTGAAATCAAGAAGGCATTTCGTCGTGTAGCGATGAAATTTCATCCGGACCGCAATCCCGATGGGGCGGATGCCGAAGATAAATTTAAGGAAGCTCAGGAAGCCTATGAGATTCTTGGCGACCAAGAGAAAAAGGCCGCCTATGATCGCTTTGGCCACGCTGGTGTCGATGGCAACAGCGGTGGCGGTGGCGGCGGTGCTGGTGGCTTTAGTGATGTTTTCGGTGATGTCTTTGGTGATATTTTTGGTGGCGGCGGTGGCCGTGGTCGCGGCGGTCCGGCGCGCGGTTCCGACTTGCGCTATGACCTGCAATTAGATCTCGAGGACGCGGTACGCGGAAAAACAGTCCAGATTGATGTGCCAACGCTTAGCAGCTGTGATACCTGTGATGGTTCAGGTGCGCGCAAGGGCTCTTCCCCTGTTACCTGTACCACCTGTAACGGTGCCGGCCAGGTCCGTATGTCTCAGGGCTTCTTCTCAGTGCAACAGGCCTGCCCGCAGTGTCGAGGTCGTGGGCAGATGATTTCCGATCCCTGTGGTGATTGTCACGGTCAGGGTGTTAAAGAAGAGCGCAAAACCCTGTCGGTTAAAATTCCGGCTGGTGTTGATACCGGCGATCGAATTCGTCTTGCCGGCAAAGGCGAGGCTGGCCCTCAGGGTGGACCAGCTGGTGATTTATATGTGCAGATGGTAGTCCGCGATCATCCGATTTTTGTGCGTGATGACAGCAACCTGCACTGCGAAGTGCCGATCAGTTTTGGTCAGGCCGCCCTCGGTGGTGAACTTGAGGTGCCGACGCTATCAGGCAAGGTTAAGCTGAAAATTCCTGCGGAAACTCAGAGCGGTAAGCTATTTCGTTTGCGTGGCAAAGGGGTGGCGCCGGTTCGCGGTGGTGGAGTGGGAGACCTGCTCTGCCGCGTCGTGCTAGAAACGCCGGTTAATCTGAGTGCCGAGCAACGTGATCTGTTAGAGCAGTTTGAAGCGAGTTTGGATGGCAAGAGTAAGCACTCGCCACGCAGCAGCAGCTGGTTTGATGGGGTGAAAAAGTTTTTTGATAATTTGACCCGCTAAAATCCATCTGCCTAATAGGCAGAGTTTATATAGAATATGGGTAGAGTACGCCCGCCTGGAACAGGCTAATAACTCACTTTGATAGGATAGAGATGATGAGCAGACTAGCGATTACCGGTGCCGGCGGCCGTATGGGCAAGGCCTTGATCGACGCTATATTGTTGAGCGACGGTGCGCAATTGACTGCGGCACTTGAACACTCAGAAAGCTCGCTGCTCGGCGTCGACGCTGGCGAATTGGCTGGTATCGGCAAAAACGGCGTCTTGGTGGCAGGCTCTATTGAAGAGGTTGTCGATCAGTTTGATGTGCTTATCGACTTTAGTGTGCCCAGTGCCACGGCAGCCAATGCCGCCTTTTGCGCTGCGCACAATAAGAAAATGGTTATCGGTACCACCGGTTTGACCGCAGAGCAGCTGAGTCAAGTGTCTGCGGCGGCCAATAGCAGTGCCATCTGTATGGCGTCCAATTTTTCCACCGGGGTCAATCTGTGCTTCAAACTGGCTGAGCTGGCGGCACAAGTACTTGGCGATGAAGCTGATATTGAAATCATTGAGGCCCATCATCGTCACAAGGTCGACGCGCCCTCGGGCACTGCCTTATCTCTGGGTCAATCGGTTGCCACTGCCCTGGGTCGCGATCTCGACCAGGTTGCAGTTTATGGTCGCGAAGGCCAGACCGGCGCACGTGATCCTGAGACCATTGGTTTTGCCACGGTTAGAGGTGGCGATATTGTCGGCGACCATACTGTATTGTTTGCCGGGGAGGGTGAGCGAGTAGAGATTACTCACAAAGCCTCGAGCCGGCTGTCGTTTGCCCGCGGTGCTGTGCGAGCGGCGCTGTGGCTCTCAGCCAGAGACTCAGGCTTGTTTGATATGCAAGATGTACTTGGGCTTAAATAGTAGGCTGATAGCCGCATAAAATAGTTGCATCAGTGATGGACAAAATCCGACCCATTCAATAGAATACTCTCCTAACACCGCAGCTAAGATGCGGTCTCATTCCGAGAGGTTAGAGCACAGCAGAATATTTTATTTAGCGAGATGAGACGTAGAGTTTCATCTCGCTTTTTTACAAATATTCAAAATCGACTGATGCCGTTATCGGAGTTGCCTGATTTCAGGTCTACGCTATATGTTAACTAATTAGGAGGTTGCGTGAATTCCCAGACTCACCGGGAAGCCGTACTTGCGCTAGCAGACGGAACAATTTTCAGAGGAACTGCCATCGGTTCGGATGGATGCTCTGTTGGTGAAGTAGTCTTTAATACAGCCCTCACCGGGTATCAGGAAATCCTTACTGATCCCTCATACGCTCAGCAAATCATTACCCTAACCTACCCCCATATTGGCAACGTCGGCGTCAACGATGAAGATGCCGAGTCGGATAGAGTCTGGGCGTCTGGCCTAGTGATCCGCGATCTGCCTCTGATGGTATCTAACTTTCGCAGCCAGCAATCTCTCGATAGCTACCTTAACGATAAAAATATCCTCGCTATCGCCGACATCGATACCCGCAAGCTGACGCGCATTCTGCGCGAAAGCGGTGCTCAAAACGGCTGTATTATGGCCGGTCATGTTGACGACGAGACGGCTCTGGCAGCCGCCCGGGGTTTTGCTGGCTTGAAAGGTATGGATCTGGCCAAAGAGGTCACCACCGACACCACCTACCAGTGGACAGAGCACAGCTGGGAGTTGGGTGTTGGTCATAAACCGCAGGATCCAGCCACCACTCAATACAAAGTGGTTGCCTACGATTACGGTGTGAAGCGCAATATTCTCCGTATGCTGGTTGATCGCGATTGCGAACTGATTGTGGTGCCGGCTAAAACGCCGGCCAGCGATGTGTTGGCGATGCAGCCCGACGGCGTCTTTCTCTCCAATGGCCCAGGCGATCCAGAACCCTGTGATTATGCTATCGAGGCGATTCGGGAAATTCTTGACGCCGATATCCCAGTATTTGGAATCTGTTTAGGTCATCAATTGCTGGCACTGGCTTCAGGTGCGAAAACTGTGAAGATGAAGTTTGGCCATCACGGTGCCAACCATCCGGTTGAAGACCTGGCTAATAATGTGGTGATGATCACCAGCCAGAATCACGGTTTTGCGGTAGATGAAGAAAACCTCCCGGACAATTTGGTGGCAACACACCGCTCGCTATTTGATGGCAGCCTGCAGGGTATTCGCCGCACCGATAAGCCGGCGTTTAGCTTTCAGGGGCACCCGGAAGCCAGTCCCGGACCTCACGATGCAGCCTCACTATTTGATCACTTTATAGCGTTAATGGAAGCTAGACGCTCCTAGCTTTCGGAGAAGACATGCCAAAAAGAACTGATATACAAAGCATCCTTATTCTTGGCGCCGGACCGATTATTATTGGTCAGGCCTGCGAGTTTGACTACTCTGGCGCGCAGGCCTGCAAAGCGCTGCGCGAAGAGGGTTTTCGGGTGATTCTGGTTAACTCCAACCCGGCGACGATTATGACCGATCCGGCGATGGCTGATGCCACCTACATTGAGCCGGTGGAATGGCGCACCGTCGAGCACATCATTGCTCAGGAACGACCGGATGCACTGCTGCCGACCATGGGCGGTCAGACAGCGCTGAACTGTGCGTTGGATTTGGCTAAGCACGGTGTGCTGGAAAAGTATGGCGTGGAAATGATTGGCGCCAATGCCGATGCCATCGATAAGGCTGAAGACCGAGAGCGCTTCGATAAAGCAATGAAAGCGATCGGTCTGGATACCCCTAATTCTGGTATTGCCCACAGTATGGAAGAGGCCGTTCAGGTCGCTGACCGTTTTGGCTTCCCCTGCATTATCCGTCCGTCGTTTACTATGGGTGGCTCTGGCGGTGGTATCGCCTATAACCGCGAAGAATTTGAAGAAATCTGTCGCCGCGGACTAGACCTGTCACCCACCAATGAACTACTGATTGACGAGTCGCTGATTGGTTGGAAAGAATTTGAAATGGAAGTGGTCAGAGACCGCAAAGATAACTGCATTATTATCTGTGCGATTGAAAATCTCGACCCAATGGGTATCCATACTGGTGATTCGATTACCGTGGCGCCGGCACAAACCCTGACCGACAAAGAATATCAAATTATGCGTAATGCCTCGATCAAGGTGTTGCGTGAGATCGGCGTTGAAACCGGTGGATCCAATGTCCAGTTTGCGGTTAATCCCGAAGATGGACGCTTGATCGTTATTGAAATGAACCCGCGCGTGTCTCGCTCCTCAGCCTTGGCCTCCAAAGCGACCGGGTTCCCGATTGCAAAAGTGGCTGCCAAACTGGCGGTCGGCTATACCCTCGACGAGTTGCAGAACGAAATTACCGGCGGCGCGACACCGGCTTCATTTGAGCCGAGCATCGATTATGTCGTCACAAAAATCCCGCGTTTTGCCTTTGAAAAATTTGAGCAAGCTGATCAGGCACTGACCACACAGATGAAATCGGTCGGTGAGGTAATGGCGATTGGTCGCACTTTCCAAGAGTCATTGCAAAAAGCACTGCGTGGCCTTGAGGTAGGGTCTGCTGGTTTTGACCCGAAGATCACCGAGACAACTGAAAATCCTGAAGCGGTGCTGAACAGTGAACTGGCTATTCCAGGCCCTGACCGCATCTGGTATCTGGCCGATGCCTTTAGACAAGGCATGAGCTTGGATGAAGTATTTTCACGCACCAAAGTAGATCCCTGGTTTTTGGTGCAGATTGAAGATCTGGTTAAAGATGAACTGGCTCTGGCGCAACGCAGCCTCGGCGATCTCGATGAGAAAAGCCTCTACCGCCTCAAGCGCAAAGGTTTCTCCGATCGCCGCATTGGTGATGTTTTAGGCTGTAGCGAAACCGCTGTGCGTGAAATGCGCTACGGGTTTGGCCTGCACCCCGTTTACAAGCGTGTCGACACCTGTGCCGCAGAGTTTTCAACTGATACCGCCTACATGTACTCGACCTATGAAGAAGAGTGCGAGGCACGCCCCAGCGCGCGCGATAAGATTTTGGTGCTTGGCGGCGGTCCGAACCGCATTGGTCAAGGTATTGAATTTGATTACTGCTGTGTTCACGCGGCACTGGCAATGCGTGAAGATGGCTATGAAACCATCATGGTCAACTGCAATCCAGAGACGGTTTCAACCGATTACGATACCTCTGACCGACTGTTTTTCGAGCCGGTAACCCTTGAAGATGTGCTCGAAATCGTGCGTATCGAAAAACCCAAGGGCGTGATTGTGCAGTTCGGCGGTCAGACGCCGCTTAAGCTTGCCCGCGCGCTTGAAGCTGCCGGTGTGCCGATTATTGGCACCACGCCGGATGCCATTGATCGCGCGGAAGATCGTGAGCGCTTCCAGCAAATGATTGAAAAACTCGGCCTGTTGCAGCCAAAAAATGCGACCGCGCGCAGTGCCGATCAAGCTGTCGAGTTGGCCAAAGAGATTGGCTACCCACTGGTTGTGCGTCCCTCCTATGTGCTCGGTGGACGGGCGATGGAGATTGTCTACAAAGAAGACGAGCTGCGGCACTATATGAAGACCGCTGTACAGGTATCCGACGATTCACCTGTCCTGCTAGACTTCTTCTTGCCCAATGCCATCGAAATGGATGTCGATGCTGTCAGTGACGGCGAACAGGTGGTGATCGGTGCTATCATGCAGCATATCGAACAGGCCGGCATTCACTCTGGTGACTCCGCTTGCTCATTGCCGCCTTATAGTCTCGATGACGATATTCAGAATGAAATGCGCGAAGTGTGCAAGAAAATGGCCTTGGAACTGGGCGTGCGCGGTTTAATGAATGTGCAGCTGGCGCTTCAGGATGGCTTGATCTATGTGATTGAAGTCAATCCGCGAGCTTCGCGAACAGTACCTTTTGTCTCCAAATGTATCGGCACATCGCTGGCCAAAATTGCCGCTCGTTGCATGGTCGGTCAAACGCTAGAATCACAGGGTTTTACCAAAGAAATTATTCCGCCTTACTTCAGCGTTAAAGAAGCCGTGTTCCCGTTTAATAAGTTCCCCGGCATTGATCCGATTCTTGGGCCAGAGATGAAGTCGACGGGTGAAGTGATGGGCGTGGGTGCAACCTTTGCCGAGGCCTATGGTAAAGCTGAACTCGGCGCCAGCGACGAAATTCCGTCCAAAGGCACTGCCTTTGTCAGCGTCCGCGAACGCGATAAAGATCAGGTTCCGGCAATGGCCAAGCAACTGGTCGATCTTGGATTTAAATTAGTCGCCACCAAAGGGACCGCAAAGGTTATTCAGCAAGCTGGTTTAGATGTGACTGAAGTCAACAAGGTTCAAGAGGGTCGCCCGCATATTGTCGATATGATTAAGAGCGATAAAATCGATCTGATTATCAACACCACTGAGGGGCGTAAGGCGATTTCCGATTCCTCGGCGATTCGCTCCAGCGCTGAACAGCATCGAGTCTATTACACGACGACAATGGCCGGTGGCAATGCGGTTTGCCAGGCCCTTAACTTTGATGGTAAAACCACTGTGCGACGTATTCAAACGCTGCATCAGGAGATAGTGTAATGCAAAAGGCCCCTATGACAGTTGAAGGTGAAATTGCTCTACGTAAAGAGCTTGAGCATCTTATTAAAGTGGTTCGTCCAGGCATTATTGAAGCGATTGCAACGGCCCGAGAGCACGGCGACCTGAAAGAAAATGCCGAGTACCATGCGGCGCGTGAACAGCAAAGTTTTACCGAGGGACGGATTCAGGATATTGAAGGAAAACTCTCTAATATTCAGGTTATCGATATTCATAAGGTGCCCCATGGTGATCGGGTGATCTTTGGGTCAACCGTTACCATTATCAATCTCGACCTCGACAAAACAGTGACCTATAAAATTGTCGGAGACGATGAAGCCGACGTTAAGGTACATAAAATATCCTACCAGTCTCCTATTGCGCGGGCGCTGATGGGCAAAGAAATTGGCGAAGTTGTTGTGGTTAAGGCGCCGAGCGGCGACGTCGAGTATGAAATCGACAATGTTGAGTTTATCTAGGAGTCTGTCCGACAATAGAGAACCTGGTCTCTCTTGCGACGGTTTCTATTCTCGGACAGAAGACTTGTGGAGTGGTGCTTTAGGCTGCCTTACTGGCCTGCAGTAAAAATACCATCAGCGCTTTCTGCGCATGCAATCGATTCTCTGCTTCATCCCAGACTACCGAAATCGTTTCATCTTCCAGCAGCGCCGCAGAGACTTCCTCTTCCCGGTGCGCTGGCAGGCAGTGCATAAACAACACATCATCAGCTGCATGGCCAATCAGATCGTGGTTGACCTGATAGTTGGCAAAATGCGCCAGCCGCACCTGCTGCTCGCTCTCCTGTCCCATTGAGGCAAAGACATCTGTGGTGACCAGATGGGCACCGCTCACCGCGGCAACTGGGTCATCGGTTACGCTGACATGGTTGCCGGCCTTGGCGACCAGTTCGGCATTCGGCTCGTAACCCGCTGGGCAAGCGATATTGAGTTTGAAGTCGAGCAGTATCGCGGCATTGATCCACGACTGACACATATTATTGCCGTCACCGATCCATGCCACTGTCTTGCCAGCGATGGCGCCACGGTGCTCAACAAAGGTTTGAATGTCAGCCAGTAGCTGACAGGGGTGAAAGTCGTCAGATAGCGCATTAATGACCGGTACTTTTGAATACTGGGCAAAGGTCTCGATTTTGTCGTGACCAAAGGTGCGGATCATCACAATATCAACCATACGTGAGATTACTCGCGCTGAATCTTCGATCGGTTCGCCACGGCCCAACTGAGTGTCATTGGGCGATAGGAAAAGGGCATCGCCGCCTAATTGGGCCATTCCCGACTCGAAAGAAACCCTGGTGCGAGTCGATGATTTCTCAAAGATCATAGCGAGAACTTTGCCGGCAAAAATAGGCTGCTGAGTGCCACTGTAGTGCGCGGCCTTCATCTCAATTGCCAGATCGATGACTTGATTTAACTCATCAGCGCTGAGATCGTTGAGGGTGAGGAAGTGTCTGATCGCCATAATATCTCTCGCTTTAATCGGCACTAAAATGTTTGATCAGCGGTGCGAGTATCGCGACCAGCTGATCGGCTTCGTCATCAGTCATGATAAAGGGCGGTAATAATCTAATTACCGAATCGGCCGTGACATTAATAATTAAACCTGCTGCCATAGCCGCGGGAAATAATGATTTGCAGGGTTTGTTGAGTTCAATACCAATCATGCAGCCTTTGCCGCGAATCTCAACGACATGCTCTACATCGGCCAGTGCTGTTTTGAAACCGGCCATAATTCTGTCGCCCAATACTGCGGCTCTCTCGCTGAGGTTTTCATCTTGCAGCGTATTAATAGTCGCTAGTGCCGCGGCACAGGCGAGCGGGTTGCCACCAAAGGTTGAGCCATGGTTGCCGGGCTGCATTAGCTCTGCAGCTTCGCCATGGGCCAAGCAAGCACCGATGGGCACGCCATTACCGAGACCTTTGGAGGTGGTCACCACATCGGGAATAATGCCGCTGTGTTGGTAGTAAAAATATTTGCCGGTGCGGCCATTACCTGTCTGCACTTCATCGAGCATTAGCAGCCAGCCGCGCTGGTCACAAAACTCGCGAAGCTGTTGCAGGTATTCTGAGCTGGCCATGCGAATGCCGCCTTCACCCTGAATCGGCTCGACAAAGAGGGCGCAGATGCTGGGATTGTTATCGGCAACAGTGGTCAGTGATTCCATGTCATTAAACATCGCGCGGGCAAAGCCTCGCACTAGGGGCTCAAAGCCAGCCTGCACTCTGCGGCCACCGGAGGCACTCAACGTTGCCAGTGTGCGACCATGAAAGGCGTTGTCCATGACGAGCACTGTGGGCAGTTTGATGCCTTTTTTGTGGCCATGCAGGCGAGCCATTTTTATCGCAGCTTCATTGGCTTCAGCGCCGGAATTGCCAAAAAAGACCTTATCCATACCAGAGGCAGCACATAACTTGTCGGCCAATCTTTCCTGGTTGGGAATGGTAAAAAAGTTGGAGCAGTGGGTCAGGGTTGTGGCTTGTTCGGCCACCGCTTTTGCCACGGCAGGGTGGGAGTGCCCGAGACCACAGACAGCGATGCCTGAGAGTGCATCCAAATATTCATTGCCCTCTGCGTCCCACAGTCGAGCGCCAGCGCCTTTAACAAGGGTCGCTGCTCTAGTGCCATAGGTATTCATCAGTGCCTGGTTGGTCATCGTCGCTCTCGCATCCTTTGCATATTTAAAAATAATAAAAAAAGGCAGCTATGCTGCCCCTGATTAATACTGTATTTTTTTGAAATTACATTGGAATGAGGTAAAAACTCATGCCAGAGCTAAATAGTAGCGCGGTTTATTTAAGCTGGCAACGCTGGATTACAGTCTTTACATGGCTTAGCTAGCGGCGTTTGATCCACGCGATCAATCCAGTGATGGATAGAATGCACACCAGAAGGCCAATAAGGT
>Ga0075467_10002381_pt1 | contig 14824 bp, 14 predicted proteins | sample DEB08_DNA_9_FD_75067 | JGI IMG/M metagenome (GOLD analysis project Ga0075467, IMG submission 75067) | Aqueous microbial communities from the Delaware River and Bay under freshwater to marine salinity gradient to study organic matter... | ecosystem: Environmental > Aquatic > Marine > Coastal ... | reverse complement strand
GAAGCACGAACAGCTATTGATGCTCTGGGTTTAGACACTCGGTTAGAAGTCGATGGTGGTGTGACGGTGGACAATATTGCAGACATCGCTGCCGCTGGCGCCGATACGTTTGTGGCAGGTTCGGCCATTTTTGGTAAAGATGACTATAAAGCGACGATTGACGCAATGCGTGAACAGTTAAGCAAAGTACGTTATATATAATCCATAAAGTTTTTAAACGATAGTATTTATCCCATGAATGTAGAACAATTTTCACGACTTGCCGCAGAAGGGTTTAATCGTATCCCCGTTATGCGCACGTTTTTGGCCGATGTTGAAACGCCGTTGTCTGCTTATATTAAGCTGGCAAAGGGAGCGTATTCTTATTTATTTGAATCGGTGCAGGGCGGTGAAAAATGGGGCCGTTATTCTATTATTGGCCTGCCTTGCCGGACGTTACTTAAGGTGTGTGATGATGTTGTAACGATAGAAGTTGATGGTGTGGTGACTGAAACTCATACGGTAGCCGATCCTCTCGCATTTGTGGAGGAATTTAAAGAACGTTATCGTGCGCCAGAGCTAGAGGGTTTACCTCGCTTTCACGGTGGTTTAGTGGGGTACTTTAGCTATGACTGCGTGCGTTATGTCGAGCCAAAACTCAAAGCGGGTGTTAATAAAGATATTATTGGGACGCCAGATATTTTGTTGATGGTATCGGACGAAATTTTAATTTTCGATAATTTATCGGGCACATTAAACTTCGTCATTATGGCCAACCCCGATATTGATCAAGCCTTCGATAAAGCCGAACGTCGGTTAGATGATTTAGGTTGCCAGCTACAGCAGCCGCTACCCATACAGCAGCCCGTTAATTTACAGGCAGAGGAACGCGCAGAACAATTGTTTCAATCGCATACGGGCGAAGCGGCATTTTCGGATTCGGTAGATGCCATCAAGGAATACGTCTTGGATGGCGATACTATGCAGGTGGTGGTTTCGCAACGTTTGTCTATGGATTTTGATGCCGAGCCGTTAAACCTCTATCTAGCCTTACGCAGTATTAACCCATCACCGTATTTGTATTTTGTGGATATGGGAGACCATCAAATAGTGGGTTCTAGCCCAGAAATTTTAGCGCGCTTAGAAAATGATGAGGTTACCGTTCGACCCATCGCAGGTACTCGTCGCCGTGGTTATACTGAAGACGAAGATATAGCCTTAGAAAAAGAATTGTTAGCGGATCCTAAAGAGATAGCAGAGCATTTGATGCTAATTGATTTAGGGCGAAATGATGTCGGTCGTGTAGCAAAGGTAGGCACGGTTGAGCTATCGGAAAAAATGATTGTTGAGCGTTATTCTCATGTGATGCATATTTCTTCCAATGTGACCGGTGAAATTAAAGACGGCTTAACGGCAATGGATGTATTGCGAGCGTCATTACCTGCAGGTACATTGTCTGGTGCGCCGAAGATTAGAGCAATGGAAATCATCGACGAATTAGAAAATGAAAAGCGCGGTATCTATGGCGGCGCAGTGGGATACTTGGCATGGAATGGCAATATGGATACGGCTATCGCCATTCGTACCGCAGTGATTAAAAACGGCAAAATATATGTGCAGGCTGGTGCTGGTGTTGTTGCCGATTCTATTCCCGCATTAGAGTGGAAAGAGACCATGAACAAAGCTCGTGCGTTATTTCGTGCGGTTGATAAAGTCATCTAAGGAGTTGTTTATGTGGTCGTCATGTATTCAGTACTTAGAGCGTTCGCCGGTGACGCTATTGTTTATGATGACTGTGAGCTTTTTAGGCTTCGGTTATTTCTCTATTAATTTGTTCTTACTTTTTCAAGCGAATATCGACTTGATCAATCGATTTGGTTTAATGGCGATAAAAGAAGGTGCTGCATGGCAGCTGCTTATGTTGTTAGCTAGCGCTTTTGTGAGTGTTTTGTTTTATGCCATTTGGAAGGTAGGCGAACGCTTATTGGTTGATTGGGCGATAGAGTCAAAAAAATAAAATAACGTTTTTGGCAATGATAGAAAATAGCTAAGAAATGTACAGAAAATATATAGGAATTTATTATGTTGTTAATGGTCGATAATTACGACTCGTTTACATACAACGTGGTGCAATATTTTGGTGAGTTAAAGGCCAACGTTAAGGTTGTGCGTAATGACGAAGTCACTGTGGAAGGCATGGCCAGCGAGAACCCCGAATATCTGGTGATTTCTCCAGGGCCTTGCACGCCGAGTAAGGCGGGCGTGTCGTTAGCTGCGGTGAAACATTTCTCGGGAAAAATTCCCGTGCTCGGTATTTGCTTGGGGCATCAAAGTATTGGTGAGGTATTTGGTGGTAAAACTGTGCGTGCCTCGCAAGTGATGCACGGGAAAGTATCACCTGTTTATCACAATAATACCGGTATTTTTTCGGGTTTACCTAGCCCTTTTAATGCTACTCGATACCATTCCTTAGTGATTGATAAAGATACTTTTCCAGAATGTTTAGAGATCACTGCGTGGACACAGAATACAGACGGCTCTATCGATGAAATTATGGGTGTTAAACACCGGCAGCTTGATGTTGAAGGTGTGCAGTTTCATCCGGAGTCTATTCTGACCGAGCATGGACATCAGCTGTTAAATAACTTTTTAATGGCATACAAGTCACGTTGATTGCCAGTGGCTCTTACTGTGAGCCACGCTAGTGTCACCCACGTTAATTATTAATAAAGTAGCAATACATCAAAGGTATTAGTAAACCATGAATATTCAGCAAGCATTACATGCAGTCGTTGCTCAAAATTCACTAAGCCAAGAAGATATGGCAGGGGTGATGCGAGAGATTATGACCGGCGGAGCAACGTCTGCACAGATAGGTGGTTTTCTTGTTGCCTTAAGAATGAAAGGCGAAACAGTTGATGAAATTACAGGTGCCGCACAGGTGATGCGTGAGTTGGCGACGCCAGTGTTTATTAATGCCGATAATTTAGTTGATACTTGTGGCACGGGTGGTGATGGCGCTAATTTATTTAACGTGTCCACGGCATCCGCTTTTGTGGTTGCAGCTTGTGGTGGCAGCGTAGCTAAACATGGCAATCGATCAGTTTCTAGCTCAACTGGCAGTGCTGATGTGTTAGAGGCAGCAGGTGTACATTTAGATTTGTTACCGGAACAAGTGGCTCGTTGCGTGGAAGAGGTCGGTGTCGGTTTTATGTTTGCACCTGCACACCATGGTGCGATGAAGCATGCTATTGGGCCACGCAAAGAGCTGGCCATGCGCACTATTTTTAATATGTTAGGCCCAATGACAAATCCCGCAGGTGTTAAGCGACAGGTTATTGGTGTATTTGATAAGGCTCTGTGTCGACCGATGGCGGAAGTGCTGCAAAAGTTGGGTAGTGAGCACGTGATGGTGGTCCATGCGAGCGATGGCCTTGATGAATTAACATTGTCAGGTACGAGTTTTATTGCAGAGTTAAAAAACGATAAAGTGATTGAATATACGATTAGCCCAGAGGCGCTGGGTTTATCAACCGTTGATTTACACGGTTTGTCAGTCAGCTCTGCACAAGAATCTCTCGAATTAATACGCGATACTTTAGGTAAGCAAGAAGGTGCGTATGCTCATAAAGCAGCGGATATTATCGCTTTAAATGCCGGCGCAGCTGTATACGTTGCAGGTATCGCCGATACGTTAGAAGAAGGTGTGCGTATGGCCGAAGATGCGATTGGTAGTGGCTTGGCAAAAGCCAAAATCCAAGAATTAGCCGCATTTACTGATTGCTGTAAAGCAGCATAATTAACGCCTATCCAGAAATAGGCGCTGGTTTTTTTTATTTGTTAGTAATTACTCAGTACTGTCCGTAACTGTTCAGATTGTAGTCAATATTGTACTGAGCAAGGCGAAAAATGTGAGTTTACACGTGTAAACAATCATTTTTTAACGCAGTTCAGCGCGATTTTGGCTGTGAGCTGAGTAGCTACATCCACTATTAGTATTTTGTAATACGTTGCACCGTAACTTATTCAGTATGTTGCAAGCGTTTTTTCATAAAGGAAATCCCATGTCCATCCCACATTCTGCGCCGACAGTGCTGAAAAAAATTATTACGCGTAAACATCAAGAAATAAAAGAGCGCAGTCAGCGTATTTCTCTCGGCAGCGTACGCGAGAAAGCGATGTCAGTATCATCTTCTCGTGGTTTTGTTGCTGCGATGGAAGCAAAGTTAGCGACTGGTCAGTCTGCAGTAATTGCCGAAATTAAAAAAGCATCTCCGAGTAAAGGTGTAATGCGTGATCCGTTTTATCCGGCAGCCATCGCAAAAAGTTATGAGTCTGCAGGCGCTGCTTGTTTATCGGTATTGACCGACGTTGATTTTTTTCAAGGCGCAGATGATTATTTGATAGAGGCACGTACTGCGGTAAACCTACCGGTTATTCGTAAAGATTTTATTGTGGATGATTATCAAGTCTATGAAGCGAAAGCGATGGGTGCGGATTGTATTTTGCTCATTGTTGCAGCTTTAGAAATAAAAAAACTTGCGCACTTAGATGACTTGGCTCATACGCTGGGAATGGATGTGCTGGTCGAAGTGCACGACGGAGAAGAGTTAACGGCGGCATTAACCATACCTAATCGCCTCATCGGGATTAATAACCGCAATCTACACACGTTTGATACCCGCTTAGAAACAACGTATGAGTTGTTGGAGCAGATTGGTGATGACCGTATTGTGGTAACGGAAAGTGGCATACATACCATCGATCATGTGCAGTCAATGCGACAGCATAATGTTGATAGCTTTTTGGTGGGAGAGGCGTTTATGCGCGCAGAAGATCCGGGGCAGCGACTAGCGGAATTATTTTTTGCTGAATAGCGACTATTCAGCAAAAGATGTGTCGATGATGTTGAATTAGCTTGTTTGAACCAGATCGTCTAAATTATTTGATTAAGCGGATAGCAAAAGGAACGCGAAAAGCTTTTCCATTTGATGTGCTTACTGCGCCCATAATGCAAAAAACAAGATGACAAATACCAATGATAGGTATTAAAAAGATACCTATAATAATGAAGCTCAATATCCCAGCTATTATGTAAGCAATAAAAGTTGTGATGGACCAGTTTAATGCTTCTTTGGCTTGGCTCTGAATGTACACATCATCTTTTTTGATCAAATAAATGACTAGTCCAGGAATAAACCCAAAAAATAACGTGCCGATCCAAGTGAGTAATGCAATGTTTTTTGAGTCTTGCGTGATGTTGACTTCATTGTTAGCCACTTCTTGTTCCATGCTTTTTCTCTTATTATGTTTTTAGTGTTAATTAAATGTATCTACTCAGTACTGCCCGTAACTATTCAGATTACAGTCAAAATTGTGCTTAGCAAGGCGAAAGATGTGAGTTTACAAGTGTAATAATTATTTTTTAACACAGATCAGCGCGATGTTGACTATGAGCTGAGTAGTTACAATTAAATAAATTTTTTACGTAATTGGGTAACCGTTTTGTTCTCAGCGTTTAAGCCTATCTGGTACCGTAAACGACCATGGTTTTACCCGCTACCGATACTAACCCTTGGGATTCCAGCGTTTTTAGTACCCGCCCTACCATTTCTCGTGAACAACCGACAATACGTCCAATCTCTTGTCGAGTGACTTTAATTTGCATACCGTCTGGATGCGTCATTGCATCGGGTTCTCGGGTTAAATCAAGTAATGCACCTGCAACACGACCGGTCACATCTAAAAAAGCTAAATCACTCACTTTACGTGTAGTGTTACGGAGACGATGTGCCATTTGCGCACATAGCGCGAACATGAATTCCGGGTGAGTAACACGTATTTCGTGAAATTTTGAATAGCTAATTTCGGCGATTTCACAATTGGTTTTGGTTCTTACCCCTGCGCTGCGCTCGTCGCTATCGTCATCAAATAGGCCCATTTCACCAAAAAAGTCACCTTCATTAAGGTAGGCAATAATGATTTCTCTGCCTTCATCGTCTTCAACAACAACCGTGACTGAGCCGCTAACAATATAAAATAAGTGCGCGCTTTTATCGCCTGCATTAAGGAACATGCTTTTAGCGGAACACTTGCGGCGATCGCAATGACTAAGAAATGTATCGACGTTTTCAATATGTGGCGTTATAGCAGAGATCACGAGCAGCTCCTGTTTTTTTGATGAGATAATGGTTATTAAGCGTAAAAGCTCATTTATAGAGTGATCATACCAGCAATTTTTACATTGTGTCAGTCTTATACAGGTAAAACGTAAGGTTATTATGGTAACCTTCTTACCATGATCGTTGAATTTAATTTTGTGGAAGTAAAGCTATGAAAGCAGTTGTTAAGTGGGTCGATAATGCCATGTTTCTAGGTGAGTCAGGGAGTGGCCATAGTGTCGTAATGGACGGCCCAGAAGATCACGGTGGACGTAATATGGGCATTCGCCCCATGGAAATGTTATTGATTGGAGTGGGTGGCTGTGCCAGCTTTGATGTGATGAGCATTTTGAAAAAAGGTCGTCAGGATGTGACTGGTTGCCGAGTAGAATTGACGGGTGAGCGTGCAGAAGGTGTGCCTTCTCCATTTACCAAAATGCACTTACAATTTATTGTGACTGGGCGTGGTTTAAAAGAGAAACAAGTAGCGAAAGCGGTTGAATTGTCGGCGACTAAATATTGCTCGGCGTCGATGATGATGGAAGCAGCTGGTGTTGAATTAACGCATGGGTACGAGTTAAAAGAGGGCTAGCTAGTCATTTTATAAGGTGAGCACACGGCACTATAAAAATAATGCTATGCGGCAGGTGCTTTATACGTGGTAAGTGGTTTTAGTCATTACGGTAGATAGTAATTTCATCGCTAGCGTAATAGGGGTGGGGAATTCAGCTCCGCCCGCTTCTAAGGCAGATTGCTTATGGCGGGCTTCGTCTTCCAACATTTTCACAACAATCGCTCGACTCTTACTGTCAGTAGCGGGTAGTTCGTCCAAATGCTTTTCTAAATGTTGGCAAACTTGATCTTCCGTCGCCGCTACAAACCCTAAGCTCACTTTATCGCTTATTGCGCCGGCGATAGCTCCCATACCAAATGATAGACCGTAAAAAGCGGGGTTGAGTACGCTGGTATGGCTGTTGAGTTGAGATAGTCTTTCGTCGCACCAATTCAAGTGATCAACTTCTTCTTTCGCCGCCGCATCCATTTCTTCGCGTACATGAGGTAATTTTGCAGTTAATGCTTGGCCTTGGTACAGCGCTTGTGCGCATACTTCGCCAGTATGGTTTATCCGCATTAAGCTAGCCGCATGCCTACGCTCACTTTCACTCAGCTCGCCTTCCGCAACCGTGCGAGCCGGCGATGCTAGGCCACTGGCTTTATTTCCCGTTGCTAAAGTGCGCAAGGCTTTATCCGATTCGGTAATAAAGCGGTCGATAAGTGATAAGTGTCGCTTGCTGCTCATGGTGCACCTCTTATTAGCTTTCTCTGTAACTACTCAGCTCACAGCAAAAATCGCGCTAAACTGCGTTAAAAAATGATTGTTTACACTTGTAAACAATCATTTTCCGCCTTGCTCAGCACAATGTTGACTGCAATCTGAACAGTTACGTACTGTGCTGAGTAGTCAGCTTTCTCTTACTATTGCTCGATAAGCAATGTCATCACGATAATACACGTCATCCCAGCTAATGGCATGTGTCAATTTATATGCATTAGCTTGTGCTTCGGTGACGTTGTTGCCTAAAGCGGTAGCGCATAGTACGCGGCCACCGTTGGTGTGTACTTGGTCGCCGCTTAAGGCAGTGCCAGCGTGGAAGACTTTACTGGTAGCGTTATCCCCGTTTGGTAGGCCGCCAATGACATCGCCTTTTCGGTAAGTATTAGGGTAGCCGCCAGCGGCGAGTACTACACCTACAGCGGGACGTGGGTCCCATTCTGTAGAGCATTCATCTAGCTTGCCATCTAACGCGCTAAGACATAGCGCTACTAAATCAGACTTTAAGCGCATCATCATTGGTTGTGTTTCTGGGTCACCAAAACGACAGTTATATTCAATCACTTTAGGTGTGCCATCGGTATCAATCATTAAGCCTGCATATAAGAAGCCGGTGTAATCGTTGCCCTCGGCGGCCATGCCCGCAACGGTTGGCTCTATGACCTCTTGCATAATGCGCTGATGAATAGCTGGTGTAACTACTGGCGCTGGCGAGTATGCGCCCATGCCGCCAGTATTGGGGCCGGTGTCACCATTAGCGGCGCGTTTGTGGTCTTGACTGGTTGCCATGGCTAAACTATTTTTGCCGTCGACCATGACAATGAAGCTAGCTTCTTCGCCTTTTAAAAATTCTTCGATGACTACTTTACAGCCAGCATCGCCAAAGGCATTACCTGAGAGCATGTCTTTTACTGCATCTTCTGCTTGCTCAAGTGTTTCTGCAACGATGACGCCTTTGCCTGCGGCAAGACCGTCGGCTTTGACGACAATGGGTGCGCCTTTTTCTTGTAGGTAAGCTAAAGCCTGTGCAACATCGGTAAAGGTTTGATAATCACCGGTAGGAATTTGGTGTCTTTCTAAAAAGTCTTTTGTGAATGACTTAGAGCCTTCCAGTTGTGCAGCGCCTTGGCTTGGGCCAAAACATTTCAATTGACGAGATTGAAAATAATCTACTACGCCTTCAACTAGCGGCACTTCGGGGCCAACTATGGTTAAGCCCACGTTGTTAGCTTCGGCAAAATCGGCGAGAGCTTCAAATGCCATCGTATCGATGGCGATATTTTCTAACTTCTCTTCTAGCGCAGTACCCGCATTGCCTGGGGCCACGAAGACTTTTTCGACGCCGGCACTTTGCGCAGCTTTCCACGCTAGAGCATGTTCACGGCCACCAGAGCCAATCACTAAAACATTCATTTTTGTATTACCTATTTGAAAATTTTTAGAATTAAATGGTCCATAGCTTACAGTCAACAGAATACAGCTTACAGGAAAAGCAAAAAAGACTAGATGTATTTTTGTAGCCCGCCACAATTTTTTGTTAGCTGTTAGCTGTTAGCTGTTAGCTGTTAGCTGTTGCCCCCCATGGACGGGGGGTACATCGAAAATGCAGGCCAGATTTTGCTCCTGCAAATCTGCCATTCACACCGTCCTTGGTGTTCGAGCAATTTTCGTGTGGCTGTTAGCTTAATGCTTAAAGTGTCTCATGCCGGTAAACACCATTGCCATGCCATGTTCGTCAGCGGCGGCAATGACTTCGTCATCGCGCATTGAGCCGCCAGGTTGAATCACACAACTAATGCCTACGTTCGCCGCATTATCCATGCCGTCGCGAAAAGGGAAGAAAGCATCGCTAGCCATCACGGCGCCTTCTACTGTTAGTTTGGCATGTTCTGCTTTGATGGCAGCAATACGTGCAGAGTTTACACGGCTCATTTGGCCTGCGCCGACACCAATAGTCCGGCCATCTTTGGCGTAGACAATCGCGTTGGATTTTACCATTTTGGCGACTTTCCAGGTGAATAACATGTCGCGTATTTCGGCTTCCGTGGGTTGGCGTTTAGTCACGACTTTAAGGTCGCTAGCAGCGATTAAGCCTAAGTCGCGGTCTTGTACTAATAAACCACCGTTGACACGCTTAAAGTCTAAGATTTTATTTGCTTGGCTTACCGCTTGATTAAATTCACCACAAACCAATAAGCGAATATTTTTCTTGGCCGCAATAACTTCATTTACGCCATCAGCAACGCTAGGAGCAATAATAACTTCAACAAATTGTTTGTCGATAATCATTTTTGCAGTAGTGATATCTAACTCGCGATTGAATGCAATGATTCCCCCAAAAGAGGATTCAGGATCGGTAGCAAAGGCTTTTTCATAAGCGGCTAATAAGTTGGAGTCTGTTGCTACGCCGCACGGGTTGGCATGTTTCACAATGACGCAGGCAGGCTCGTCAAATAGTTTGACAGTCTCAAGAGCAGCATCGGTATCAGCAATGTTATTGAACGATAATTCTTTGCCTTGTAATTGTGTGGCAGTAGAAACGCTTGCGCCGCTTGCACTGGCTTCTACATAGAATGCGCTGTTCTGATGTGGGTTTTCGCCGTAGCGCATATCTTGTGCTTTTACGAACTGGGTGTTGAATGTACGCGGAAAATTTTCGTTGCCGCCGGGTACCAAACGACCAAAGTAATTGGCGATCATGCCGTCATAAGCTGCAGTATGTTCGTAGGCTTTAATGGCTAAGTCAAAACGTGTGTTGATAGAGGTGCTAGCATTGTTCGCATTCATTTCTTCAATGACTGTACTGTAATCTGCAGCGTTTACGACTATATTGACAAAAGCGTGATTTTTGGCAGCGGCACGCACCATAGTAGGGCCACCAATATCAATGTTTTCTACGGCATCTTCTAATGAGCAATCTTCTTTAGTAACAGTGGCTTCGAATGGATATAGGTTAACCACCACCATATCAATAGCGTTAATGCCATGTTCTTGCATAACGTCACCGTCGATATCGCGACGGGCTAAAATACCGCCGTGAATTTTAGGGTGCAAGGTTTTCACACGCCCATCCATCATCTCTGGAAAACCCGTGTAATCTGATACTTCGATCGCTGGAATGTTGTTGTCGCATAGTAAGCGATATGTGCCGCCTGTAGATAAAATTTCGACGCCTTGTTGATGTAAGGCTTGAGCGAAGTCAACGATACCGGTTTTGTCCGACACGCTAATGAGAGCGCGTTTAACGGTGACGAGATCAGTATGGGGCATGGGTGTGTTTATCCTAAGTCAGTATAAAAAAGTAATGGTAAAGGCGATGGTAAAACAAGAAAAGGATGCGCTTTGAGACGCATCCCTTATTCGATAAGAGTGGGTGCTTAAAGTAAACCGTACTGCTTTAATTTTTTACGTAAAGTTCCGCGGTTAAGTCCTAAAATTTCTGACGCTTTTGTTTGGTTTTGACGAGTGTTTTTCATTACTACTTCGAGTAATGGCGCTTCAATTTCTGCTAATACCATATTGTAGATATCGCTAACGGCCTGGCCGTCCAAATGACGAAAATAATTTTCCATCGTGCTTTCTACACAGGCACGTAGCGATTGATTTTGCGCGCTACTGTCGATGGCCGATACTGATGTATTATTGTTTTGTTGAAGTTCCGGTGTTTGAAATTGTGTATCAAGAACGGTGTTCTCAGCTGTATTCATGCGGCTATTTCCCCTGTTAAATTTTCTGTTAATTCTTTTGTTGTTGGTAATACGGATTGAGTAAAAAAATGGTTGATCGCATCCAGTTGTTCTTGCGGATTATCGATGCGATTAAACGACTGCCTACATTGCTCGTAATTGGACGCTAATACTTTGTTGCCTGCGTGCTGACTATGATGTTTTAAATACCAGCCTACGTGTTTGCGTGCAATACGTACACCCATCATATCGCCATAAAATGTGTGCAGTTCGTGTAGATGTTGGCTTAGTGTATGGTTGACCTCATCGCTTGATGGCTTATCTAATATACGGCCGGTCTCAAGGTAATAGTTGATCTCTCTAAATATCCACGGGTTGCCTTGTGCCGCACGGCCAATCATTACTGCTGCAGCGCCTGTTTGTTCTAATACAAATTTGGCTTTCTCTGGCGAGCTAATATCCCCATTAGCAAATACTGGAATATTAATACTGTTAACAATTTCAGCAATTGTGTCGTATTCGGCGTTGCCTTTAAATGCGCAGGCTCTAGTGCGCCCATGTACTGCCAATGCTTGAATCCCACTGTCTTCAGCAATGCGCGCAATGGCCACACCGTTGCGCTCTTCTGGGCTCCAGCCTGTACGTATTTTTAAAGTGACAGGAATGCCTACAGCGGTGACCACCGCATGAAGGATGTCGCTGACTAATGCTTCATCTCTTAATAACGCTGATCCAGCAGCCTTCTTACACACTTTTTTAGCGGGGCAGCCCATATTGATGTCAATGATGTCAGCGCCCATATCTGCGTTAGCTTTGGCGGCGGCAGCCATCATCTGGGGGTCGTTGCCAGTCAGCTGGATAGAGCGCACATCGTTAGCTGACGTATTGCTAGAAGAAGGGTTAGTGATTGCGGATAAGCGTTGTTGGCTTTTACGGCTAGACCATAGGCGTTCATCAGATGTGACCATTTCTGATACGGTCATGCCCGCGCCCAGTTCGCGACATAAGCGACGAAACGGCTCGTCGGTGACACCTGCCATGGGGGCAAGTATCGTCGGTTGCTTTATTGACCAAGCGCCTATCGTAAACATGTGTGTCTCGGAGGTATTGGAGTTATGTTTGTCGTGCGAGTAGATATTTGCAAAACAAATGTGGTTGTTTTTTGGTCAGCACCAAAAAGGACGCATATGATACCGTCACCCTCGTGACGATGAAAGCGAAAATATCACAAATTGATCATTTTATTGTCAATTTTTAGTGGTAGCCGGTGTCATTTCTAAGCGATAGTTAACGGCTTTGTCGCCGGGATCGGCGATGGGCAGTGATAGTTGAATAGGTTGATTGGCAGGCATCACGGTTTGACCAAATAGTTCACCTTTCACGTATTCGCTGGGCTGAAAAATACGACTAGCCACGAGATTGCCTTGAATATCGAGAAATAGAAGGTGAATGCCGGGGAAAGGTTGTTCGAATTGCGCATTGTTAATGATGATGGCATCCACAATGAGCGCGTTTTTTTGATCTGGGTGACTACGCACGACTAAGTGGGTAGATCGAATTTGGTTGATGTCAAAGCGTTCGGGTAGTTGGCAGCCAATAATGGCGCAGGTTTTTTCATAATAGCTTCGATAGGCTGGCTGGGTGCTCCATTCATTGAGCTTTAGCCAGGCGCTTTGACCTAAGAGTGTAGCGATCAATAGCACACTTCCGATTGCCCAAGGCCAGCGTCTTGAAGGTGGTTTTTCTTCTGAAAAGGCAATGGAGTCCCGCTCAAAATCTAGCTTGAGTGTATTGCTGGCGTCGTCACCTGTTTGCGCTTTGATGTTGATATTTACATCGGCGCTCGTATTGGAGTCAACCATTGCGGGTTGAGGGCTGGAAGGAATTAATATCGCGTCAGGCGCGCTATTTTCGTCGGCCAGCAGGTCGTCCGCCCAGCTGTCATCGTCATCGGTTGCGGTATTCTGTTTGTTGGTCTCAATGAAGGTGGGAGTGTCATCTAGCAATAAGTTTAATGGCTTGTGGTCAGTGTGCGGCGTAGTCGTATCGTTATCGTCTAAGTCATTATTAATGATATCAATAAACAGTGACTCGGTCGGGTCGACGAGTTTCTCCTGTTGAGTATTATCTACGCTCTTTGCATTCGATGCGTGATCACCTTTGTCGCTAGGGGGAGGCGTTTCAAAGACGCTTGTTTCTAGTAAGTCATCGGTGTTGTCGTAGAAAGCGTCGTCTTCGCGTGCAACAAAGATGGGGTTGTCAGTTGCATCATTGTTGGCGAGCGCAGCTTCAGTTTTTTCGTTTTCTTTTAGTAGCTTCACTGCCCAGCTTTCGTCGGCTTCATCGTTCGCGCTGGGATGAGTAGAAAAAGCTACACCGCCATTGGCTGGTAGAGCTGGATGCTCTGTATGGCTTATGTCTGTTGTGGCAGTAGGCGATTCTTGGGATATGGTATCGACACTGCTTGTTGTGTTTTTTGTTAATTGTGATGAGTGATCGACTGTTGCTAAATCCTCATTCAATAAATAATCTTTAGCGTTAAATACGCGCAGGCAAGAACCGCATCGCACTGCGCCGTTCGCCACACTTAATACGTCTGCTGTCACGCGAAAAGCGGTCGCGCATTGGGGGCATCGAGTAATATTGTCGGTAGTTGTCAAGAGAGTGCCAATTAAGTGCGAATGTAAATTGCTGGGAGGCTGTCCGAGAATAGAAACCGTCGCGGGAAAATGCGCTAAAATAGCTTTTCCGCAGTAGGTTCTCTATTCTCGGACGGCCTCCTAGGTTTACCGCATCAGGTTTTCAAAAATTTGCGAGTACTATGCATATGGGTGCTATGCATGCGTGTCAGTATTATGCGTTCGTTGCCGGTGAGAATTTATAGCCGGTCAGCCTTACCCATTCGTCTTTTTGGGTAACAGGGTCGAAGATAATGTGACCCGAATAAGCGTTCATAACGGCTTCTGCTTGATGATGCAATATCCCCGAGAGACAAATTTTACCCTTGGGTTCAAGCAAGCTAATAAGGTCGTCCGCTAATTCTACTAATGGCCCTGCGAGAATATTGGCAACGAGGACATGGGTGTTGAGTGATGGGCGATCTTTTGGCAAAAACACCTTAAAGCGACCAGCCTCTAGCCCATTGCGTTGTAAGTTATCTTGACTGGCAGTGAGTGCTTGTGGGTCAATGTCAATTCCGCTGGCGGCTTCTGCGCCAAGTAATAATGCAGCAATACCTAAAATGCCCGAGCCGCAACCGTAGTCGATAACATGGTGTTTATCGAGCTGCTGTTCCGCTAGCCACTGTAAACATAAAAACGTCGTTGGGTGTGTTCCGGTACCAAAAGCTAAGCCTGGATCAAGAAGGATATTGATAGCGTCGGGTGCAGGTGGCTCAAGCCAGCTAGGGCAAATCCATAAATTCTCGGCGCATTGAATGGGGTGGTAGTTCTTCATCCACTCCCGCTCCCAATCCTTATCTTCTAATTGCTCCCAGCGAAACTGTAGCGAATCACTTTGCACGCACTGCTCTGAAAGTAGCTTGTTGATGATGTCGGTATTAATTTCAGCATCAAATAAACCCACTACTCGGGTATTATCCCAAAGCGGCGTTTCTCCTAAAGCGGGTTCTAAAATAGGCTTTTCTTTTTTGCCAAAAGGGATGT
>Ga0075467_10002380_pt1 | contig 14825 bp, 16 predicted proteins | sample DEB08_DNA_9_FD_75067 | JGI IMG/M metagenome (GOLD analysis project Ga0075467, IMG submission 75067) | Aqueous microbial communities from the Delaware River and Bay under freshwater to marine salinity gradient to study organic matter... | ecosystem: Environmental > Aquatic > Marine > Coastal ... | reverse complement strand
CCCTGACTACCAAGGGCCACCGCTGGTTACGATGGAAGATCGTGAGGCTGATCAGCTCGGGTTAGCCATTGGTGATCGGCTGACCTTTGAAATCTTGGGGCAAACGCTAGAAGCCGAATTGGTGGCGATTTACGCACAACGTCGTGTGCAGGCCAGACTTTGGCTCGAAGCGATTTTTAGTGACGGCGCGCTCGATCCGTTCATTACCCGCTATGTTGGTGCGGCTTGGTTGCCTGCTGGCGAGGCGCTTGGTTTGCAAGACCAATTGGCCGTAATGGCCCCCAATATTGCGACCGCACGAACCGAATCAATCCTGATTGAAACGCGATCGCTACTGGCTCGAGCCAGTGGTGGCTTGGTGGTGATTGCTGTGATTTGTCTGGCGGCGAGTTTGTTGGTTCTCGCCAGCGTAGTGGCCGCTAGCCGCACGCGCCAGATTTATGAGGCAACGGTGATGCACGCCTTGGGTGCGCGACATGGGCTCTTGGTTCGAGTGCTGTTGTGGGAGTATGCACTGATTATGTTGGTCACGGCAGCATTTGCGGTTTTGTTTGGCAGTGCGCTCGCTACCTTGCTGCTTCAGTGGCGCTTAGACATGAGTGCCGCTGGTCTTTATTGGACGGGGTTTGTGACCGCATTTGGCGTGAGTGGTGTTTGCTTGGGCCTTGGTGCGCGTTATTTGCTGGGACAAATGCGACTGAATCCTGCCATGCTGCTAAGGACGGGGTGAGCATTTGTCTTTTGTTAAGAGTCACTGGCAATGATTGTTCGCAAGTGATTTAATGCTGACATTGTTTTTTTCTTCTAACGCTTGTATTTGGCTAACCATGAAAATCATCAACATTGTTGAATCTACCCGCCCGATCAAATCGGACATTCGAAACGCCTACATCGATTTTTCCAAGATGACGCTAAGTGTCGTGGCGGTGGTCACTGATGTGGTGCGTAATGGTCGCCCGGTGATTGGCTATGGTTTTAATTCCAATGGTCGCTATGGGCAGGGCGCGTTGATCAGAGAGCGATTTGTGCCGCGCGTGCTTGAGGCCGATCCCGCGAGCTTGCTCGACGAAACGGGCAATAACCTCGATCCCCACAAAGTGTGGTCGACCATGATGATCAATGAAAAGCCTGGTGGCCATGGTGAACGCTCTGTCGCTGTGGGCACCATCGACATGGCGGTGTGGGATGCGGTTGCCAAAATCGAAGACAGGCCTTTGTTTGACCTTTTAGCCCAACGTTATGGCAATGGCCAATACAACCCGAAGGTGTTTGTCTATGCTGCAGGCGGTTATTACTATCCAGGCAAAGACACCAATGGATTGATCAATGAAATGCACAGCTACCTTGACCGCGGTTACTAGGTGGTGAAGATGAAAATCGGCGGCGCGAGTTTGTCGCAAGACTGTGAGCGCATTGAATCAGTGCTAAAGATTCTTGGTCCTGGCCAGCAATTGGCGGTTGATGCCAACGGTCGCTTTGACCTTAAAACAGCGGTTGCATATGCCCAAGCGCTGTCAAAGTACCCATTGTTTTGGTATGAGGAAGCAGGTGACCCCTTGGATTTTGAGATTCAAGCTGAGCTTGGCAAGGTCTATGCTGGGCCCATGGCGACGGGTGAAAACCTCTTCTCTATGCAGGATGCACGCAATTTGATTCGGTATGGCGGCATGCGCCCAGACCGTGATTGGTTGCAGTTTGACTGCGCACTGAGCTATGGCTTGGTTGAATACCTACGCACCCTTGAGATGCTCAAAGAACACGGTTGGTCACCCACACGCTGCATTCCACATGGGGGCCATCAAATGTCGCTGGCGATCGCAGCGGGTCTGGACTTGGGTGGCAATGAAAGTTACCCCGATTTGTTCCAACCCTACGGTGGATTTCCCGATGGGGTCAAAGTGATTGATGGCTACGTGACGTTGCCCGAGCTGCCAGGCATCGGTTTTGAGGGTAAAACCGATCTCATCACGGTCATGCGCGAGGTGGCGGCATAGGGCGTTTGGTCAGCCTTCTTTTCTGGCTGACCAGTAAGTGACCCCGTCGGGGCCGTAACGCTCCCAATGGGGTTGCGCGCGTGTCAGTTGAAAGACTTCGCCCGCCCGATAGGTTCGCTTGGTATCACCCAAGCCAATTTCTATTTCGCCGCACAAAATAAGGGCCCGTGCTTCAAATGGGTGGCTGTGCACGTCCAAAAAGCCATTGGCTTCTCGGCTGACTTCGACGGGTTGGTCAAATCCATCGGCCATCACGGCTTGTTCAAACGTCTGCTTTTGCATGTAATGTAGTGTGTTTTGTTTGTTATCTTATTTTAGCGAGCTTAGCAATTTTTTGGGTTGACCGACCCGCGCTCACCCCGTAAGGGTGCGATGCTAAGTATCTTTTCTGCCGTCATAAACGGTGTAAAGACTCTTCCCAGGGTTTCTTAAATGGACATTGAATTCGTTGGTTTTATGCCTACTACACACGAGCAAGAAGTTCAGTGAGTGTACTGATTTGAACTCGGCCGCTCAGGTTCTTCACTTCTGGTTTGAAGAAACCACACCCAAACAGTGGTTTGCCAAAGACCTGACCTTTGACACCGTGATCAAGCAACGATTTGACTCACCGGTCCAACAAGCGCTTAACCACGAATTGTTAGATTGGGCGCAAGAGCCTGAAACTGGCTTGGCTTTAATATTGTTGCTCGACCAATTCACCCGCCACATTTACCGAGATAGTCCACGAGCCTTTGCGGGCGATGCACGAGCACTCGAGCTTGCCAGGCGAGCGGTTAATCAAGGCTGGGTGGCCGGCAATAGCGATCTGAACCATCGGCGCTTCTACCTGATGCCGATGATGCACAGTGAGGACTTGGTGGTCCAGCGCGAGTCAATACCGCTATTTGCTACCCATACGGACCAAAACACTTTGCATTTCGCCCAGCGACATCTGGCAATTATCGAGCGTTTTGAGCGTTTTCCCCATCGTAATCAAGCGTTAGGGCGCAAGAGCTCGATTGATGAACTGGCTTTTTTGGCGCAGCCGGGTTCGTCGTTCTGACCTGGTTCAAGATAAATGTTGTTTTGAACGCTTGGGCTGGCTTGGATTGATGCTATTTTAAAACTTTGGCATCTAGCGGCTAGGTGAGTCAGGATCAATCTCGTCTGTTGTTACCCCAAGAATTTTCACCAAAAGGATTCAAAATGAACCACACCTATACCGAATCGCAGCAAGCCGTTGTCGATCTTTTTGAGAAGCACGTGAAAGCCGAGTTGGCGGGTGATTTAGAGACCACCATGGCCACCATGACTGAAACACCTCATTTACACAATGTACCTAGCCACGTGGGCGGTTATGGCGCCGATGGTGTGTTGGCTTTTTACACTAACCATCTGGTGGGAAAATTTTTCCCACCAGATGTGCAGATGGAGCGTATTTCTTTGACAGTTGATGAGAATCAGCTGGTCGAAGAGCATGTGATTCGCTTTACCCACACGGCAGTCATTGACTGGATGCTGCCCGGTGTGGCGCCCACAGGAAAATTTGTTGAGGTGGGATTTGTGGTGATCGTGGGGGTTAAAGATGGCAAAGTCTCACACGAGCATATCTACTGGGATCAGGCTTGTGTGCTGGTGCAATTGGGTTTGCTGAATCGCGAAGGGTTACCCGTGTGCGGTGCCGAGAGCGCTCAGCGCTTGCTTGATCCCAGTCGTCCGACACGAACGATGTCTTGAAGGGAGCAATGTCTTAAAACCGACCCGCCGCGTCTAAGACCTCCCGCTCAGCCACGCCGGTGGACTGGCACGAACTGTAAGGCAGCATCCCTGGGGCAGGGTTGGGCATCGTTACAGCCGTTGACCCCGTTGAATTAAATCGATACTGCGTGCCTTTTGTGACGACACCGCTGTTGGGGTTGGCGACCCCACCGACTTCAAGGTCGTAATTGGCGTTAACGCTCATTTTTGTTTGAGTAGGGTTTGTCGCCTTTAACGCGATGTCGATGGTAACTGTCAGAATGGTATCGGCTTGGGTGGTGACGTAGTCCAAGAACTGGCGATAAGTGGTGAAAGATCCGTCTTGCACTTCGACGGCGCCGCAATCCATGTAGCGTTCTGGGTTGTTCGTGCCCAAGGTAAGGACCATCCGGCCTTGGTTTTTGTTTTGCTGTTTGACGGTGATGCCGTCTCGTTGGGCATAGGCCAGCAGGTTGTCCCATGTTTTTTGTAAGGGTTGATTAATATTGCGCTGCAGCTTCATGGGTGCGTCAGACCCGCCCGTGGCTTGCGTGCTTGCCGGTGGTAGGTAGGTCTGTGTGGTACAGCCGCTTAAGACGATGGCACTGCTCAGCATTAACAAGCGATGATTCATGATTTGCCTAAAGACTCAGATTGTCTGCCCGCTTTTGGCGAACGATGAGAAACCACAAAGCCACAACTCCGGCGGCCATCACCATGAAGGACACGTGGATGGCGCCCTGACTTTGCGCATACAACACGCTAGAGTAAGTTAAGTAAGCGCATGTGAGGCAAAATATGATGGGCAACAGGGGGTAGAACGGCACTTTGAACGGCCTAGGTGTGTTGGGGTCGATTCGCCTCAAGCGCATGAGTGCTAACCCCACCAAGCAAAGAAAACCCCAGAAAACGGGTGCGGTGAACTCAACCGTGGCTTCAGAAAAGTCTTCAACAAAAATATCGCCATTGATGATTTTGACTTTGGCGGCAACGCCACTGCGATCGGCATTTCGTTGTGCAAGCGCCGCCATGTCACGGTTGTATTCAATACCCACAGCTCGAGCGCCATAATCGCGCGCCGCCGAAATTGCGATCTTGCCGTCGCCTGCACCCAAGTCGTAGACCACATCAGTGGGTTTAACTTTTGCAATGTCGAGCATCATCTTAACGAGCTCATCATTTGTGGGCACCCAAATCACGTCTTTACCGCTCTGGCCGACGTCGGGTTGGTAGAGGGAATCACCGGTGGCATGCGTTTGATGATTGGCACTCACTACTGGTTGGTGAACACTTAAAAGCAAACAAAATGCTGTTAATGATAAGACTGTGCGAATGGACAAAGAAATCATGAGAAATCTCCTCGGGCGACGACAGGCAATTGGTTTTCAAAAGTATGTGTTTAGCATGAAAACATGCTGTCTAAAGAAAAAGTGAATGGGATTAACGCTATAGCTCGATTCCAAGCCCAATGAGGTCAGGTTGTTATCCGAATTTGCGAACCAATTAAGATGTTCTTAAAGAATAAACAGGGATACCAGTAATGTGTAAAAAATCATTTTTTACATCTCGGTATTCAATGAATTTTTAGCATGCAGACTAAGTGAATTAGAGTCTCGTAAGGGTATACCTTTGCTTGAAATCATTTTGTTAACAATCATCTTGCAAGCGCTTGCAATTGGTGAGAATATCGAACCTCGGTTTTGTCCTAAAGCGGCGCTTGAGTAAGCAAACTGCAAAAAGTTTGCGCTTCGCTGGCAAGCCCATGTCGGTGAAAAACTGAGCATATTTGAAGGCAAAAGCCAGACCACTTTGAATGCCATTGGGCATTCAATCGTTTCAACAAATGAAGGGAGTCAGCATGGATAACAAGAAACGTTCGTTTACGAAGGCTTTGATCGCCGCCCCAATATTGGCAGCAATGCCTTGGGCCAGTGCCATGGCTCAACAGTCTGCGGCATGGCCCAAGGGTAATATCAAATTAATCGTGCCATTTGGCGCTGGTGGATCCGTTGATCGCTTCTCACGTGGTTTGGCTGCGCAATGGGAAAAATCTCTTGGTGGTGCTTCGATTGTTGTCGAGAACCGCGGTGGTGCTGGCGGTTTGCTTGGCGCACGCACATTTGTTGGCGCGCCCAAAGACGGTTCGGTTTTATTTGCGGGTATTCAACCCACGCTGAGCATGAATATCGTGGCTCAGGGCGCTGACTTCAAGCTTGATGATTTTGTGTTTGTGAACATCGAGCAGCGTGACTACTCATCAATCACGGTGCCAGCTGGCTCCAAGTACAAAACCATCGAAGACTTGGTCAATGACGCCCGCGCCAACCCTGGTAAGTTGAAGATTTCAATGGTGCCTGGGTCAGGCACCTATCTCTTTGGTCTGGCTTTCATCAAAGCGCTAAAGCTTGATGTCAATGTTGTTACCTTTAACGGTGGCGGCACGCAGCGTACGGACTTGCTCGGCGGTCACAGCGATGTCATGGTGGCCTCGGCCTACGGCGATATGGTGTTGGGCGACAAGGTTCGTGTCTTGGCCGTATCTTCTTTAGAACCATTCCCAGGTTGGCCCAATGCGGTGCCTATTACCAAGGCTTATCCTAATATCAAGATCCCGCCCATTGGTGATAACCGCTTTATCGCTGTGTCAAAAGAGTTTGCAGAAAAAAATCCTGAGGCATTCGCAGCGATCGTTGCCAGTTATGCAAATAACTTCAAGAGCCCCGAGTACCAAGCGTATATGGAGAAGCAAGGCTCGACAATTATTTCGGGTTACCGTGGTCCCGAAGAGTCGACCAAGATGGTGCGCGAGTTGCATGAAGTGGTCGTCGAGTTTAAGGACGCACTGCAAGGCAAGTAAGGCAGCGTTTTGAGTGAAGCACACCGGTTGCCAGCGTATCGTTGGCAACCGGTCTTATGGTTTGGTTGCTAGGGGAAGCGGCAATGGGTTTGATGCCAGCCATTAAAAAAGTGACTGCCGAAATCGTCGTGTTGCTACTGATTTTTGGGTACAGCGCTTACTATTACTTTGAAGTGTCGGCGCTGCCGTCACGCACGATTAATTTGTTATTGATTCAGCCCGTTTTTATGGTGATCGCCATCTCAACGATTGCGCTGATATTGATTAAGGTCAGAGAGGCCTTGCGTAGTTCAGTGCCAATCGCATCGACTCAAGGTTCACCCACCAACGACGTTACTGCAACAGCGCTTTCTGAGAGTCCTGACGGGCCAGTCGATCCCGATTTCATTAAAAATGGTATTGCCTTCGCTATTTGCACCTTGGCTTACGTGTTGTTACTTGATCGCTTGGGCTTCGTATCATCTTCGTTTTTATATTTGTCGATACTCATTTATCTGCTGGGTAGCCGTTCTTTCTGGTTAACGATTGTTCTTCCAGCGGCAGTGGTTGGCTTTCTTTACGTCACGATGGCGATCTTGCTTAGATTTCCAATGCCTCAAGGCATGTTGATCTAACGTTGCTGTGTTCTTCTTCTAGGGTCGCGATCTATGGTTGAGTTTTCTTCGTTATGGGCGGGTGTCTCGTTACTGGCAGACTGGCAAGTCATTTTGATGATGGTGCTCGGTCTGTTGTTTGGAATAATCACCGGGGCGATACCGGGATTCAGCACACCATTGGCCATCAGTGTCATGTTGCCCGTGACATTTAGCATGGAGCCGCTGGCTGCTATTGTGTTTTTGACCTGTATTTACGCGGGTGGTAACTTTGGGAGTTCAATTTCAGCCATTCTGATCAACATCCCTGGCTCGCCCCAAGCAATCGTTACGGGATTAGACGGTTACCCCATGACGCGCCAAGGCCGCGGCAACGAGGCGCTTGGCTTCGCGGTGGCGTCCTCTGCTGTTGGCAATTTGATTGGTGCCATCTTCTTGATTTTGATCATGCCATTGCTGGTGAAGTTTGCGCTGAGTTTTGGGCCACCAGAATTATTTTTGGTGGGTGTGATTGGGTTGACGGTGATTGCGAGCTTGCATAAAAGCTTTTTAAAAGCTGCCATTGCCGGTGGCTTTGGTGTGCTGTTGGGCACCATCGGCATGACCTCAGCCGGATCAACTCGCGGAACCCTGGGATTTTACGAGCTACTCGACGGCATACCATTGATTCCAGCCTTGATTGGTTTGATTGGGTTTTCTGAGCTTTTCTTGATGTTGCAGCGAACTTACGTCGCCGGTAGTGCAGCCTCGAATGTGAGTCAGGGCAGGCAGGACTTATCGCAGTTACTGCGTGGATTTAAACAAACCTTTCGACACCCTTTTACGCTGATACGTGCCAGTACGATCGGCGTCTTGATTGGCGGGCTGCCTGGTGCTGGCGGCACAGTGGCGAGCGTGGTGAGCTACAACGAGGGACGTCGCTATTCTAAAAACGGGGCTAATTTTGGCAACGGTGAGCCTGAAGGGGTGATCAATGCTGAAGCCGCTAATAACGCTTCTGAGGGTGGGGCGTTGGCGTTGATGCTCTCGCTCGGTATTCCGGGTGGTTTGGCGACTGCGGTCCTGATTGGTGGTTTCATGCTGCAAGGTTTGATTCCAGGCCCACGTCTCTTTTTAGACAATCCCGCGCTGCTTTATGGAGTCATGAGTGCGCAAGTGTTTGCGTCATTCATGCTGCTGTTCTTTGGTTTGTTGGTGTCGTTTTATGCCGCTAAGATTATTCAGGTGCCAACGGTTGTTTTGATTCCGTTGATTGCTTTGTTCTCAATTATTGGCACTTATGCCGTTAAATTGTTGATGTTTGATGTCTACATCATGTTGGTCTTTGCCTTGGTTGGCATTGTCTTGCGTAAGTTCGACTACCCGCTCATAGCCGTCATTCTTGGGTTGATATTGGGCCCCATTCTGGATGGACAATTGATGCGCACCTATCAGGGCGCTGGCGAGCTGTCGCTTTCTATTTTCTTGAATCGACCGATGAGCTTGCTTTTATTGGGGATTCTGGCGATTAGTCTCTTACCCCTTGTGGTGCGTTTGGTCAGGGGCTATCTGAAGCAAAAGGAGGCAGTCAATGGATAAGGACACGTTAACCGTATATTGGCAACCCGGTTGTTCAAGTTGCCTTAACCTTAAAGAGCATTTAACCCGACACGGGGTAGCGTTTGAATCGGTGAACGTGCGTGATGATTCGGCAGGTTTCGAGGCGCTAGCTAAGCTTGGGGTTCGGCAAGTACCGGTGTTGGCCAAGGGTGATCAGTGGTGCGATGGGCAGATGATTGCACAAGTTAATGTTTTGGCGGGTATTGCTGTTCAAAGCGAAGGCAAATTGATGCCAGTTGAACTTGCTGATCGGATGGCAGGCTTTTTGCCCGTACTGAAAGCCTATGTTTCTCAAATGCCGGCAGACCGATTTAGCGAGCAGCTACCAGGCCGCCCACGCAGCTACGGTAATTTGGCGTGTCACTGCGCCGAGATCATTGATTTGTTTTTGAAGGTGCTGCAAGACAAGCATCAGTTGGTGTTTGAAGACTACGAGCACCCCATACCCACAGAGTGTGACAACCCAGAAAAGCTAAGCCAATATGTCTCGCAAGTCGCTAAGCGATTGTCGCACTGGACTCAAACAGGATTGCCTGCACAGGATTTTGGCATGATCCCGACGGTTTACTATGGCGAGCCAACTCTGCATGAATACATGGAACGCACGGCTTGGCACTCGGGGCAACATTTAAGGCAGCTCAATCTGGTTTTGATCAATAAATTAGGTCTAAAGCCTGCGTCCGAATTGTCGGATGCGCTTTTTAAAGGTCTGCCAATGCCTCATTTGGTGTGGGATGATCAGTTGAGTTTTTAAAATGATGATGCCTTAAACCGACAAATGATCGGAGCAGGCCAGCGACGGGGGAAAGTTGTCATGGATATGAGTAAGGTAATTGATGATGTCGAGCAACCCAAGCCTTGGCTTGCTGCAGACATCAGACAAAGTACGCAATGGATCAGGCCCGTGACTGAGGCAGAGAAGGCGGGCTTGCGTAAAGGGTTGTCAGCGTTTCTCGCCGCTGGAAAACCGCTTGAAGAAGCCAGTGGTGCAGACTTCCCGTTTGAAGATATCCAGCAATTGATTCAGGATATTCATGACCAGCTCTATAAAGGTTTTGGACTGATTGTATTGAAGGCATTTCCCATCGAAGGCCTTGATGAGGAGTCCATTAAAAAGCTTTACTGGGGCTTTACCAACCATTTGGGTGTGCTCAGGCCGCAAGGCAAAAACAGCGCTTTGATTAACCATGTCAAAAACGCAGGTGGCGTCTATCGAGCAGCGGGCGGCCGAGGCTACAACACCAATTCTGAGTTGGATTTCCATGTGGACTTTTCCGACTATGTTGGCCTGCTGTGCATTCAAGACGCAAAGTCAGGCGGCATCAGCAAGGCTTGTTCCTCACGGGCCTTGTTTGAAACCTTAAAGCAGCAAATGCCTGAACTGGCGCAAGCACTTGAGGTTCCGCTTTACTACTCTCGTCAAGATGAACACGCCGAGGATGAGTTGCCATACTATAGAACGCCAGTGGTGGCCTTCGAGCACGGCTGGTTTAGCTGCCGCTACACGCGTAACCACATCCGCTATGCTCATCGGCATGAGGGTGCAGCTGCGCCCACCCCGATTCAAGACGCTGCCATGGATTGGATTGACCAGGCCGCCCAATCGGACGAATTTACCTTTGACATGCGTTTGGTACCCGGTGATTTTCAGATTCTGAATAACCATGTTGTTTTGCATTCACGCACGGCCTACGAGGATCATGACGAGCCCGAGAAAAAACGTAGTTTGTTGCGCGCTTGGATCGCCACGCCAAACAGTCAGCCACTGTCTCCCTTGATGCAACAAGCCTTTCATGATCATCGTGCGGGCGCTGTGCGCGGGGGGATTAAGGGCCAAGAATATGATGAAAAAAAACAGGCCTACACCCGCAACGCGGCTGCATTTCACGCCATGATATGCGACTGACATGAGCACACAAACCCTTCTCGATAAGCTTTGGTCTGCGCATGTGGTTGATAGCCGAAGTGATGGCAGCGACTTGTTGTATGTTGATCGGCATTATGTGCATGATGCCTGTTCGCAAGGCTTTGATTTTCTAGACCAAGCCGGCCTGTCTATTCGTCGACCTGATCTGACCTTCGGTATGGAAGATCATTACATTGCTACCCGATTAGGGATTGATCGATCGGACAAAGTTATTTCCTTGAGCGGGGTCTTGGCTTCAAACGCTCAAAAGCATGGCTTTAGCAGTTACGGTCAAGGTTCGCCAAACCAAGGTATTGTGCATGTGGTGGGTCCGGAACTTGGGCTCACGTTGCCAGGCAGTTTAATCGTCTGTGGTGACAGTCACACCGCCACGCATGGTGCATTTGGCAGTTTGGCTTTCGGTGTGGGTGCTTCTGAGATTGCACATGTGTTAGCCACACAAACCATTTGGCAAAGAAAACCCAAAGCCATGCGTTTGCGTCTCGATGGCCAATTGGGTCTAGGAGTGACGGCCAAAGACCTGATTCTTTATTTGATCGGACAGATTGGTGCCCGTGGTGGCACTGGGCACGTGATCGAGTACGCTGGTTCAGCGATTAACGCCTTGTCGATGGAAGCGCGCATGACGATCAGTAACATGTCGATTGAAGCGGGTGCGAAGGCTGGCATTATTGGGTCTGACGCCACGACGATAGCCTATCTTCAAGACCGCCGGTTCATGCCGGCCGGTCTAGAGGGTACTCGGGCGCAGCAGGCATGGGACGACTTGGTGTCTGATCGTGATGCGGTGTTTGACCATGATCAGTCGCTTGATGTGTCGATGCTTGAGCCAACCATCACATGGGGCACATCGCCACAAACAGCCGTTGCTATCACGGGTCTTGTGCCTGCCCTGGATGCGCTTGACACTGCCGAGCGCGAGCAAATGCAGGCGATGATGGCATACATGGGTTTGACACCACAAACGCAGATGCAAGAAATCGCTGTTGATCAAGTCTTTATTGGTTCTTGTACCAATAGCCGGATAGAAGATCTGCGTTTGGCGGCGATGGTGGCTCAAAAGGGTCGCGCTAAAGTGCCTACCTTGGTCGTACCAGGATCCGTGAGCGTGCAACAACAGGCACAAGCTGAGGGTTTGGATCAAATTTTCAAGCAAGCTGGATTCCAGTGGGCAAATCCTGGGTGTTCCATGTGCGTGGCCATGAATGGCGACTTGGTAGCACCTGGCAAGCGCTGCGTCTCGACCTCAAACCGTAACTTCATGGGCCGTCAGGGACAGGGTAGCCGCACCCACTTGGCCAGTCCCCTGACTGCGGCAGCCAGCGCGTTGACTGGGCGTCTGACAGATGTCAGGGAGATTTTGTGATGCGATTTGAAGCCGTCAATCACTTGAAAGGCCCTTGTTACCCTTTGCCCATCGATAATATCGACACCGATCAAATTATCCCGGCCCGATTTCTTCATCGCTCGCGCAAAGAAGGTTTTAAAGGATTATTGTTTCACGATTTTTTGCAGCAGCAAGCACAAAATACAGCCCCTGATCTTCAATGGGTTCATGCCGAAATTGACGTGCCCAAGATGCTGTTGGCAGGTGAGAATTTTGGTTGTGGCTCTTCGCGTGAACACGCGGTCTGGGCCTTGCTAGACAATGGATTTAAGGTCGTTGTCGCCAAAAGCTTTGGTGATATTTTTTACGGTAACGCAACCAACAATGGCCTATTGCTGATTCGCTTGACCGACCCGTGGCCAGTGGTTTTGCAAAGCCTAGCGCAAAATTTAAGCGTTCAGGTCAAGCTAGATGAGCAAACACTAACCACGGCTGATGATCACGTGTATGACTTTGCCATGGATGATTTTTTTAAAAATATGCTGCTCAATGGCGCGCAAGAAATCGACATGACTTTGCGTCTTGGCGAAAAGATTGCGGCTTTTGAGCAAACACAGGCGCAGCGGTTTCCTTGGTTGCAACAGCCCAAGGCCCGTATTTAACTTCACTGGAGAAATGAACATGAGTCGCAAAGCATTCGCAGACAAGATTCGCCGTAAGGCGCTAACCGTGGCCCCCGGCATCTATGACATGATTTCAGCCCATTTGGCTGATCAAATGGGTTTTGATGCGCTTTATGTCACAGGCTACGGTACGGTTGCCTCACATTTGGGTCTGCCCGATGCTGGCATTGCCACCTATACGGACATGATTGAGCGGATATCGCGCTTTTGCGACATGACCAATACGCCGGTCATCGCTGATGCTGATACGGGCTATGGTGGGCTGTTGAATGTGGCACATACCGTTAAAGGCTACGAAAAAGCAGGTGTCTCGGCCATTCAAATCGAAGACCAGCAGTTCCCTAAAAAGTGCGGTCACACTCCCAATCGCCCAGTGGTGCCTGTCGCGGAGATGGTGCGTAAAATCAAAGTCGCTTGTGACACACGCACTGACCCCGACTTTCTGATCATTGCCCGCACTGATGCGCGCACAGGGTTGGGTTTGGATGAAGCGATCGCTCGTGCACACGCCTATGGCGAGGCGGGGGCTGATGTGTTGTTTGTTGAGTCACCCGAGTCAGTCGAAGAAATGACCAAAGTGTGTCAATCGTTAGACAAGCCTTTGTTGGCTAACATGGTGACGGGTGGCAAGACGCCAGTTCTGCCAGCTGAAGAACTTAAAAAAATGGGCTACACCATTGTGATTCATCCAGCGGCTGGCTTTTTGTCCTGCGCGGCCGGTTTGGCGCAAGCTTATGGTGACCTGAAAAAAAATGGCACTGTGACTGAGGCCACACCAATGTACAGCTTTGCTGATTTTAATCAAATGATCGGTTTTCCAGGGGTTTGGGCATTCGATAAAAAGTACGCTGAGGACTGAGGCATAGCCGTCGCGTCAAAGTCACGGCATCACAAACCGTTATTGGTGGTTTTGCGAAGAATTAACCGAACCGGGACACGAATGTGTTCCGGTTTGTCGCTATTGCCTGATTTGATTTGTTGCAAGAGGGTGGTGACAGCAGCTTGCGACATCAATTCTGAGTCTTGTTCGACAGTTGATAACGAGTACCCCCCCATGCCTGCTTGAGGCACGTTATCAAAGCCGATGACTTGAACATCATCGGGGACAGTGAGTTTGAGCTCGTTGCGTAAAACATCAAGCACACCGAACGCCATGTGGTCGTTGGCAACAAATAGCCCATCAGGGCGATGTTTTTTCGAGCCAAACATTTCGCGGGTTGCGCTAGCTGCTTTTTCATAATCGTAGTGGCCGACCTCTCGGGCAAATAATGATTTGCCGCTCTGCTTAAGCGCATCGATGAAGCCCTGCTCGCGTTCTAAAGAGGTCGATGATGCTTCCAAGCCAGCGATAAAGCCAATGCGTCTGGCTTTTCCATGGAGTAGGGTTTGGGCCGCTAATTTGCCACCTTCGTAATTCTGAGAGGCGACAGTGCTCACGCCCTTGAGCGTTGAGATGCGATTAAACATGACCACTGGCGTGTCACTGTCACGGCAGTATTTGGCGAGCTTAGATGACAGTAAAGAGCTTGCCAAGATAATGCCATCGACCTGATAACCCATGATATTCAGAATCAAGTCATCAGTCTCATTTTCATGGCTCACGTTTTCTTCATTCACAAAAAGTAGGACATGAAAGCCATGGATTTGAAGCAAACGTGAGATCCGTTCCAAGAAGGTTGGGTAAAACTGATTTTGTAGGTAACTCACCACGAGCGCTACGATACGCGAGCGCTTGGTTGATAGAGTACGGGCAATGGCATTCGGACGGTAGCCCAACTGCGCAGCAGCCGCCAATATTTTGGCACGCGATTGTTTGCCAACACTGGCCCCGGGGGTGAATGTTCGGCTGACAGCCGAAACACTCATGCCAACGGCAAGGGCGACATCTTCAAGGGTGGCACGGCCCCGCTTAGGACTTTTGTTTGACACGTTGGCATGACTCAGTCGTTGGCGCTAGGCTGCGGTCCAGCCGCCATCAACAACGATGGCACTGCCGGTGATCATTCTTGCGGCGGGACTGGCTAAGAACACCACAGCGCCCATTAAGTCTTCAGTGGTGACCAATTCGCCTAACGCAATCTTTGCCAGTACCGAGGCTTTAAAGGTTTCGTCTTCGAACATTCGCT
>Ga0075467_10002378_pt1 | contig 14841 bp, 14 predicted proteins | sample DEB08_DNA_9_FD_75067 | JGI IMG/M metagenome (GOLD analysis project Ga0075467, IMG submission 75067) | Aqueous microbial communities from the Delaware River and Bay under freshwater to marine salinity gradient to study organic matter... | ecosystem: Environmental > Aquatic > Marine > Coastal ... | reverse complement strand
TGCCGCGGGCTGCGATTCGGTGCTAACCTTAAACTTAAGCATCACGAATTCTAGCTCGAGTATAGATTATCAAACTGCCTGTGATTCTTTCACTTGGCTAGATGGTAATACCTACACCTCTAGCACGACTGCGCCTACTTTTACGTTGACCAATGCCGCGGGCTGCGATTCGGTGCTAACCTTAAATTTGACAATAAACAGACTCGATAGTACGGTAAGTCAGAATGCTCAGCTTTTAACTGCGAATGAATCTGGCGCAAGCTACCAGTGGCTAGACTGTCCTTTCTATACAATTATCATGGGTGAAAACGGTCAAAGCTTTAGTCCTAGCAGCAATGGCGCTTATGCTGTGATCATTACCAAAGATGGCTGTATCGATACATCTGCTTGCTATAGTGTTGCGGGTATTAGTCTGGCAGAAAGCAGATTAAGCAATCGTTTATCGCTTTATCCCAATCCTAGTAATGGTCATTTTAGTCTTGACTTAGGCCGTGTTTGCGCTTTTGCTGATATTCATATTAAAGATATGAGCGGAAAATTAATAAGCAAGGCTACTTTCCAGAATAGCCAGGTGATAGACCTTTACGTTGAAGCTGCAGCAGGCGTTTATTTTGTGATAATCGAGCTAAAGCGTGAGAGTACCGTCATACGATTAACGATAGAGTAGAGTTTTAATTACTCCTAGGTTTACAGCATCGGAAAGGAATATCTTTTAGACGATTAGAGAACTTAAATACTCTTTGCTTTATCGAGCCAGATATTGCCTCAAGTAATAGGCTTATCTAGGCTGAATTAAATATTAGTGTACTGTAAATTAGTACCTAATGTTTTTTGGTCTTAATTTTAATCAAGCTAATTTTTCAATCCAAACTTTGCTATTTTAACTAGCCTTGCGCCTATCTGACTAATTACCAAAAAAGCCATGCAAAGTGGCTGAGACTAAGAATAAGTTTAGCAAGAGGTTATACCTAATCTCTTAAAAATGATACATCCAAAAACTGAATTAAAATTTATCAGCAATGAAATTGGCTACGGCGTCGTGGCCACCGAATTTATTCCCGCGGGAACCATTACCTGGTTGTTAGACAAGCTTGACCGTGAATTGAGTCCCAATGATTCCAGGCCATGGAGCCCATTTATCAGAATATTCACGATACCTATACCTTTCGCAACAACAATGGTAATTTCGTGCTTTGCTGGGACAATGCCGCTATGTAAATCATGGTTTTAATTCCAACTGCCTTAAAACCGTCTACGATTTTGAAATTGCCATTCGCGACATACAGGTGGGCAAGCAATTAACCGACGATTATGGCCACCTTAAAATTCCGGTACCTTTTAGAAGAATCAAGATAAGGCCTCAGACGGAAGAAAAAACAAGCATACCTGCGCTTTTACGGTCTTTGATAAGCAAAGCAATCAGTATGCAGGCAGCACGAGGTTTTAGGCTAACAATATTCAGAATGCTGCTCTTCAGCCTAGTTTTACCTGGTATAGAAAGACTTTCAGGGAACAGGCTTAAATAAGAATGTAAATATTTACTCTTAGAATTTGCCTTTGAAGTGCTGAATATGGAGCGCGTGGAATTTAGAGCGGATAATAATAATCAGACAAGTATTTACGCTATGAAGAGTATTGGTTGTAAGGTGGAAGGTATTTTAAGAAGTAATAGCTACTGGCCCGATGGAGAGCGCCGAGATAGTATCGTCTTGAGCATACTAAAAGATAAATGGACGAAAAGTGTGAAGGAAAGTCTGTTAAAGACTCAAGGTTTAAAGACTCAAAGACTCAAGGCCCAAGAAAGAGGGTAGACCTTGGCAGGTATAAAAGGCAGAACAAAACACCATGGGAAGTTTAACTTCCAGGGGAAGTACAATTCAAGAACGGAATTAAAAAGTGAATCTATCTTCGCTAAGACCTTTGCGATTCTGCCGAATAGTACTATCTACTCAATTCCTCAAGCCTAAATTTACTTCCTTTTTAAAGTCTGTTTAAACTCCCCAGGGGTAATTAACTCGTATTCTTTAAATTTCTTATTGAAATAACTGGCTGTGTTAAAGCCCGACTGATAGGCAATTTCGGAGATTTTATAATCAGTTTTCTTAATGAGCGTCTTAGCTAGTTTAATTCGTTCAGAAGTGATGTAATCAATCGGAGAAAAGCCAAGCGTGTTTTTAAAGATTTTGAAGAAGTGTGATTTACTCAGGCAGGCTTTATCGACTAACTTGTCTATAGAAATGTTTTCGGTGAGATGCTCTTTAATATAATTGATCGCGTAAGCAATGCGATGATCGCTCAGGTAGCTATCGGTATTTTCCAAAAGGGAATGACGCGCTTTCGACTGCAGCACCCGGATAATAAGCTCCTTTATAATGCCATCTATAAAAATGTCTTTTGAGGCATGGCCTTCGGTAAAAGTGTAAACCAGTCGATCTACCAATTGCTGAATTCCCTTGTGATTATCGAGGTGAAAAGAATTGCTATCAATTTGCCAATTGCCATTTTCACCTAGGTCGATAATAGTCATCTCATTAAAAGAATCCACCACTTCACTAATTTTTTGTGGATCAATGGTGAGAGCTAAGCACTGGGTAGGATTGTTTTTGGTGGCTTCGGGGAAATCAATCAGCATTTCCTTGCCACAGGGAATTACCACCGACTCGCCGGGAAAGAAGTCAAAGGAAGTCATATCCTCCAAATGCATAATCTTCTTACCCGAAATCATACTTGCCAAAACGGGGTAATCAAATTTTAGACTGACTTGCTCTGCTTTTTGGTGGGTTTCGAAAATATTCAGTTCCGAATAGGCTGATCCGTAAGCGGTGAAATTTTCTACCAGAGTAGTTAATTTTCTTTCGCTTTTATGCTTTGCAAGAAGTCTTTCCATAGTGTCTTTTAAAAATCAGATTTTCATTTTAGCTTATAAGACTATCATGTTACTGTAGCAAGTATATACTGTATAAATTGCTGGTGATAAATATCTTAAATACATAAAATATAAATTGATGAGTTACCACAAGCCTAAATTTAAGGAAAAATATGGGAATTTCATCAATGGGAAATTTGTTGATCCCGTTGATGGAGAGTATTTCGAAAATACTTCGCCGGTAGATAATACCTTAATTGCTAAATATCCTCGTTCTCAGAAAGCAGATGTTGAAAATGCGGTCGATGCCGCCAATGCTGCCAAAGAAGCATGGGGCAATACTTCAGCCGCCGAAAGAGCCGCTTTACTAAATAAGGTAGCCGATATTATTGAAGCGAATTTGGAGGAATTTGCTCTGGTTGAAACCTGCGATAATGGTAAGCCAATCCGTGAAACGATAAACGCCGACGTGCCTTTATCCGTAGACCATTGGCGCTATTTTGCCGCCGTAATACGCGCGGAAGAGGGATCTGCCACCGAGCTAGATGCTAATACGCTTTCCATGAATATTAAGGAGCCCCTAGGTGTGATCGCTCAAATTATTCCCTGGAACTTTCCCTTATTAATGTTGTCTTGGAAGCTTCCACCTGCTTTGGCCGCTGGTAATTGTGTGGTCTTGAAACCCGCCGAGCAAACCCCTTCTTCCGCCACTTTATTAATGGAAATGATTGCCGACGTATTCCCTCCAGGGGTAGTAAATGTTATCCATGGCTTCGGGCCTGAAGCAGGTAAACCATTGGCTTCTAGTCCTAAAGTTGACAAAGTTGCCTTTACCGGTGAAACTACTACCGGACAGCTAATTATGCAATATGCTTCTAAAAACTTAAATCCGGTAACCATGGAGTTAGGTGGAAAATCGCCTAATGTTTTCTTCAATTCGGTGATGGATGAAGATGATGCCTTCCTCGATAAAGCCATCGAAGGCGCCGTATTATTTGCCTTTAACCAAGGTGAAGTTTGTACTTGTCCTTCGCGCTTATTGGTGCAGGAAGATATTTACGACAAGTTTATGGAGCGCGTAATTGCCCGCACCAAGGCCATCGTGCAAAACAACCCTTATGATGTCGCTTGTCAAGTAGGTGCCCAGGCCAGTAACGACCAATACGAGAAAATTCTTTCCTATATCAGCATTGGTAAAGAAGATGGCGCTAAAGTATTGGCGGGTGGCGAAGCCTCTAAACTGGAGGGCGATTTTGCCAATGGATTTTATATTCAGCCCACCATTTTAGAAGGGCATAACAAAATGCGCGTTTTCCAAGAAGAGATTTTTGGACCGGTAGTTTGTGTGACCAAATTTAAAGATGAAGCCGAGGCCATAGAAATTGCCAATGATACGCTTTATGGCTTAGGAGCTGGCGTTTGGACCAGAGATGCCCATCAATTATACCAAATTCCGCGCGCTATTAAAGCAGGTAGAGTATGGGTAAATTGCTACCACGCTTATCCGGCTCATGCCCCCTTTGGCGGTTATAAAAAATCAGGATTTGGCCGTGAAAACCACCTGATGATGATGAACTATTACCGTCAGACTAAAAACATGCTTATCTCCTACGACAAGAATAAACTAGGTTTCTTTTAGTAGTTGCTAGTAAATCGATAATAGGGAAGGGGCTTGCTAAAATTTTGGCAAGTCCCTTTTATTCATAAAAATTGTTTAAAAATGGAAAGAGTAGCAATAACAGAGCGGGCGATAGCCTTGGTAAAGCAGTTACAAGAAAAACACGGTGAGCTTATTTTCCACCAAAGCGGCGGCTGCTGCGATGGGTCTTCTCCTATGATTTTCGAAAAAGAAGACATGTACCTCGACGACAGCGATGTGCTGCTGGGTGAATTAGCCGGCATTAATTATTACATGAATCGCGATCAGTTTGAATACTGGAAACACACCCATTTAACCATCGATATTACCGCCGGCCGCGGCTCTAGTTTTTCCCTCGAAATCCCGCTAGGTTTTCGCTTTATCATCCATTCCCGCATGCTCAGCGAAGAAGAAAACGCCGCCCTAAACCCTGCCTAAACCTAGAATTTAGTTTTTTTTGGGCCTGCCCCTGCGGGTCGGGCTATACGTTTAGAACCTGAATTTGTCTGGAAATTTGAGCATCAAATTTTCAAAAAACAAAAAAGACAAGGAGGCTAATTGCAGCTTTAGCGGGCTAAAGTAAAATTAGTCGACGCAGTAATTTGTTGATTTTTTGAAAAAGTGAATTTACTGACCAAATAATTTTTACTTGTATAATCACCACAATAAACTCTTGGCAAAGAATATTCCCCTTTAGCTCTAAATCAACAAACGTTTTGCTGCTAAATTGGAAGTAAATTTCAGGTTGAAGTCCTCGCTCGTTCCTCGCTGTGGGCTTTTCACTGCTATCCCTCAGGCGGGGCGTATAGCTAAATAGATAACCTCGTTTCAAAAAGGGATTTGGTTTTAAGGTTTCTATAAAATACTATCAGACCCTTGGTTTCATTCAAGTCCATTTTAGCTCTAAATCAACAAACGTTTTGCTGCTAAATATGAAATATATACCACGCTGTCTAATGAATTACAGTTCATAAACTTCACTACCCCCTTTGAGCAGATTAGGGCAAACTTTTTTAAGGTAGAGCCTCTTGAGAAAAAGTTGAAAAAGGAAATACAAGAAATAATGGATGATGGCAATTATCGGTCGCAATTCACAGACGAAATAAAAAGTAACTTTAATTTATATCTTTCCAAGGATTGGAAATATTTTGGCACAGAAATCTACTTCGATAAAAATCTAGAAATGTTGTTCGCCGCCATGAATAATTATGCATTTATGGTTTCAAAGGGGCACCTTTTATTGAAAAGAAAATTATTGAATCACCAAGCAGACTTGCTTTTAAAAACACAGGATGTAGCCTTAAACTAATTAATAACAAGCGGCTTACAAAGTACTTCTCATAATTTGCTATCCTTTTAATCTATTAGATATGAACTTTTTACTCTCTTAGTTCTTCTAATTTGTAAGCTTAGTAGTATTTTGTTTTTCGTAAAATTATAATGTCTAAAGTACCTTCGTAGTCCAAATTTTGATTACTACGCACAACGCACAAACTACTAACTACTAACTACTAACTACTAACTACTAACCTCCCCCTATGCACGAAAATTTCCAGTCCATTATCCTACAAAGCACCGGCGCTACTTCTTTCAGCGAAACCGGCGTGATTCAAGATTTGTGGAGTGGTTATGGTAAAATTATACGCATCCAACTAGAGAACGCATCTGCGCAAAGCGCCGTAATAAAGCACGTGCATTGGCCTGACATTAAGAATCACCCACGCGGTTGGAATAGTGATTTAGGCCATCAGCGCAAGCTAAAATCGTATCAAGTGGAAACTACTTGGTACCAGCAATACAGTAAAACTAGCCAGGCACGATTGCCGCATTGTTATGCTTTCGAAAGACAAGATGATGAGGTGCTAATGGTGCTAGAAGATCTGGATCCGGCGGGTTTCCCCCTGCGCAAATCATCGCTGCAATGGCATGAAATAGAGGCGGTTTTAGCATGGTTAGCGAAGTTTCACGCCAGCTATCTCGGGCAAGATCCCAAAGGCCTTTGGGAAGTGGGTACTTATTGGCATCTAGAAACTCGTCCCCAAGAATTAGCGGCCTTAGCCGACCAAAGACTCAAAGAAGCCGCTCCCGCCATTAATGAAAAACTGAATTCTTGCCACTTTAAAACTTTGGTCCACGGCGATGCTAAACTGGCTAACTTTTGCTTTGCGCAAGATGGGGCAGTGGCGGGCTTAGATTTCCAATACGTAGGCGGCGGTTGTGGTATGAAGGATGTCGCCTATTTTATGGGTAGCTGTCTCAACGAAAAGGATTGCGAACGTTTAGAAAGCAAAATTTTAGACAGCTATTTCGAAAAACTACAAGGGGCACTTCCCCAAAAGAATCAAGATCTGGAAAGCGAATGGCGCTCTTTATATCGCGCGGCTTGGGCCGATTTTCATCGCTTTTTAAAAGGCTGGAGTCCTGGCCATTGGAAGATTAATAGTTACAGCGAGCGCCTTATAGCCGAAGTGATTAAAAACCTTTAGCGGTGGATTTTGAAAAACTAGGTCAGCTGGCCATCGAAGCGGCATTAAATGCTGGGAAAATCATTGAGAAATACCTTAACGAAGAGGTGACGGTAGAGCGAAAAGCAGGAGGCAATAGCCAAGCTTCTCAGGTAGTGACGGTGGTAGACAGAGCTTGCGAAGCAGCCATTCTTGCGCATCTTGCGCCAAGCTGCAGCGAATACGATCTCGCCCTTCTCTCGGAAGAGCGGCCCGACGATGGCAGTCGGTTGGTAAAAGACTTTTTCTGGTGCATTGACCCCATGGATGGTACCCTCGCTTTCATTAATAAAAGACCAGGTTTTTCGGTCTCAATAGCGCTTGTTTCCCGTGATGGCACTCCTTGTATTGGAGTAGTTTACGACCCCAGTACCGCTACACTTTATCATGCTATTAAAGAAAAGGGCGCCTTTAAAAATCAAGTTCCATGGGAATTGCCATCTCCACAAGTGTATTTTACTTTAGTGGGCGATAAGGCTTTAAAAGAAACAACGCACGCAGAAAGAATCGAGATGCTAATCTGCGCCAAACAAAAAGAATTGGGATTAGTAAAGCGCCGCGAAATAACAGGTGCGGGAGCGGTTTTAAATGCAATATACGTGGCTGAGAATGGTCCCGCTTGTTATATGAAAATACCAAAAAAGGAGGAAGGGGGAGGCAGTATTTGGGATTTTGCCGCCACCGCCTGTATTTATCAAGAACTCGGACTGACCGCCACCAGTTTCAGCGGCGGAAAATTAGATCTAAATCGCGAGGAAAGTTGCTTTATGAATCACGAAGGAGTTTATTTTGCTAATTGGTAAATTTCACGGTCGAATAGTCTTCAAGATAGTAGCAAATAAATTTCAATCCTAATTTTCATCTTGCGGGTAGCTTTTTTATCTACCATCATGCAATTTTATGCAGGTAAAGCCGCGTGTAATAAAAACTTTCTAGGCATCAATTATGCTCTGCCGGCAGAAAAACTTGAACAAATCAGTTTGTTGAATTCCTTTCCTGAAATAAGGTTTCATTAAACATTTCATCCCATCTTAGCCTTTCAATTAGTAGCTATGAAAAAAATCAAAAAAATTATACCGCTGGGCTTTCCATGGAAAACCCAAGATCCTTTTTTATTTTGTGCCTATCATCGCGACGAATATCCAGCGGGCAACGCGCAAATGGGCCCCGATGAAAAACTTTTGCGCGGCCGTAATATCGGTCAAGATTTTAGTCCCACTCAAGATTGGCGTATGTACCATGGTAGCACGATACCTGGTTTTCCATTTCACCCGCATCGCGGTTTCGAAACGATCACCATCAATAAAGAAGGAGTAGTAGATCATTCCGATTCTCTTGGTGCCGCCGGGCGTTTTATGGCAGGCGACGTGCAGTGGATGACCGCTGGAAAGGGAGTTCAGCATTCCGAAATGTTTCCATTAGTGCATGAAAACAGTGATAACCCTTTAGAAATTTTTCAAATTTGGCTCAATCTGCCCAAAGCATCGAAAATGGTAGAACCTCATTTTAAAATGCTTTGGAACGAAGATATTCCCGTGCTTAGGCATAATGATTCTTCGGGCGCATCTACCGAAGTGCAAATAATTGCAGGGCAAATAGGAGCGCTAAAAGCCTTAGACTCTACCCCCGATTCGTGGGCCGCTAATTCTGCAAACGCAGTGGGAGTTTACACCGTGAAAATGGAAGCAGGAGCAGAGTGGATTTTACCCAATTCCAATCCGCAAGCCACGCGCTCATTGTTTTTTTACAAGGGTAAATCACTGCAAGTAGAAGATGCGCAGGTAATGGTGCAAAGTATTATTGAAGCAGAAGCAGGCGAGGATATTCATCTTAAAAATGGCGCAGCTGATGCGTATTTGTTGATATTAGAGGGAAAACCCATTGGCGAGCCCGTGGCGCAATATGGACCCTTCGTAATGAATACCGATCAAGAAATTCGCGAGGCTTTTGAGGAATACCAAAAAACGCAATTCGGTGGCTGGCCATGGGGTGAAAAAGAGGTGGCCCATGCCCGCAATAAAGGCCGTTTTGCTTTGCATGCCAATGGAGTGGAAGAGCTACGATAGCTAGCCGCGGAGTTTAAATAAGACTGAATTACAGAGAAATTTTGACGAAGATTTTAGTTTCAATGCTTTAAGAATCAAATGATTGCTCATACTCCTCTGCCGCTCTATTATGCCGTTATTTTCACATCGACTATAACCGGCGAAAACCAAAACTATGCAGCTATGGCCGATGCCATGGTAAAACTGGCCCAGCAGCAAGATGGCTTTTTGGGAATCGAAAGCGCCAGAAATGAACTCGATATCACGGTATCCTACTGGCTTGATTTAGAATCGATTAAAAATTGGCGCGAAAATGCCCAACATTCTATTGCCCGAGAGATGGGTAGAAGCGACTGGTATCGAACTTTTAAAACAAGAATCGCCAAGGTAGAGCGCGATTATAACTTTGAAAGGGAGTAAAAATCAAGGACATTGTTGTTCAGCGAAAATGATTTTTTGGGCCTTCCCCTGCGGGTCGCGCTTTACGCTGCAAGTCCTCGCTCGTACCTCGCTGTGGGCTTTCCGCTGCAATCGCTAAGGCGGGGATGACGTTTAAAATATTAAGATATGGCTAAGTAATATCCAGAGTGCAGCGCAATATTATCGTCTCAGATTTTCAAGAAAAGCAGTAAATTACCTCTTCACCCTGTTTTATATCAAGCACATAAGATCTAAGCAATGGCCGACATTCACAATCGTAAAAGATTAAAAAAAGACTTAAGATTACTCCTTGCAAGTTTGCTGTTATATATCTTAGTTTATATGAAGGATTATTCCTGGACAGGCTTTGGGAATACCATATATTGGATAATTAGCTTCTCATTGTTGCTGTATTGTGGTGTATTGATAGTATGGTTGCTCGTAAATATCTATCATTGGGTCAAAGCTGGCTTTAAAGGGATTTATTCGTTTTGGATATTTCTGCTCACTATTGGAGTATTATCTCTTTCAATTTATGGCATGCGATAAAATAATTTAGACTCTAAATGATACCCTATCCACAATGGTTAAATCACCTTGGAATTCTGTTTAAGCTCCGAGCCCGACCCATAACCCTTCGCATATTTTAGAAAGTACCAAACTCAAAACTACCTCAAAACCATCTCTATCCTCTGCCTTTTTCCTAACTTCCCACTCTAATTTCCGCACATGATTTCCCACTTTAGAAATACATTTTTTATATTCCTTTTTTCCTTTGTATCACTTCATTTAAGTGCTCAAAAAGAGCAGCTTAGTAATGATGAAAACGCCCAGCCCTTTTTTGAAAATGGGGAGGCTCAAATTGTAGCGGCCTTTTCGAAAGCTAAAGATTGGATACGTCATGACCTATGGGTAGAAACGGAATTCGATAGTGATGCCGATGGAAAATTAGACCGAATGCATGTATCGGTTACCCGTCCAGCCCAAACAGAAAACGGTGATTTAAAACTACCGGTAATCTATAATTCTAGTCCTTATTTCTGCGGCGTGGCCGAGGACGTGGATGGCCTATTTTGGCAAGTCAATCACGAGTTGGGTGAAATCGGCCCCGAGCGCGTTCATCCCGAAGTTAAGGCCCGCATCAATAGACCAGTTATTTCCAACGCTCATGTGGCGAAATGGGTGCCACGTGGTTTTATCGTGGTGCATTCGGCTTCTCCCGGAACGGGTCTGTCGGAAGGCGCTCCTACCGTAGGCGGTGAAAATGAATCACTCGCACCTAAGGCGGTAATAGAATGGTTAGCCGGTAAAGACAATGGTTATGCCAGCCCCACGAGTCAGGAAAAAGTACAAGCTTTTTGGTCTACCGGCAAAGTGGGAATGATTGGTACATCATACAATGGTACTTTAGCCTTAGCGGCCGCCTGCACTGGTGTAGATGGCTTAGAAGCTATTATTCCCGTAGCCCCCAATACGTCCCCATATCACTATTATCGTTCCCACGGCTTAGTGCGATCACCGGGTGGTTATTTAGGGGAAGATATAGATGTGCTTTACGACTTTATTCATAGTGGTGATCCCGCCAAAAGAGCCGCTAATAACCAAAGGGTGCGAGAAGGGATTTTACGGGCTGGTATGGACCGTGAGTCGGGTGACTTCAACGATTTTTGGAAATCGCGCGACTTGCTCCTGCAAATGGATAATATGAAAGCGGCTTTACTAATGTCGCACGGTTTTAACGACTGGAACGTAATGCCCGAGCATAGCTATCGCATTTATCAAAAAGCCAAGGAAATGGAATTACCAGCCATGTTTTATGCCCATCAATTTGGTCATGGAGGAGAACCTCCCATGCGCCTCTGCAACCGCTGGTTTACCCGCTATTTATTTGGTATTGAAAATGGAGTGGAAGAAGAACCACGCGCTTGGATTGTCCGTGAAAATGATAGTCCTAAAGAGCCTACGGCTTATGCAGATTATCCTAATCCACTAGCTAAAGATGTTATTTTAAAACTGAGTCAGGAAGAGGAGCAGAATGGTAATCTCGGTCTGAATGGCGGCAGCGGTAAAATGACTTGGACCGACGACTTCAATAGCACTCTCCAAGAATTGGCAGAGAATGCATCCTCAAAAAACCGCCTAGTCTTTCGCACTTTCACCCTGCAAGAAGACTTACATATTTCTGGTTTAATGGAGATAGATTTACGAATCGCTATTTTAAACAAAGCGGCGGCAAACCTTTCCGTGGCCTTGGTGTCTTTACCTTGGCAAAATGAAGAAGAACTGCCCATTACCGCCAATATAATTAGCCGCGGCTGGGCCGACCCACAGAATTATCGAAGCATATCACAAACCTCAGAGCTGAAAGAGGGCGAGTTTCACACTTTGCATTTTTACCTCAATCCAGATGATCAAATAATTCCTGCAGGACAACAATTGGCCTTAGTGGTTTTTTCCAGCGATCAAGAATTCACCTTACATCCTAAACCGGGCACGGAGCTGAGCATAGATTTAGAGCAATCTCAAATCACTATTCCCATAGTTGGGGGTGAAACACAGTTTCTAAAAAGCATTCCCAGCAATGAATGAGTATCATAGTGATGAGCAGTTTAAAGCTCTAAACTTCAAGGACTACAAGAATTTCCCGGGAGATTTTGAAGAATGCGATTTTAACAATTGTGATTTCAGTGAAGTTAATCTTAGCGCTTGCCGTTTTACCGACTGCCATTTTGAAGCTTGTAATTTCAGTGGAGCCAAGCTTTTGAAAACGGCCATTCAGAATTGTCATTTTAAGGATTGTAAAATATTGGGTTTAGCCTTTGAAACTTGCAGTGACTTTGCTTTCAGCCCTAGTTTTGTGGGGAGTAATTTGCAGCATTCGTCGTTCTATGCTTGCGCTATTAAAGGGGCGGTTTTTACTTCTTGTAATCTTACGGAAGTTGACTTTAGCGAGGCTAAATTAAGCGAAGCCAACTTTGCGGGTAGCGATTTAAGTGGTGCTGTTTTTTCGCGAACTCTTTTGGAAAAAGCTAATTTCAGTAAGGCCATCAATTTTAATATCGATCCTAATCAGAACCGAATTAAAGGTGCTATTTTCGACCGAGATAGTTTAGAAGGACTGCTTCATAATTATGCTATCAAAATTCAAGCTTAGTACCAATATGCAGAAGGGGGAAATTATAAAAATGTATCAAGGGCTGAATGCTGAGCTCAGCGAATTTCTGGCCCCTCTAACTAAGGAGGAAAAAAGTGTTGATTTAGAAGGTAAATGGTCGGTCAATCAAAATATCGATCATCTCAACAAGGTTCTAATCCCGCTTACTAAGGCTTTATCAAAACCTAAGTTTTTATTGCGTTATGGCTTTGGCAAGCCCAATCGCCCGGGTCGAAATTATGAAGCGCTAGTGCAGCGTTATCATGAAAAGGCACAAGGTCCCGCTGTGGCTCCCGAGATTTATAAAGCCAACGAGAATCTTAATTTAGCAACACAAGATTTAGAAGGAACGTATCAAGCTTTAAGCTTAAAATTTTTAAAGATTGTAGAGCGGAAATGGTCGGAAGCACAATTAGACAATTACCTTTTAATTCACCCTTTATTAGGGAAACTTACCATCCGTGAAATTCTCTATTTTGTGCATTGGCATACCAATCATCATTTTGAGGCCATCCAGAAAATTAGAAATTAAGCACTTCGCTCAGCCCACTCCTCTTGCAACTTCTTGCGTAAGCGTTCACGGGACCAATTTTGGCCACCTTCGAAATAATTACCTTTATTTGAGAATACTTTCAGGTAAAAGTTAGCGACTTTTTCTCCTGCTTGCGACCAAAAACTGAAGTATTTACGGCCAAAACTTGCCTCTTTATATTGGTATGATTTCTCGCGGTAATGCTGGGCAATATTAAAAAACATATCTGCGAAAGCACGTTTACGATACTTCTTGTTTTTACTAATATGGCCCTTGGCCCGATCGCCATCTAACCAAAGTATAGGTTCCGCGCAGAGGCTTGTGCTAATAATCGGCTTTTTAACTCCCGTAAATTTATCTGAAATTCTTGCTGTAAAAACGCTCAGGTTGAGGCTGATAAGATAATGCGCATTGTAAGTGGCATCGGGAAGGAAGCCTAAACAATTGGCGCCATCTCCTTCTAGAAGGTACAGCGTGTCGAGTACATTAAGCTTGGTGTAAAGTTGGTTATTTGCCGCATCTTCAGGCTGCCACCACAGGTCGATTAAGACTAACTTCTTCACCGCAGATTTATATTTATCACCAGGATAATTTTCCCGCGTCAAGCTGTCGATACCAATAAACTTCAGTTCTAAGCCGTGACTAGTGACTGATTTTTAAAAAGTAGTAGGCCCGAGACATGAGCAGGCTTGGCTGGGGAAACTAATGCTCAGCAGCAGAAGGAGTGAAGCTAGGAATCTAATTATCATGATCAACTCTAAAGTAAAATGGAAGATTAAAATAGCCCTTTCGCACTCTATTTTGTCGAATGAGGGGCTTCCACGGTCCGCTCTGCTTCGCCCTGTTTAAAGCGTAATTATCGTAATCGGCGCGATAGCCTCGAAGTAATTCGGTTTTATAAACTTGCCCTTCTTCGTTAATAAAAACTTTAATTATTACCCACACTTTTGCGTCTCTAGAATTATCCCCGTCGGCTTTAAAGTCGGTGATTTTTATTACATCTTGCAAGCTGCGGCTGCTGTCTAGCAACTGAGGCTCCAAAACGATTTGCGGATTAGTATCTAATGCAACTGCTTGGTTAGCATCAATTTGCTCCCTCAGAACTTCTTCTGCAATATCAGGCTCGTTGAGAAACTTTCGTTCTTGCTTTTCGAAAATAGCTATGATAGGATTCGTTTTTTTTAAACGTTCTAAGTCCTTTGCGCTAATTTTTAATTGGGCTGGAATCCCTTCGGAGAAGCTTGTTTTATAGGTGCTTAAAAATTCTTGCAGAATTTGCGCACTTGCCCGTGGGTTTGCAGGTAAAGCAATAACCTGATCGCGTATATCAATACTATGGTTCTGTGCCAAAGGCTCCAAGCTATAAACTGTGCCCGATGTTAATTGCCAATGTTTAAGTCCTAGCTTTAAGGAAAGCCTGCTAATTTGGTAATCGGGATTTTCTAATAAAACCTTTTGTAAAGCGGCGTCATCTATGAAAATATTAACCGTATCGCCTTTTCCAAACCAAAGGCCATCTTGTTTAATAAGCTCTTCAATTTTAAATTGGGTAAAAGGTCCGTGGTTTAAAATAACTCGGCCGTAAATAACCAGATCGGAATGAAACATGGTATAGAGCTCACTAAGGCTGGGGCCATAGCATTCAGTTGTGACCACTTCATTTTGCGCTTTTAAGGGCACT